>JAEIGA010012896.1_pt1 | contig 12714 bp, 17 predicted proteins | sample 9270691 | NCBI WGS metagenome assembly JAEIGA01 (sample SAMN17057246, study PRJNA624740) | gut metagenome | biome: biome; isolation source: fecal sample | host: Bos grunniens | place: China: Xizang | collected 2019 | reverse complement strand
TTACTTTTAAGTAACAATATTAAAAGATTAAAAATCTATACTATATACAACAAATATATAATTTCATATTATAATGGATTCACTTTTTGAAACATTAAACAATTTGTCTAAACAGGCAAAAATCTATGAAATTAACGATGGCTGTAATGTTATTACAGATAAGTTAGATTTTACAAAGAAAGAGGATTTAGAAATACTTAAACAAAAAATTAATGAGTTAAAGGATACTAAAAATCCTATTGTAGGGGTTATTAAATCAATTGCAGGTACAGAATATGAAAATGTATTAAACAGTATAATTTCAGATGCCGAAAAGATTTATAATGATAATCAAAAGGCAAAATCAGAAGAGAAACCGGTTATAAAAGAAAACCGCCCTTCAGATAAAATTAGTGATGAATTACAACGTCAAATTGCTAAATTGACTTCTGATTATGTTAATGAAGTTATTATACCTAATTTTACAAATATAACACCTGAGCAAACAATGTCAATATATACAAGTTTATTTGAGTTTGCTTGTTGGATTTATAAAAGATAATGCTTGACCAGGCGAAATTAAAATCACATATACAATCAGCGTTTGAAGATATATTACAACCTGCATTAGAAACAGCATTTAGTAAAGTTTGCCCAGAAGATACGAATGATGGCGCATCTGCTGCGACAAATTTTGCAGATACTGCTACTGAACTTATCGCTGAACCTCTTGCGGAACGATTATCTGCAGCTATAGATTATTATGTAAGAAATGCACATATCTTTGGATCTTCAATGATATTAGGCGTTACTACTGTAGGAAGTATGTGTGCTCAATCACAGGTAGTTCCTTTACCAATCACAGTTACAACAATGCCTGTTGGTATGGGTGGTGGCGCAATGCCAGTTCCTAATACAATTATTTTAGGAATTCAATAATTTTTTTAATTAAACAGTGAATTAACAGAAAATCGTTTACTATATTATAATATATAATGTGGTAAACACATTTACCAGTAATTTTATAAAATATATTTAACAGATTAAATTATGAACGAAAACGATGTTTTGGGCTTTAACCCACAAGATTTATTTAAAAACGACAATGCTTCATCAGCAAGCACTAGCACAGGTAACAATATGATTTACCGTATGCGTCCTGCAGACTCAAAGAGTGAGGATGGTATCTATCGTGCAACAATTAAAGTAATTTACAATCCTTTTAACAGAAAAGATTCTTTCCTTGAACAGCAAATGTATGCAATGAACGATGCACAGGGTTTCTTCTCAGTAATCAGTTCACTTACATTGAACAACGAGGAAGGTAAGAAATGTCCTATTTTCAATGCTTGGAAGAAATGCCGTTATGCTGAGGAAAAATCAACACTTTGGTATCAGCAAGCTAAGAAAGAGGATGGTGGTAAGTCTCTTTTCGACAAACGTATGGCACGTTATTGCCTTATTCAAATTCTCGCTGATGAGAATCAACCTGACCTTGTAGGTTCATTCAAACTTTGGAAGATACCTGCATCAATTTATCAGATTATCAAACAGAAGCAAGATCCTACAGATCCTAAGAAGGCGCCTATTCCTGTTATGGATTATTTGTTCGGTCGTGCTATTGATATTGAAGTAACACCTGGTCCCGATGACAAGAATGCCCCTGAGCGTAAGACTCGTGAAATTACATACACAGGCGAACTTTCTGAGGATGTTGTATCTTGTGTAAATCCTGATGGTTCACCCCTTCTTACATCTTCTGAACAGGATATTCTTGACGAATATGTTGATGCAATGAAGAAAGTATGGAAGTCAAAGGATCCTGCTGAACGCAATGAACTTTTGAACGAAGTACTTGCAGAACCTAATACTGCTGAATTCCGTAAGATTTATGCTCGTGTACTTGAGGAAATCAAATCTTGGGCACCTAACCTTGATACACTTTCATATCATCCTTGGACACCTGAGGTAACTGCTCGTGTAAGCGCTTGGATTGATGTTGTCCTCGCAGGTAATGATCCTCGTACTGCAACTGCTGCACCCGCTGCCGCTGCTACTGTAGATACACCTGCAACTTCACCTGCTGTTTCAACACCTTCTGTTGCATCAGTTGAAGCTGACGATGACGATCTTCCTTTCTAATGAATGGATAATACTATAAAAACAAATGGAACACCTAAGGTGTTCCATTTTTTATTTCTTTATTTTCGTAAGATTACGCGCAGATATTGGTATATTAGGCCATTTTGATATATCACATCGTAAATTGCTGCAATTATTAAATAAGTTTTTTAGTTTTTCAGTATTGCCTCGCGAAATACTTATTTGCCAATCATCAATACCTTTAACTGTTTCAAGAACAAAACAGCTATCAAACATTCCTTTCATATCAATATTTTTACCAATCATTTTCCATGTTGATAAATCAATTGTTTTAAGAGAAGAACAAAATCTAAACATATGTTCAAATCCAAGATTTGCCCAATCTAATTTTGATGCATCCACATTCCAAGTATCAAGACCAATTATTCGTTCAAGTGAAGAACAACCTTCAAATATTTTATAAAAATGTCTGAAATTAGATACATCCCACCCAGTAACATCAATTTCTTTAATTGTATCTTTATGATTATAGAATATATATGTGGCTTCAGTAAGTTGAGAAGTATCTATCATTGAAAGATCACACGAATGTGTATCTTTATTATATAATTTGTCAACTAATCGTTGTAATTCAGGCTTATTTTTAACAGTATATCTATATCGTTTTCCTTTACCTAAACGTAATGCCTCATCAATATATATTGATAGTTTTTTCATTCTACTTTATTGGTATTTATATATAAAAATAATATATATAAAAATAATTGAATTTAATTTACGTTTTTCTATGTTATATATGTATGTTAGTATATGTATTGACCAATAATCTTTAATATATGAAATCTTTTAGAAACTTCTATGAATTGCCGTTACACATTGATGAATATTGTCCTCATTATGTTTGGACAAATGATAATGAGATGGCATTTAATTATCTTGATGAGAATCGTTTGTACAAAGACGAAGACACTTCAGAACTTATTGACATTGTAAATACAATCAATGGTAGTGGGTCTAGAAAATTTAACGCAAGATTGCATCCTACGGATCCTGATGTAATTCAGATTGATGGTGAAGATAAATTGCTTATTCGAGGTTGGGGGAATTTGACATCACCTGCTTGTCATAATCTAAACGGTGAGGAAGCATTGGAAATACAAATTGAGTTTGCGAAATGGATTGTTGAACAATTAACAAATAATTAAATTATGCAGATAAACGAAACAAATATAAGTAAGTTATTTAACAAATTACTTAATATGATGACTTACGTAGATGGTCAAAATAATTATGAACAAAATACACTAATAATTCATATTTACAGTGACTGTATTGAAGTTGAGTCAGCATGTTGTAATGACTATGGTTCAGTATGGGGTAATGATGATTTGCAAACAATAGGTCGTGAAGAACTTGCTGAATGGTATGATTTTATTTGCGACCTCAAAGAAGAAGATAATAAAACACTTTATCATTTGGATAATTGTTTTAGAATTTCAGATAACGGATATATATTTTAACATATGAAAAAAGTTTATTTACTATTACATAATACAGGTGAATACGAAGATTCATTTACGGCAACAGTTGGTGCATATCTTGATAAGGAGGCACGCGATAACGAAATTAAACGATTAAACGATATTCACGATAATCTTGAATCACATCGTGATTTGTGGACTAAAATTTCAGATTATTTGGACTATATTGAATATCCTGAATATGACAAGTTTTGGGAAGAATATAAGCACCCAATGCCCGTTCCTGAAGAGTATGAAAATTATTTATATAATGATTCATTTGAGCGATTTGTATATTGGATGACAAAGGAAATGAACGATACATTTAAGAAACACGATTTACAATTCTGGGAGGATATGTTTAACTATTATATTACCAATAACGGTCAATATGGTCCAAGCAACCCAGGACATTATAGTGGTTCTGAATGTGATTTGTATGAATAATGGTAGGGTTTTTTACTATATTAATAAAATAAAATAAAATATATATATTTAACATAAATTTATGGAGACAAATGTATTCAAACCAGGTGCTGTAATGGATCTTGTTTCAAATGCTCAGTTTGAAAAGGATACTGAATCTATTGAGGCGGCGGCGGTTAAAACACAAAACGTATCAAACTTCAGATATTTGGGAAAAACAAGAACTATAGTTCGCGAGTATGTGAAGATTGGAAGAAATGATAAATGTCCTTGTGGTTCGGGAAAGAAATACAAAAACTGTTGCCTTAGTACAGGACAGTATGAGAAAAATCACGAATTGACAAATATTGAGTTTGCCGATGTAAAAAATGGTAATGTAGTTCTTTCTTCAATTTCAAAGGACGCTTATACAAATAATGTTGAAGAGGGTGCTTAATCCCTCTTCATTTTTTTAATTATTTATTATGAGTAAACATTTAATTTGGTATCATTACGAGGACAATGATGGCGTATTTTCTGCTGCCATTATTTATAACTATCTAATACACGAAAGAAACATATCACCTGATGATATTGTTTTGGAAGGTACAAAATATGCTGACCTTTCATTAAAGTATCCCACTGATGAGTCAATTACTTCATTGAAGGAAATATATTCAAACATATATATAACAGATGTTTCATTTAATGACGCATCAAAAATGAAGTTGCTATATAAAACATTTGGTGATTCAATGATTTGGTTTGACCATCACCCACCTATTATTATGGAATCATTTAAATTGAAATTTGATACTTGTAATGGTTGGCGTGATACGAGTCGTTCTTCAATACTTAATGTGTATCGTTATTTTTACGATCCGCTTGATGAAGAATACTGCGCAAGAAAATATGATAAGGATATAATCAGATTTCCTGAACTGTTGCGTATTTTGTCAGCATATGATAGTTGGACATTCAAACAGGAAAAACTTAAACAGGATTATGCAACAAATGTGAATAAGGGTGTAACCATATATTTCAATTTAGATGTTCAAAAGGTAATAGAATATATGGACCATGTTCTTTATGGGGATTTAATTCACGAACGTGCTGAAATGAAAACCTTCATTGCGAAAATGTCAAAAATGGGTAAGGAATTTATGCAATACGACTTACAACGCGCAGAAAATCAAATTAAAGAATATGGTGATTTTACATGGACAGTTAATGGACATACTGCAGTAATGCTGATGGCACAATACCCAACATCTTCATTAATGTTTAAATCAGTTGCAGATAAAGTTGAACACGGAATTATTCTTAAACGAAATCCTTCTGGACAGTGGAACATATCATTATATAATACACACGATGATGTTGATTTTCATTGTGGTAAGTATTTGAAAGAGAAATATAAAGGTGGAGGACACGCTGGAGCAGCGGGTTGTACTATATCTGAGAAGGACTTCATTAAAATATTGAAAATCAAACAAATATAAGAATTGTAAATTAAATTTTATTAACAGTTTTTTCTTTAATTTTTTAGGTTTTTTGTATTATTTTTATATACAACTTACCAAAAAAATAAATATACACAAAACAGTCTATGAATGTAATTAAGAGAGATGGAACAGTCCAGCAATGGAATTTTGATAAAATTGTTTCCGCTGTAACGAAAGCATTTAAAGCTGTTAATCAATTGCCGTCCGACAAGTTTTTGGAACAACTTGAGATGGAATTTAAACCTTATATTAAAAGGGATAATGATTTAACAGTTGAGGAAATACACGATATTGTGAGAAACCTTTTTATTAAGAAAAATCAATTTGAGGTAGTTGACGGATTTATAAGATGGAGACGAGAACGCGAAGAAATACGCGAAACGAAATCTGAACTTATTTCAGAAATCACAAAAAAATTATATGCGAAAAATATAGAGAACCAAAACGCAAATGTTGATGAAGCAAGTTTTGGTGGTCGTATTGGGGAAGCTGCTCGTGTTGTAACAAAAAATACAGCATTGAAAATGATGTCAAAGAAATCTCGCCGTAATCACGAAAATAACGAGATTTATGTCCATAAGAAAATTGTGGCCTGATATAGTAATATATCTTGAATAACTATGTGAACCCAAGTTAAAGGGGTGTGGATAAATATAAATTTATCTGCTAACGGTATCAGTTGGGATTAAGTTACCCGAGAAATAAGAGGAATTGAATCAACCTGCGAATAAGCTGACTAAGAGAACCTAAGGTCCAAATGATATTTGGATAGCTGGAAATACCGTGCTAAACAAATTTATTTAATTTTAATGAATAACACAAACAACATATATTATATTTATGCCTGGTATTTTACTGATACAAACGAAATATTTTATATTGGGAAGGGTAAAGGTGACCGATATAAATATGTTGGCACACGAAGAAACGAGTATTTTTAAACATTATTAAAAAATATAAAGATAATGTAAATGTTAAAAAATTATATGAAAATTTAACTGAAACAGAAGCGTGGGAACTTGAACGAAATTTGATTGATGAATATTGGACTATTGGTGAATGTAAAGCAAATTTTCATGTAGGTGGCCGTGGAGGTAATCATGGAAATTATTCCGTTGAAATGCGTAAAAAATTAAGCGAATACGCATCAACACGAATAGGCGACAAAAATTCAATGTGGGGACATAAATACACACCTGAACAATTGAAACATATGTCTGACGCACAACTAAATTCTGAAAAAACTTATATATGGACTCATTCAGAACGACATTCGCAAATAGTATCAGATAATGCAAAACGATTAAATACTGACCCTAAATATGCAACATATAGGGAAGAACGAAATAAACGTTGGACAAATTTTGCAAGACAACCAAAATCTGAAGAATATAAAAAACAAAATCGTGATAGACAATGCCCACATAATTATATTTGTTTATTAAATGATAATATAATTTATGAAACACGATACCGTAAAGATTTAATTAAATTTTGTGAAGAACAATTACATATAAGTAGAACAATATTTTTTCAGATATTAAACAATAATTGGAAACCCAAATTTAATAAACATAAACATTTATCTTCGTTAAAAATTATAACAGAATTAAATAAGTTTGGAAGTCTATCGACTACTCCTGATGAGTGTAAGGAGGTAGAATAGAGATTAACACTATTCGAAGTGCATAGCATCCTAAAAAGGATGATGATATAGTCAGTTATATATAGAAATATATATGTTAGACGGATTTAGATTCATATGCGGCGGGAATGCATAATTGTTTAACTGAACCTGTTGACCATTTATTAGAAAATGGTTTTTCAACTAGACAAACTGATGTTCGTGGTGCAAGTTCAGTAAATACTGCAATGCAATTGGTTGCTGTATTGTTTCAATTACAATCATTACAGCAATTTGGTGGTGTATCTGCTTCACATCTTGACTGGACAATGGTGCCTTATGTTCGCAAATCATTTAGAAAACATTATATAAATTCTTGGATTAAACAATGTCCAGAGTTTTATGATATTGATATTTTAGGTTTGAACTATAATCAATTTAATCACCTTGTAGAAAATTTAATAACTTCATTTTATATAACAACTAAATTAACTGATGCTGATTTTCGTTTTGATAGTGATAAACTTGAACCAAAATTAAAACAAAGAGCATTGTTTTCTACAAAGAAAGAAACATATCAAGCTGTTGAAGGTTTGTATCATAATTTGAATACGCTTCAATCTCGTTCAGGTAATCAATTGCCGTTCTCATCAATTAACTATGGTACTTGTACTGAACTTGAGGGACGAATGGTAATTAAGGCATTACTTGAAGTTTCAATTGAAGGATTAGGAAAATATGGTTTAACATCAATTTTCCCTTGCGGTATATTCCAATATAAAAAAGGTATAAATGATAAACCAGGAACACCTAATTATGATTTATATCAGTTGGCATTAAAATCAACAGCACAACGAATTTATCCTAATTATGCGAATTGTGATTGGTCAAATAATACAGAATGGGTAAAGGAAGACAGACGAGGCAAACAAGAATATATTGATAGTCTTTCTGAAAATGAAAAGATGATATTAATTGAACAACTTACCAAAAATCCTGAATTATGCGATAAATTAGGATTGGAAATAATCGAAGAATAATATTTAATAAATTGTTATATGAAAAAAATTAAAGTAACATTAGAACAAAAACCTGTTGAATTTTTTTCAACCATGGGTAAGTGTAAAATGCAGCTCATGTAAAATCTTTTGAACCGTGCTAACGGGTGTCTGATTTTCAGGCTAACGGTTAGGTCCCTATATAGTTACAGGTATATAACGGATGAGACCGTGCTAAATTTATAATTTAATTAAATGTTCATTTATAAAATAACAAACACAATAAACAATAAAATATATATTGGACAAGTATATAATAAAACAATATATGATAGATTTGCACGACATATTAAAGAGGCAAGTGCAACACATCCTATTTTATTAGATCGTGCAATACATAAATATGGTAGTGAAAATTTTATAATTGAACAAATTGATGAAGCAACATCATTACCTGAATTAAATGAAAAGGAAAAATATTGGATAAAATATTATAACTCAACAAACAGAAACATTGGTTATAATTTAACCCCTGGTGGTAATGGTGGAAATACATATCTTAATAAAACAGAAGACGAGTTAAAACAAATAAAAGAAAAAATTAGTAACGCAAATAAAGGTAAAAATAATGGACAATCAAAATCGCTAAAAGGATATAATATTAAAACTGGTGAAATATTATATTTTGATACATTTGCTGAAGCGTGTTCATTTTTTAACTATAAACATAAACAAACATTTGCTGCACATTGTAATAATAAAGCAACTTGTTTATGGCGAAATGAATGGACATTTGCATATACTGATAATGAATTTATAACATCATTATTACCTCACGATCCATCAACAAAAAAGGGAACAAAGATTAAACTAATTGATTTATCTTCAGGATATGAAGAATGTTTTAATAGTCTTAATAAATTATACAATAAATTACAAATTAAAAAAGGTATGTTAAAGTTTATAGATAATGTTTGTGTTTATAAACATTATAAGATAATTAAATTATAAGGAAGTGTATCGACTATCCCTGATGAATGTAAGGGAGTAGGGTTAGAGATAAGCGCTAACCCGAAGCGGAAGACAATCATAATGATTGAAGATATAGTCAGTACCAATGGTAACATTGGATAATATGTGTAGAACTGTAAATGGATTGGATGTCAATGCGTTAGATGTTTTCAAGCAAAACATTCAATATGTTATTGAAGGTAAGTTCGATAAAATAATTGATGTATTCTCTGGTGCTCAAAAAGATGGACGAGGAAACATTGCCCCTGTTACAATTATTATGCCTACACTGGCAATGCAGACAATTGAAACAACACTTAAACATACACCTGCCGATGCACCTAATTATCAGGAAATATGTGTAAATAATTTCATTAAGTTGTTAAATAAAAAAATCAATGAAGCAAAAGATATGCTTCTTGAACGATTTGACCACATTTCAAATCAACCTATGGCTTCAGCACGTTTTATGTACGAAAATAATACAATGTGTGGATATGTTCCTGAAGAAGGTATTATATCAGCATTAAAACACGGCACATTGGTTATTGGGCAACTTGGTCTTGCTGAAACACTACAAATTCTTATTGGTTGTAATCATACAACAGATAAGGGTATGAAACTTGCAAAACAGATTGAACAAATGTTTAAAGATAAGTGTAATGAATTTAAGAAAGAATATCATTTGAATTTTGGGGTTTATTATACACCTGCTGAAAACCTTTGTTATACAGCAATGAAGAAATTCCGTCAAAAGTACGGTATTATTCCTAATGTATCAGATAGAGAATATTTTACAAATTCAATACACGTTCCTGTTTGGGAAAAACTTAATCCGTTTGAGAAGATTGATATTGAAAGCCAATTAACAGGCTATAGTTCAGGCGGTTGTATTACTTATGTTGAACTTCAATCATCAGTAAAGAATAATATTGACGCATTGGAAAAAATCGTTAATTATTTTATGGAAAAGGATGTTCCGTATGCTGCAATAAATATTCCTATTGATACTTGCGAAAATTGTCATTACACAGACGAAATTGGTGAGGAATGCCCAAAATGCGGTTGTAAGAACATTAAACGTTTGAGAAGAGTTACAGGTTATCTAACGGGTGATTATGTTACTGCATTTAATAAAGGAAAACAAAAAGAAGTAAAAGATAGAGTAAAACATGGATAAGAAATTAAATTTACCGTTTGACGAAGTATATTGTATAAATTTGGTTGAACGAGAAGATAGATATAATTTACAATGTAAACAATATCAAATGTTGGGAATTGATAATAAAGTGATATTCCACCGTGATGTTAAACACCCATTTGTGAATGAAATATCTGGTTTTCTTAAAACTAATTATGGCGCACAAATTGACAAATCTGCCTTTAATTGTACCCGAAATCATTATATGATTATTAAATCCGCATATCTTCGGGGTATTAATTCTATTATGATTATTGAGGACGATAATCAGTTTTATAATGATATTGAAGTTTTACAAAAATACTTTGATAATCTACCTAATGATTGGGAAATATTACGAATAAATTGTTTACGTGGAAAATTTGAACAAGATCAGTTTTTACGACAAGACAATATTGATACACTGTGGAAACCTATTGAGAACGCATTGTGGGGAACTGGATGTTATGCGTTATCTCGTGAAGGTATGCGTAAAATGATAGAATGGGTAGATACACGTTATGATGCAATTGATATTCCTTTATATCAACATTGGAAATTAAAGGCAAAACAGTATATTCCAAATATTCCATTAGGATTATGTTTTGCTGAACAATACGGAACCGATATTGGGGTTGGAAGTCAATTGAATGGACCACAATATTACTATAAACAAATTGTTGGATTAGATGTATCAAAATATACATATTGATAAATCAAAATTTACATATTGATAGTTAAATGGTTGAACACTTGTTCAGCCATTTTCTATATTAATACATATATATTTACTAATAATAAATGAAATATGTAAATGTTACTGGTCCTGATATAAATAATGGAAATGGATGCCGTGCAACAATTTGGTTTGCTGGTTGTACACATAATTGTAAAGGATGTCATAATAGTTGGCTACAAAATTATGATTTAGGCAATGATATAACAAATTTATATAATGATATATCTTTACGATTTGATAACGCTTCGTATTATGACGGTATAACATTATCAGGTGGTGACCCATTAGCAAATACAAAAAATAGTCTAAATGAATTATATAGTTTTATAAAATGGTTTAAGGATAAATATTCTGATAAGAACATTTGGATTTATACGGGTTATACATTAGAAGAAATATTAAATGAAAAGGATACTGAAATTGGGCAGATAAGATTAAATATTATAAAGGAATGTGATGTGCTTGTAGATGGACCGTTTATTGAAGAGCTAAAGGATTTATCATTACCTTTTAGAGGTTCATCAAATCAACGAATAATTGATATAAATTTAAATAAATTTCATTGGTGAAATGAATTTATTATAAAACATTTCTATATTACATATGTAAAATATACGATATATGAGAAAATACCTTATTGAACGAAATGTTGAGATTGCAAAATTGAGTAAAGAAGAGTTTGTGGCAAAAATGTCAGAAGACATTACCAATGCAATTAACACATATCAGGTAATGTGTGATGAATATAATAAAGTTGCGGAAGTTGAAACCACTAATCGTAATCTCGAACGTTTCTATAAAGAAGCTGAGAAGTTGTTTACCGAATTTAAACGCGAATCAACAAGACAACGAAAGAGGGATGCTTATGTTAATGAAAAGATGTCTAAATATAACATTTTCTATAAGCTTTCAGGTATTTCATATTTCGATTTAGATTGTGAACCTGGTAAGAATGGTCTATCGGGAAGCTGTTGTATTTCATTTAATAATATGATGGACATTCTACCAAGAACATATGAATATCTTAAGGATAATAAGTATTTCAAAGGTGCAATTGGTTGGAAACTTGGATATGATGAATCTTCTTGTCATAAAGGTTTTTGTTCAACACGACCACAAATTTATTTGACGCTTCCTGTTGAACTTGAAATACAGTTCAATGCTGAAGCTTCAAAACTTGCCCAAGCAATTGCTGATTTTTATAGAGATGCAAAATATTTTGGCGACTAATAAATATGGGGATTTTCTGGCATTTGACAGGTAATTGAAGTATAAAAGACATGCCGTCTTGATTATGACGTTAAAGAATCAAACACTTTTAAATGGCAACGAAACATTTGCTATGGCAGCGTAATCGTTAGACGATTGAATTAAAGAAATTCCTTGGCGCAGCCTGAGTCGTTGATTGAAATTGACTTGGAAACAGAAAATCAACAAACTGTCTTTAATTGTGGTTTAGTAAGACAAAAATAAATAAAAACCACATAAATTTTTACGCATATTATAAAGCATGTAACAAATCTTTTATATGAATGTTATTTGGACGAGGGTTCGACTCCCTCAATCTCCACAAACTGACAACAAATGGAAAATAATAAATTACAATATGTTCAACATAGTTATACTGGTAAAGTATACAAGGTAACACCT
>JAEIGA010012895.1_pt1 | contig 12714 bp, 13 predicted proteins | sample 9270691 | NCBI WGS metagenome assembly JAEIGA01 (sample SAMN17057246, study PRJNA624740) | gut metagenome | biome: biome; isolation source: fecal sample | host: Bos grunniens | place: China: Xizang | collected 2019 | reverse complement strand
TTTATGTTGAGTGCAAGCTTTCCTGAGAAAGTTGTCTTACCGGAACCGTTGAGACCGGCAACCAGGACAATTGCAGGAGAACCTTTGACATTGATGTCGGAAGACTCGCTTCCCATGAGGGCCGCCAGCTCGTCGTGAACGATCTTCACGATCATCTGCTGAGGCTTGACTGCAGTGAGGACATTCTGACCGATGGCCTTCTTCTTTACATCATCGCAGAACTGCTTTGCAATCTTATAGCTTACGTCGGCATCAAGAAGTGCACGACGGATATCCTTCATCGCTTCCGAGATGTTGATCTCGGTGATCTTACCTTCGCCTTTGAGAATCTTGAATGACCTCTCCAGTCTTTCACTTAAATTTTCAAACATATTGTATTTCTTTTATTTTTCCTGTTCAGATCCCCGATCGGGTCGGGGATGACTGCCCTTCGTCATTGCCGGCTGGACCGGCAATCTATGCAAAATAGTCTTCCTGCTGCGGGGCATCATCGATCGCATCGCTGAATACCGACGGAGCAAGGTCCTTCATGTTGTAGCGGCTTGCCATAACCTGGCCGTAAGCACCTGTGCTTCTGATCGCCATCAGGTCGCCACGTACACTCAGAGGCAGAAGTCTGCCGGCACCCCACACATCGCTTGACTCACATACAGGACCCACAATGTCATATGCCTGATGGGTAGGGAAGAAGGTTCTCTGTGCCGCAGACAGGTTCTCTATCTTGTGGTATGCACCGTAAAGGGCCGGTCTGATGAGATCGTTCATTCCGGCATCCATGATAAGGAAGTTCTTCGTCTCACCGCTCTTTACGAAAAGCACTCGTGAAATGAGTGTGGCACACTGTGCAACAAGCGAACGTCCCGGTTCGACATGGACAGCCTGGTCATTTCTTCTGCAGATGTTTGCCGAAATTGTCTCGAACCATGTCTTGAAATCAGCGATTGCATTTTCATCAGGATCGTCATAATCTACTCCCAGACCTCCTCCAAGGTTGATGTTGTCGACACGCAGACCGTTTCTTTCGAAGTATGCAACTATCTCGTTTACCCTCTGGCATTCAAGTGCGAAGACTTCTGACACCCTTGTGATCTGCGAACCAATGTGGAAATGCAGACCATAGAAGTTGATGTGTTCGCTCTTCTTGATGATGTCTATGAGCTTGTCGAATTCGTGCTGGGAAATTCCGAACTTGTTCTCATAGAGACCCGTTGTCACATATTTATGGGTGTGGGCATCGATGTCGGGATTGATACGTACTGAGACATTGGCTTTAAGACCGTACACGTGAGCCATCTCGTTGATGACATATATCTCCTGGAGTGACTCGCAGTTGAATGCTTCGATTCCCAGCTTAAGGGCGTTGAAAATCTCCTTGTCTGTCTTGCCGACTCCTGCATAAACGATCTTGTCTGCCGGAAAACCGCAGCTGTGTGCGTGCAGAACCTCATTTCCGCTGACGCAGTCCGCTCCGAATCCTTTGGAACTGATGTACTCGAGAAGTCTCCTTTCTACATTTGCCTTAACAGCATAATGAACCTTGATGTCATGCTCTTGTGCAAGTCGGGCAACATGATCGACAGTCCTGCCGAACAGTTCCATATCGTAATAATAGAACGGTGTCGCAACCCTGTCAAGCTTCTCTATGGTATTGATGTCAAGCATATTTATCCAAATATCGAAAAACGGTTGCAAAAATAGCGAAAAAATCCGTAATTTCGCAGCGCGAACACAATTATAGACGAAACAATACTTTCTTAACCCATTTTATTGATGTCCAGTTTTGTAGATATAATCTTCAATATTGAACTGTCATTGGTTGTCGGAACCTTGACCTCATTCATATTAGGCTTTCTGCTTCTGCTTATAAAGGTTCCCGGAAGCGAATACTACAAGAAGATAGCAAATACCAAGAACACGATCGCTTTATGCTACCTTCTTTGTTCTGTCTTCTTCTTCCTGACTCTACGTTATTCGGGCATTTCAGATTATGACGTCTTTGCATCGATGATGATGTTCATCATCACTGCAATGGCATCTGTAGTCCTTTCATATTCGCTTATCACGTTGCTGGATTCCGGAGATTTCGACCATGACAAGTTCTATCTTAACATAGGTGCGGTGGCCGTGATGAGTTTTGTCCTTGGTAAGTCATTCTGGTGGGAGGACGGTATCGGAAAGATTCTGGTAATATCTGCAAGTATTCTCCTTTTCGTCATACAATGCGTTCTTCATATCATCAAATTCCGCAGGACATACCGCAAGAGCGTTGCGCAGCTTGAAATGTACTATGATGAAGAAGAGGATCATAAGATACGTTGGATCAAATTCTGCTACACCATAATGATGCTTACCCAGATGTTCATTCTGGTCTATCTGCTTCTTCCGCGAGGCATGATGAAGGTCTATACTCTTTTCTACTCTCTCTTCCTTCTTTATTTCACAGCAAATTTCATTTCATTCCTTGGCAGTCACAAACTTCTGCTTGATGCTTTTGCTCACAAGACTCTGTCAGGACAGGATATCGTGAACATGATAAATGAACGCAAGGACAAGAAGGGAACCAAGCATAAGGTGCAAGGATTCAATGAAGCGGAATTCAAGAGAATAGAAAAGTCACTTGAAGTATGGGTGCAGGAAAAGCGTTACAGGGAATATGACAAGAGCCGTGAAGAGATTGCGCGCGAACTGCATACGACAAAGGAGCAGCTTCATCTGTATTTTGTTACAGTCATGAAGATGGATTTCCGCACGTGGAGGACAGGACTCAGGATTGAGGATGCGAAAAAACTTCTTCTCGAAGATAAGTATACATCCATCAATATAATCGGAGAAATGGCCGGATTCAGCGACAGGGCCAATTTCTACAGGCAGTTTGTCAAGATGGTGGGATGTTCTCCTAAAGAGTGGCGCGAGAGCAATGGAAATCCAGATTCAGCATCATAGGCGTTGTTGCTGATTCTTCTTCGACGAGATGGATTTCCTCTGTCAGCGTCTCGAAAAGTCCTCCGTTTTCTTCTCCGTCGGTGTCAGTCAATGTGATGCTGATCTTCTTGATGTTTCGCGCTTCCTTGAATGAGATGTCAAAGATGAAAGTGCCGTCGCTTGAGGTGTAGACTGTCTTGGGGTCTGAGCGTTTGGAGAGGTCGATTGTCACTTCAATATGCTCTAACGGTACACTTGCCTCATCTGTGACCTTGCCTTTGACAATCGCATATATATCCCCATTGTATTCTTCAGTCTTGGAACATGAAGCCATGCCCAGGACGATTAATGCCGATATTAAGAATCTGAATTTCATCGCACCGCAGATTTTGTAAGAAAGAAATTGCAGTCATTGACTACGAATGAGCCTTCTGCGCTATTGAATGAAGGACCGTTCCAGTCGATGCTGAGTTCAATCCTGGATTCTGAATATCCGTTGTCCGTTCCGGATGCTGTCAGGGTGCAATTGATTGCCGATGTGTATCCGTTAGCCTCGATGGTATATATTCCGTCACCTGATGAGTATGATGTCTTTGTGTCGATGAGCCTTCCCCTCAGGTCGTATGCTTCATAGATGATTTTGATCTCTTTTAGAGGGGTGCCCGTACCCTTGTCGGAAACAATTCCTGAAATGATTGCAGTGCCTTCGCCGACAAGCATAGACATGTCCGCCTTTGAACAGGAAGAGATTCCTAGCGTCAAAAGGAGGGTAACCAATAGATATGCTGCTTTCTTGAACATCCGGCTATATAGATGCCGCTGGAATCAGATTCGTTGCATCCGGCTGCTGTAATTTTCGATATGGCGGTTCTGCCTGAATTTTCTGATGTTTTCTTCAAGAATGGATCTTTCATCGGAAGGAAGCGCCCACTCAAGGAATCTCTCAAGAATGTATTCTGTTGTCTGAGAAGTAGGGTGGCACATGTCTTCCGCATAGAAGCGATAGTCTCGAAGTTCATCCATAACTATTTCATATGCAGGGAAATAGTCGATGTTGTCTGCAATTGTGCCGTCGATTCCGAGCAGCAGTGCCGCTTTGCTCAGCTGATTGCCGTGAGCACCATCCTTGAAATGCCTTATCGGACTGACAGTGAAGATGAACTCTTTCTTTCTGCCACATTCCGTCTCTGTGATCTGCTTCAGCAGAGCGGATATTTCCTGAACACAAAGTCTTTCTCTCTGGAATTCCGAGGCCGGATGCTTGAGGCAGTTGGAAACGATGTTGCCAGATCCGATGTGCCTGTAGCACCAGCTTGTGCCAAGGGTTATGATCACCTTGCTGCATTCGCGGAAATGTCCAGATGCAATGTCAAGTGCAGAGTTCGCCTTTGCAAGGAATTCATCAACGTCGTTGCCTGAGAATGATGTGTGATGGCTGAAAGAGCATATCCTGTGATTTCCGGCACCTATTTCAATGCAGTCTTCTTTTGTGAAATGTTCTCCACTGACAAGTCTTTCAATAGAAGATGCAATGGATGCCGGGTTGTATAATGTGCCGAAAGGATTCACGCAGACGTCGAATCCCAGGTCGGAAAGTCTTGCCCCGATGTTGTCGGAGAAACAGCTTCCAAGCATCATTATCTTGTCGTTGTATGAAATGCCGACTCTGCATTTTTCGTCGGCTACCGGTGTCTGAAGTTTCATGATGTGCAAAATTATCAAAAATCCACGAAAAGTATTACCTTTGAGAGATTTAATTCAGTTATTCCGATGAGCCGGCTTAAATATTTCATGGCATCTGCCGCATTGCTCCTGTCAGTGCTGTCCGGAGCGCACACAAAGGATAAATCAAAGGTCTCCTTCGCCTACGACGTGGATTTCACCATGCAGTTTGACAACCGCGAGTTCTACCGTAGCGCATTCACTTCATCGATGACCATATTCGGAGCAAGACTGACACCGTCTGTGGGACTTGCTGTAAGGCAGAATGACGGAACTTGCCACAAACTTATGGCCGGAATCGATGTAATGAAAGATTTCGGAAGGTCGCCGGTTTCACCGGAAAGGGCTCCTTCGGATTCTCCCGAGACCGATCTCAAGCGTTCCAATCTGGATCTTTTCAAGGAAATCACCTTGTATTATTCCCTTGACAGGCAAATCGGAAAGACAGGACTGTCGGTTGCTGCAGGAATATTCCCCCGCAGGTTATCGGAAGGTGTTTATTCCAGAGCCTTCCTGTCTGATTCGCTTCGTTTCTATGACAACAATCTAGAGGGCCTTCTTGTAAAAGTCAGAAGACCTCAAGCCTATTATGAAATAGGCTGTGACTGGATGGGAATGTATGGAACATTCAGCCGCGAGAGATTCATGATATTTTCGTCAGGAAAGGCCAAAGTGGCTCCGGTGCTGTCTCTGGGTTATTCGGCCTATCTTTATCATTATTCATGCTCAGGAACGGCCGACGGTGTGGTGGATAATGTTCTTCTCAATCCATATCTCGCCTTCGGTTTTGAACATCTTGTTGATTTTCAGAAACTTTCGTTTAGAGTGGGCTGGCTTCAGGCTATGCAGAACGACAGAGCTTTGGTGGGAAAATATGTATTCCCTGGAGGAGGAGAACTTGATGTCGAGGTGCAGAAATGGAATGTCGGCATCAGAAACGAACTGTTCTATGGAAAGGACATGATGCCGTATTATGACGCGAAGGATCCGGGAGGATATAAATATGGCACTCTGCTTTATATGGGATCTCCATTCTACAGGGTCCATGATGACGGAACGTCGGGCGCGGGAATTTCTGACCGTCTTGAAGTCTATTATGCTCCTCGCATCGGGGCTCCATATCTTGACTTCAGGATTTCCGCCATATTCCATTTCAATGGAAACAAGTACTCCGGATGTCGTCAGATGGTTTCACTCAACTTCAATCTGCAGGAACTGCTAAGACGCCAGAGACGCCGTTGATTTTATTGATCCGATATGAAAAGATATATTCTCATACTTCTGTCTTTGCTTGCCATGATTTCCTGCCACAGGATCAAGGATGGTGAGCATGTGATACATATCCTTACCACAAACGATGTGCATGGAAGGTATTTCGATTCACTGTATGTAGACAATTCCACAAGACCTTCTCTCCTTTCCGTTTCTGCCTATGTGGATAGCCTGAGGACAGTCTGGGGTGAGGACAACGTGGTCCTGATAGATGCCGGTGATTGTCTTCAGGGAGACAATGCATCTTTCTATTATAATTTCATAGACACAGTTTCCACTCATCTGTATGCAAGGATGGTCGATTATATCGGCTATGATGCAGTTGTGGTCGGCAATCATGATATAGAGACCGGGCACCCGGTCTATGATAGGGTAAGGAAGGATATGAAGACTCCTTTCCTCGCTGCCAATGCCATAGAAGAAGGTACCGGCAAGTCTTATTTCGAGGATTATGTGATTCTTCGTAAAGGTGGTGTCAAGGTTGCCGTGATAGGATTTACAAATGCAAACATCAGGAACTGGCTTTCTCCTGAACTTTGGAGCGGAATGGATTTCAAGTCGTTGATTCCTTCTGCTCAGGAACTTGTTGATAAGGTGCGTGTGGATGAAAAACCTGATGTGGTCATAGTTGCGACCCATTCCGGAGTCGGATCTGGAGACGGAAGCCTGCTTGAAGGGCAGGGAATGGATCTTTTCAATTCTCTCTCCGGTGTCGATTTCATTGTATGTGCCCACGATCATCGTCCCGTGGTTCATAAGAATGATACATTGTGTCTTCTCAATGCCGGAAGTCATTGCAGGAATCTTGGTCACGGACGTCTTGCTCTTACCGTCAGGAATGGCCGTATAGTGTCAAGAGTGTTGGACGGAGACCTTATCAATATAGACAGGAAGGCGGTCGATCAGAAAATGAGGACTCGGTTTGCGGCAGACTATAAGGCGGTCAAGGAATTCACGACTAAGGAAGTGGGCACACTTCTGACCAGCCTCCGTACAAGGGATTCCTACACCGGAATGTCTGACTATCTCAATCTTCTCCACACACTTTCTCTGGGATGTGCTCCAGCCCAGATTTCATTGGCCGCACCTTTGACCTTTGATGGATATGTGAAGGAAGGAACGATTCTGTTCAATGATCTCTTTACAATCTATCCATATGAAAATCAGCTATATGTAATTGAAATGACCGGAAAGGAAGTCAAGGACTGTCTTGAATATTCCTACAATAAATGGATCAATACCATTGCGTCACCTGATGAGAATCTCCTGCAGATTGTAAATGCGGCAGATCCTCGTACCGGTTCAAGGAACTGGTCTTTCGTGAATCGCTCCTACAACTTCGATTCTGCAGGAGGACTCTATTATGAAGTTGACGTTACAAAACAGATGGGAAGCCGTATCAGGATCTCTTATTTGGCAGACGGTACGCCTTTCGATGAGAATGCTCAATACAATGTGGCGGTGACTTCGTACCGTGCGAACGGGGGTGGTGGGATACTTCGCGATGGTGCAGGTATCGATACAGACAGGATCGATGACAGGGTGGTAGAATATTATCCTGAGATAAGGGATATACTCTATGACTATCTTCTGGAAAATAAAGTGATAGATCCTGCAGTGACAGCCAATCCGGATGTTATCGGAGCATGGAGATTCGTGCCGGAATCCTTGGCAGTTCCTGCTCTGGAGCGAGATATGGACCTTCTTTTTCCAAATAGATAGAGATGGTATTCCTTTTCCTGCTTTGCATATTCCTTATGACCGGATGTCAGACATCCGGAGTCATGGACGGCAGTCACCCTGCTGCCGGATGCAGATATGCGTCCTATTTCAGTATCCTTACCTCGACTGAAGACAGCCTTCAGGTAAGGGGAGTGGTTGCCATTTCTCCATCAGACGGGACTACTGATACTCTTATGCTTCATGCTCCTTTGAAGAAGGTCGTATGCATGTCGTCATCAAGCGTTTCTGCGCTGTCCGCAGTCGGCGCAGATTCTGTCATTGTCGGAGTGTCCGGACTTGATTATCTTTCCGATCAGGAAGTCCTTGCAAGGGCAGAACAAGGTGAGGTCTGTGATCTGGGCCATGGTGATTCCTTTGATTTTGAGACTCTTGTCAGGCTCTCTCCGGATCTTGTAGTTGCGTATACTGTCGGAGAATCCGATCCCCCGTATCTTACAAAGATCAGAAGGCTGGGTCTGCCTGTCCTGGTAATATATGATCACCTTGAAGCGCATCCGTTGGCAAGAGCGGAATATGTCAGACTATTCGGTGCTCTTACCGGACGATTGTCCGAGGCAGATGCGTTTTTCAGAAATGTATGTGACAGTTATCTGTCCTTATGTGTCGAAGATGGCGACGCAGATCCGGTTAGTGTCCTGATGAATATCCCTTATTCGGATTCATGGTATATACCGGGACTTGAAAGTTATATGAGCCGTCTTATCAGAGATGCTGGCGGCCTGGTTATGGGGGCGGAGAATGGAAGCGCTTCGAGAGTCATCACAATTGAGGAGGCATACCGTCTGTCGCAGAAAGCGGATATGTGGCTATGTCCAGGATACTGCAGGACAATGGATCAGTTGATTTCCCAGCATCATCTCTTTCCTCATTTCGGTCCTGTTGAAAAAGGATATCCTGTCTATAATAATATCAGAAAGATGAATGCCGGAGGAGGAAACGATTTTTGGGAAAGCGGTGCCTTGCGTCCTGACCTTATTCTCCAGGATCTCAGAAAGATATTCAGCCCGTCAGCATCTGCCGACAGGCTGGAACTCAATTATTTCATCAGATTGCAATAAGGTCAGGATTTCTGACTGATCAGGCGTTTGACGTAGGGGAGTGATGTGTAGTCGCGTGTTCCGCCGTCTGCCTTGTTCAATGCCCGGAGGCTGTTCATTTCTTCTTCAGTGAATTCAAAATCGAATATGTCGATATTCTCCTTCATCCTTTCTGCCTTTGAACTTTTCGGGATGGCAGGGATGCCTTCCTGAGCGAGGAAACGTAGAGCAGTCTGTACTGCGGTCTTACCGTAGCGTTTGCCTGTTTCTGTCAGTACTTCATTTTCAGTGAAGTTTTCCTTGCCCTGAGCAATAGGACCCCAAGCCATTGCCTTTGTTCCATATTCATTCATCATCTCGCGCATTTCGGTCTGCTGGCTGAATACGTTGGCTTCCAGCTGGTTGACCATAGGAATGATGCGGCAATGTTGTGCAAGGTCATAGAATTTGTCCTGATAGAAATTGCTCACCCCTATCGATCTTACAGTTCCTTCCGTATATGCACGTTCCAAGGCCCTGTATGTGCCGTAATAATCTCCGAAAGGCTGGTGTACAAGAACCAGATCTATGTATTCCGTTCCTAGTCTCTCGAAGCTTTTCTGTAAGGCTGCATATGCCCTTTCTTCTCCTGAATTGTCAATCCATATCTTCGTGACAATAAAGAACTCCTCGCGTGGGATTCCGCTTTTTGCGATGGCTCTGCCCACACATTCCTCGTTGCCATAGTACTGAGCTGTGTCTATGAGTCTGTATCCGGCTTCAATGGCATCACTGATGCATCTTTCGCCTTCTTCCGGACCAACCTTGTATAATCCGTATCCGAGGAGTGGCATTTCCACTCCATTATATAGTTTTATAGTTTCCATTGATCTGTTGTTTTTACCATCTTCCACCTGCTCCTCCGCCACCGAAGGAACCTCCGCCGAATCCGCCGAACCCACCGAAACCCCCGGAAGAACCACCGCTGAATCCTCCGAAGCTTCCACCTCTTATGGTCGGACCTACATAGATGGTCCGTCTTCCTCCTCCGCCGTTTCCGCCATAGTTTCCATTTCCATCCCCGCCTTTTATGATCAGAAAGACAATCAATGCAGTGAAGATGAGTACGGTAATGAGGAGCGCTATTGCAGTTATGATATCATCTTCTTCCTCTGCTTCAAAGCCTTCTCCGCTTGCGAGTTTCATTATTGCTTCGCATGCTCCGGCAACGGCTCCGAAATAGTCGTTTTCCATGAATCTCGGAATCATTATGCGGTCTATGATGCCCTTGGCCCTTGCATCCGGGATTGCACCCTCCAGACCGTAACCCACTGCAATGAAGACTTCTCCGCTGCCTTTGGCGTTCTTCGGCTTGACCAATATGACAACTCCGTTGTCGAATTTTTCTGAGCCTACCTGCCACTCCAAGCCTATCCTGGTGGCATATTCGGCAGCTGACATGCCTTCAAGGTCATTTGCCGTAACGACTGCTATCTGTGTTGAGGTCGAGTCGCTGTAATCCGTCAGAACCCTCTCCAATGTGGCAGTCTCTATTGATGAGAACACTCCTGCGAAGTCGTTTACAAGTCTTGGAGGTGACGGTTTTGACGGGATTGCCGCAAAAGTTGTGAAGCCGGCAAGCATAGTCAGAGCCACACCGAGAATCCTCAATGCGGCTCTGCTGTTTCCTCTGTGTTTCCTGATCATCTTCCTAGAATTCCACGACAGGTGCCTGCTCTGCTCCTGCGGTTGCCTCGAAATAACCCTTCTTCTCGAATCCGAACATGGATGCTACGATGTTGTCCGGGAATTTTCTGATGAGGGTGTTGTAGGCCTTTGCAGTTTCGTTGAACTTCATCCTTTCTGTTGCGATTCTGTTCTCCGTACCTTCAAGCTGTGCCTGAAGTTCGCTGAAGTTCTGGCTGGCCTTAAGGTCCGGGTAGTTTTCTGTAAGCATGAGGAGTCTGCCAAGAGCGTTGGTGAGATCGCCCTGCGCTGCATTGAACTTTGCGAGAGCCTCTGGGCTGAGGTCTTCTGCGCTTACAGTTACCTGAGTTGCCTTCGAACGTGCTTCCACTACACCTTCCAGAGTGCTTGACTCGTGTGCGGCGTAACCTTTGACTGTTGCAACAAGATTAGGGATAAGGTCCGCTCTGCGCTGATATACATTCTCTACCTGCGACCATGCTGCGCTCACGCCTTCTTCAGCTGTGACCATGCTGTTATATGCACCTTTGAACCAAAGTATGCATCCGAGTACCACTGCTGCTACAGCAATGATTGTGATTGTTCCTTTTTTCATATCTGTGTCATCTGTTATTGTTTCGGTACCACTGCAAGGAAAGTGAGGTTTCCTTCTTCTGATGAGTTCATGAGACTGTGGGTGTGTCCCTTAGGACAATAGATGCAGTCTCCTTCCGAGACGCTTCGGAGTGTGTCTTCGTTTTCCGGGGTTCTTTCGAATATGCTTCCGCAGCCTCCTGTTATGAATATCACTTCGCAACTGTCGTCGTGAGTGTGCACGCCGATAGATGCTCCCGGTTCGAGACATCCTTTGAGGATACGGTTGGTGCCGTCGAAGAACATGTTGGCGGCCAAAGCCTTTTCTCCGCCCTTGAAACCAGGAAGGACTGAAACCTCCATTTCGTCAAATCTTATGATCATATCCAAGTCTTTTAAGTTTTACAAAAATAGCAAAATTCCGTATCTTTGCATAGATATTTCGGTTTCCTATAAAGGGATTCCTCATTAAATTCATCATACCCATGAAGATAGCAGTTCCTACAAGAGACGGACGTGTTGATGACCATTTCGGCCATTGTGCATATTATACAATTTTCGATATCATTGACAATCAGGTTGTCGGTGTAAGCAAGATGGCATCGCCTGAAGGTTGCGGATGCAAGAGCGGAATTGCACCTGTACTCAGACAGATGGGTGTGCAGGTGATGCTGGCAGGCAATATGGGGCAGGGAGCCAAGAATGTGCTTGAGGCTCAGCGTATCGAGGTGCTGCGAGGATGCAGCGGAGATGTCGAGGAACTTGTGAAGGCCTATCTTGAAGGTAAAGTCAGTGACAATGGCGAGATCTGCGACCACCACGACTGTCACTGATCTATCTTTCCAGTTTCATATCTCCTTTGGATACCCATCCTAAATGTCTTGTGACGGCATCGAGCGCAAGGCATATGACTGTCGGTGCTATGAAATACAGGCCTGCAATCTTAGCTATCAGAATCCATGTCTCTCCTTCGGCTGCGGCCTGAGGTCCCATCACTGCGTATGCCGCAAGCGGACCAACAAGTCCGGCTGTGCCCATTCCTGCGCCTACCGCGTTGTTTGTCATGTGCAGTACCATTGTAGACACAGGTCCGAGGATTGCAGAGGCAAGGGTTGGGACGAGCCATATCACAGGCTTCTTCACGATGTTTCCTATCTGCAGCATCGATGTTCCAAGTCCCTGTGAGATAAGCCCTCCGACACCGTTGTCTCTATAGCTTATTACGGCAAATCCGATCATCTGTGCGCAGCATCCTGCTGTAGCGGCACCTGCTGCAAGACCGTCAAGACCGAGCATTATGCATATTGCCGCAGAACTTATAGGAAGGGTCAGGCAGCATCCTACGATCACAGACACTGTGATTCCCATGAAGAATGGATTAAGGGTTGTAGCCTTGTTTATCAGCTCGCCGATCTGGAGCATGAAATCGTTGATGGGGGAGCAGCAGTATCTGGCAATCAGGCCTCCGGCAACGATGGTAAGCATCGGAGTCAGGATGATGTCGACTGGGGTCTTCTTCGAAATAAGATTCCCGGCTTCCGCTCCTATTATCACTGCGATGTATGAACCTACCGGTCCTCCGAATTTATAGCCGAGCGCTCCGACTATTGCAGACGATATCTGTACAAGCATCGGAGCCTTAAGACCTGCCGCAATGGCAAATCCTATACAGGCTCCGACCAGAGGTGAAGATGCAGATAGTGCCTCTGCTATGAATCCAAGAAAATCCAGAGAGGGAATCTTTGCAATCTGACCGATT
>JAEIGA010012894.1_pt1 | contig 12714 bp, 13 predicted proteins | sample 9270691 | NCBI WGS metagenome assembly JAEIGA01 (sample SAMN17057246, study PRJNA624740) | gut metagenome | biome: biome; isolation source: fecal sample | host: Bos grunniens | place: China: Xizang | collected 2019 | reverse complement strand
TTCTACTAAGGCTGAGCTTAATAGGAGCAAGAGACTTGGTGGCAACAACCAGAATGAAATATTATTTAATCGTGGAAATGCCATGTCAGGTGCACCTATAAGAATAGGAACAAACCAATTACCAAATCCACCTATCATCGCCGGCATAACCATAAAAAAGATCATTAAAAAAGCGTGAGCCGTTATTAAAACATTATAAAGTTGATGATTTCCACCAAGAATTTGATCGCCGGGTCGTGCTAATTCCATACGAATCAGTACTGAAAAACATGTGCCCATCACTCCAGCAATGGCACCGAAGATGAAATATAGAGTCCCTATATCCTTGTGGTTAGTGGAGAACAGCCATCGAACCAGATTTTTCATTGGCATTGATATTCTTGCGTTTCAAACATTATCAGAGGGAGCTTCTTTATTGAAAAAGGGGAAGAAGGCAGAATGGAAGGGGGGGGGGGAAAGGGCCTACCTCAATAGTTGGGACATTTTGATCCCCTTTTCCTCTAACCCCCTGGTTCTGGAAAGGGTCAACGCAAGAATCTGACTTCAAAGCAATCTTTGGAGTTTTCCCTTATCCAAAAGGGTCTTGCAAGAAAATAGGATTTTATATTGAGCTCCAAATATACGCTGGCGTTTTAACCAAAAGAACTTCTTGCGCAATTCATGCCTTTCTGTTTTTATGACCAGACATTTTTGCTTTATTTCCATTGCTCTGGACTTTTTTCAATATGAGGTGATCGTAACACAGTATATAAGACTCGCGATTCAGGCAATCCAATCTTCCGTGTGTAAGGCGGAAGCCCCCAAAAATTCTTTTCCAAAAATGGATGATCAAAAGATCGAATCACTATACCTATCTTGGTAGTTGTTACTTTTGGTGTCTTTCTTTTTGTTTGGCTTACTCCTTTCCTAGTCCTTTTTAAGGACTCCTTAGGACTAGGAGAAGAGCTTAATGAAAAAAACTTCTCGCCTAGCAAGACCTTGCAGACCAGATTGTGGTTATTCAAAATATGGGAAGGAAAGCAAAGACATGCTTCTTTCTTACGGACTGCTTACACCTTCGGGGTGGGGCGATTCATCCATAGATGGGGCGGGCGGTCATTCAAAATTGCCATTGTCATTTGTTTTTGAGACGGCCCCATTATCATATCAAGATCCAATATTTTACTAAAAAGGGGAAAGATCTTATCCTTAATATCGATATAATGGAGGCGACCATTATTGATGCTTTTTGAAAAGCATAGGTCATCGATATTCGACCCCTTTACAACTCGGTTAAGCCACTTGTTATAATTCCGAAGTTCCTATAAGGAGGCGGAGTCTTCGTTTTTCGAAACTTTAGAAATAAAATCAGACACGATAAGCTCGATCGCTTGTTTCGGGGGGACTCGTTTTGTGATCCCTGGAAAGGCGATTTCGGCTCTTTGGAATTCTTTTTGTAGTCGCGGGACCGAAACAATTGAGTTTTTTCGTCAATTTGGGTGCGTTCTTTTTGCACTTGCAGTTTCAAAAAGATTTGTTCACACTCCGCGGATTTTGGTCCAATTGAGGAACTGGAGCTGGACTCCGTCATTTGAGAGGGGGCACCAGATCCCGATTCACAAGGTACGACCGAATAAGACATCGTAGCCGATGTGATAATATCACAAAGAGGAGTTTGGTTTGGTGTGGAAAAACAATTATCACTTCGAGTGATGAATCAGTGGGAACCTGTGTCCCGACGATTTCTCTTTGTTCTCTTAAGATAAGATATTTCGAGTTGGATCGAGGACACGCCAGCCACTAGAGCAAGTAAGAAACCCTAGAGTTCATCATTCATTTACTTAAAGAACCGCCGATTTGAACTGGATTGTACACCTTTGTTTGTGTCTGGCTATGTATATGAATGTGCATAAATAAAGGACGGGGCTCCTGTGAATGGCTACCAGCAAGATACGGCTCAAAGAACAAACGGAAAAAACTCTCACGAATGGACCCCCGGCATCCATCCAATGCATTCTTTTCGATACAGTACGGTACACTGAACACCAACCCAATCTTACTTAAAAAAAGGAGATAAACAACGACACCTGCGAACTCGGATAGCCTTGTGGCATACCTATCATCCGCTACTTTCTTCTCTTATGATATTTATAGTATCCCCCCTTGCGTATTGCGTACTTAAGAAATGAATGAACCACAGCCTAATGCCTTCCTTCCCGAGTGAGATGCCTGCTGGGCCTATGAACACTATTAGGAGATTCGACTTGGAAATGTGCTTACTTCTTTTCTTACACAGCTGATCTTGGACTTGCAAAGACTGATTGCTACCGGTCTTCCTGATTCGCTATTATTCCTCTACCCTTATTACCGGAGAGAGGGCGAATCACGAAGAGTTGGGTGAATCGAATACTGAAATTCCACTAGTCAAATCACCCTAGAGGGGGAAGGGCCATCTGCTAAACCTAGCCCCAGTCTAAGTAAGTTAAGGGGCTTTGGCTTCAGGCTCCAACTCGATCTTGTGGTAGACTGCCCCCCTAGAGGTCCCTTTTTGGGACTTACTCGTAGGGCATGATATCCCAAAATTCTTCAAGTACTTGCTTCACTTTCTGAGAAAGAAGTCGTCTTGGTATTGGATCTGCTCTTCTGTTAGCATGAACATGAATTAGATTCTATTCCCCTTCTTTATGCGGAAAAGAACCTCCTACCCGAACCATTCTTAAGACCGCCAAGCCTTCTCGAATGAGTTCTACTATAGAAGCTTTCAACGTAGACCCGGGGAGAAATCTTTCACTCACTGAGAAGTGAAACCCTGTGATTAGATCGTCCTGAAGACGGATGCGACGGGAAGAAGTGGCATTTGGAAGTGTTGCTGACTTAACATTTAGGTTTCGACATAACAAAGCTTGCACTGTCTTTTCGCACTTAGGCGCACAGCGTGCCATTGGTAATGATTCTACTACGGTGCTACAAATTCGCAAGCTGATCCTAAGTAATCGCTGTTGTTCATTGGATTCCGGAGGAACTACTTCGTTAGGATTGGGGAATTGTTGCGATTCTTCTTGAATAGCCTGGATTCTCTCGTCGAGAGTCACTTTTATAGTATTCGAAAAACTCTTCCGACTGAATAGGATAAAGCCTATAAAACAACGAGCTACTATCATTTCTTCATTATAGATTGAGATCTTCTTCGAACTTGATGCACAAATAGATAGAATTGCAGCAACTAGCATCTTTCCAGCCTGACTATTATGTGAAAAAAATATCATTTTTCATTATACCTTTCACTGATCCGCTTTTTGCTCCAAAATGAAGAAAGACTTGTTGGAAATCACCGGTTGGTCGAACCAAGAAAGGTTTGGGAATCATTCTCATTCAACGCAGTTGCAAATAGATATAGATCAAGGACAAAGCGATGATATTTCACACTCTTCATTCTCCCACCCCCTTTTTTCTTCCTTTTCGTTCTACTTAGGTGGCCGAACTCCCGACAGAATATAAAAGAAGACCACGGGCCTGTGTAGACACCTCAACGAACTCATGTGGACACTCTTCAGCCCGAGGACAATCTTTCAAATACACATTAAGATGTTGACCTATTTTTCTTTTCTTTGCTGATTCCTCTCAATTAAATTTGCCATGTTGCACTAAGTTACTTACGGATGTATGCATGCGGTCCGGGAACACTTTGGGGTGAACACCCATCCGAACAAGTAGAGTCAATAGTTCAGCATTTAGGCCGTAACATCTAGCAAAAAAAATCTTTAACCCAACAAGTGCTCTCCGAACCAAGCTAGATAGTCTCCTATCACTAGGCTCACCAACCAACCTGGACTTTTCCAATTTTTATTCCTACCGGATATCAAAATCATAAGGATTGTTTCCACCCATGAGTTCCCATATTACATAAGCGCTCTTGGGTGGGGTGGGCCATTCCATCAAATCTTTGAGAAGGGGCCCAATCTCGTATTTGATGGTCGGCGTGGTGATAGGCTTCGCTTCTACGACTGCCTTCCCAGCCGTTGCAAACACTGAGCGAGAACGGTAAAGAGCGCACCGCACAAAGAATGTCGTTGCGCGGGGATGCGATTCGCCAAGCTAGGGCAAACAAAGCTGCGCGGCCCTACCAGATTAGGAATGCGAAGGCCTTTCCTTCGAAAGGAGACCGCGGAAAGAAAGAGCTATGCCATTGACTTTTCGTAGTGACTTCGAATCCTGATCTACGACCACCCTCCCCCCTTTTCTCATTTTCGGGCCAAATAAAGAATGAAATGCAGAAATAGGGGAAGGTATTGTAAATCTTTTTTTGTTTAAGGGCTGCTCGCTCTACCGAAGTACCAAAGGCTTTCGAGGCTTACACCTCTTAGACGACCTAAAAAAAAGCTTTCAGTAGCGCCCTTAAAATCTAAGCCTTTAAAAGTGCCAGTAGTTGTAGCTGTGGCCACACCAACCCTTTCGTTCTTATCGCTCCGGGTTCCGATCTATATGACCTCCGGACGGTACAAAGTACACCTCTTCCGTAGAGGCAGGTAATAACCCAACCTTTAAGAGTTTGTTCAACGGGGGAGCCCTCTTATCTATCAATGGAAAGATCTCCGTGCGTGACGCGATAAGGTTCTAAGAGAATTGAGACTCCCTCCACGGTCCCACGAAGATCTCTACGTACTTGCCCAGTCCAGGACAACTGAGATCTTCCGTTCTGCGTGCGTGGGAGCAGCTCAAACAAAGAAAAGTCTGATCTGAATTCAGGCACGGCCCGCCCGTCTGCTGCTAGGTCCGGGAATGGTGCCAAGCGAGGGCGCCGCTATGCTATGCCCCGCTGCTCTGCTGCGGCCGGCCCCCGGACTATGCAAAAGAATCGAGGAATAAAAACCATAGTGGTTCCGTTCCCCCCCTAGCCTTTGGTGATTGACCAAACAAATAGGCCTAGATCTATGCCCCTTAATGAATCGAATGGTCTTTCGACCTTCGTTTGATTCCGGCGGCCGGCATAGATCTCATGAGACCCGCCCACTATTACTACGGGAAAAGCCCTGCCCTTTTCCTTCGCTACTAGGAGAGTAAGCAACTTCTATTAGCGCCGGACTTTGAGTCGAATTGATCGTGTCATGTGCAACGTCCATCAATGATGGTTCATTAATGTCCATTGATTTAGACTCCTTCTCTCTTCCCAACTACGAAGAGGTTTGGTTAAAACCAAGAACGGAAACGGAAGCCTTTCGATTCACTCCCCATTCTCTCTTAAATAAAGCTCGCCAAGGCGACCTGCGCAGGTCGGCCGGGTCTTTCCCTGTTGTTCTGTTCCCGCCACGAGAAAGACACACGGAAGAAATATGCCCAGCGCGCAGAAGACCCGTTGAGAGTTTCTGCTGTCTCGGTAGGGAACTGTACGATCTTTTCCCCTATTGTATTGAATCAATAAAAAAGAGGGAAGTGCTACGGCCTCCTATTGTTTGATCCAATATTGACCGGGGACGAGCCCAGACTTCCATAGGTCCTTGGTTTGACCTCCTTAACAGGAGGTCACCTTGCTTTTAAGAAAGCAGAGCGGGGCCAATTTCTCGTACTTGCTCAGTTCCTTTCGTCGAGTGCTCTGCCCGGTTCACTGGGCTCTTAGCCTACCAAGCACTTGCCCGCTGCTCCTGCCGCCCGCTTGGCGGGCGGAGCGCTCGTTATCCTTACTCTTACTGTTCTCTCTGCTGGGGCCCCCTCCCATTGCTCTAGCCATAAGCTATGGCAGCTCCAGCTCGCAACCGCAGGGGGCCGCCCTGCGAGGCCAGAGTGGGCTCAGCAGTCAGCCTCCATTCGAATTACGTTCGTTAGGGGGTCTTTCGCTTTTGCCAGATCTAGAGAGATACTACGAGTCCTCCGTCCCAGATTCTATCGCCGCGGCCATCTGGTTCACCGGTACTACCAAAAAGTCTCATGCTTACGTTACTGTTATTGATTGTTTTATTATCTTGGACCACGAAGACTCCGGTCGTGCTTCTGGTTTCTATTCTCATAATCATATTGATGTCCATCAATCCTCGTGCTCTGCCATAAGAACTTGGAGTCCGTATCATGGTGAAGGTAAGGTAACGCTGTGATTCTTGCTCAAAAAACAGACCGAACACGTTCGAGTTATCGGCTCGTTCGACCTGGCAGCATTCATGAGTCGCCCGTTCAACTGTCCCTCGGAGACAGGGTCGAGAAGTACCATGCATGGTTGCCCTCCGTCCTTTCTTTCTCTCGGTCCCACCCAACAAGATACGGCTCAGCCAAAAAAGGTGAGCGCCCCTGCGCGAGCCTTCTTTTTTTAGTAAAGTAAAGCTTGGCTCCCTAAAGACTAAAGAAATGGATCAAAAAAGGGGGGACTTCTGCAACGGGCTATGCCACCCAAACCAACTGAGGGAAGTCGCATCCGTCCCATCGCAAGCACCTACAATATCATGATCACATTGGTTTACCCTTTTTTCTTTGGTAGTTTAACGGACGGTCGCCCCTCCAACAAGAAAAGGTATAAATATGAAAACTTCTCTGCCATTTGGATCGGAGAATTTATGGAGGAAATCGGGTTTTAAATTTCCAGAAACCGCACGATTATATAGCCAAAGGGAATACGCCCCGCCTAAAATCATCCCAAGCGCGGCTAATGTGGCTACTAAGCTATTTCTTTGGAAAGCTCCTACTAAGATGAGAAATTCCCCGATAAAGCTGCTAGTACCAGGTGAACTCATATTGGCCAAAGTGAAAGAGAAGAAAATGGTAGAGAGATTCGGCATGGTGCTCACTGAACCTCCGTAATATCTAACAAGTCGAGTCTTATGTCGGTCATATAGAACACCAACACATAGAAAAAGGGCTGAAGAAACCAGTCCATGACTTGACATCGGTAGAATGCTACCTCCAATTCCCTGTATGTTCGATAGAGCCAAAGATTCCCCCCCCATTGATCGGAGTACGCCGATTACCCTCCGAACCGTACAAGATAGTTACCGCCTATCATACGGCTTTCTAACTTCACTTCTTTTTCTGGTCGTTCCGCTCTGTCGATCGATGGGTAGTATAAGAGATCTGTAACCTCCCGAAATTCAAATAAGGCTTCCTGCTTCCTACCCATAGTTAGCATGTATCTCCTCGGGTCATACTTGAGTATCATATCGTAGACTCCCACGCCAACTCTATCTTCCTTATCAGTGAACCGGAACATAGTGCATAGGTACTATTCGATGCAGCGGAGACGAGACGACGTGACATACTACGATCACGTACAGAAGTGCTGCCCTTCGGCTCGACAATATGGAACTTCTCAACTTCGTTGCCTTTATGGAGTCCTATCGGGATAGGTAGGCCCCAGCCTTTCCCCTTTCCCGAGAAGGGGCCGGGCTGTCTTTCCCCAGCGGCCGGCCAGTGGCGGCAGAAAACGAACTCGGGTGGGCTCTGCGCGGTTCGCCTTTTCTTGTGTTGAGAGCTTCTCATTCTCTTATAGAAGCCCGCGTCCACGCCGGGGACGGGTAAAGCCCAGCGAAGCAGCAGGGAGCACTGAGCAATGGAGGGGATGAGGTAATTAATTCCCATGGGTTGGACCGCGGCAGGAGAAGGGCAGCGTCCTCGTTGTCGGACCGGAACAAGAAACGGAAGCTAGTCGTTGGAAGGAAGACAAGGCGCGTAGAGTGCGACTCCACAAAAGAGCCTTACTCTATAGGGACGCTAGCGCGCTACAACTAGCACTTTTCAGCCAGCTGAAAAAAGGGACGCGCGTTAGGGCAACTGCTTGAAAGCTTTACTAATAGGGCTTTCTAGAGAGAGGCTCGCTTCGCTTTTGTTGCGGAGCTCGCTGCCTTCCCGCCCCTGCTTAGCGTTCTACTTGTGATCTTGGATGCAGTGGAGGATTTTTATAAATGCGCTCGGCCGCCTCCCTCCATAAGACCCTATTTATCTTTCCCCTCGAGAAAGAAAAAGAAGAGAATGAATCTTTTCTTCTCTTCTTTCGTGTGAACGGCCTTATCTTGTATCGAAAGGTTTTTCGTGCTATACACTACGTTGAGAAAGACCAACCTCCTATGTACCGTACTCTTTTTTTACTAAGGGAGATCCTCTTTATGATGCTACGGACGCCTGTCCGAAGTGCAAGGGGTAAACTCGGACTCGGATAGGATTGTGCGTGCCGGGCCCTTCGGGTGTCATATTTTGGCCGAGTTTACCGTACCTCCGGCCCCTATGTTACGCGGCCATAATATTTTTTTATGTTTCACCGCTCTTACGCCAGAAAGAAAAGGTTCCACACGAGCTCCCGTTCTGCGGCGTGGTGGCAGGACCGCTAGGGGATTGGCTCCAGGTGTAGATAGGCTAAAATCTGCAGAAGTCATGCAAATACATAGGCCCCTTCCCTTTTGGATGAATGGGGTGGTTTAGAAGGCGCTTTCCGGTCTACGGTCCCTCGGAGCGAAGAAGGGTTAGGCAGGTAGTACGGGCCCTCTGACTTCCAGCTATGTGCTGTGCGGCTCCCGCGAAGCGAATGAAGGTAAGCTCGAAGTTCGAGCTTACGCTTACTCTCAGCCTCTTTGATTGGTAGGCGAGCGGGCCCCCTACTTAAGATTCCATTCATTCATAAGGGTTTACGTCAAGTTGAGCTGAAAGCGAAATATTGGAGTAGATAAGTTGTCGTGATGCTTTTGTTAGGCCGACTACTCTACTAAAGGCTACTTCTAGCTTTTATAGTATAGTGGCCCTTCCACTTTCTTTTGTGTAGTTGTAGTTTGTATTGGTACTGAATGAACATATCAAACAAAGGCGAGCAGTATAAGCCCTTATCCGGCCTGGAAAAAGCAGCGAACTCTAGAAGCTAGGGCTTTGTTCACCTTTGGACACGAACACTATTCCGTTCTCAGCGGAAACCCGCCTCAATCATCATTTGTCAGGACTATTCGGGGTAAGTTCCTTGGCTTGGACCGGGCATTTAGTGCATGTCGCTATTCCTGGATCCAGGGGGGAGTACGTTCGATGGAATAATTTCTTAGATGTATTACCGCATCCTCAAGGCTTAGGCCCACTTTTTACGGGTCAATGGAATCTTTATGCCCAAAACCCTGATTCCAGTAGTCATTTATTTGGTACCTCCCAAGGGGCGGGAACTGCCATTCTAACACTTCTTGGGGGATTCCACCCACAAACGCAAAGTTTATGGCTAACCGATATTGCTCATCATCATTTAGCTATTGCATTTATTTTTCTCGTAGCTGGTCATATGTATAGAACTAACTTCGGGATTGGCCACAGTATAAAAGATCTTTTAGAAGCACATATTCCTCCGGGAGGTCGCTTGGGACGTGGACATAAGGGTCTTTATGACACAATCAATAATTCGATTCATTTTCAATTAGGGCTTGCTCTAGCCTCTTTAGGAGTTATTACCTCCTTGGTCGCCCAACACATGTACTCTTTACCTGCTTATGCATTCATAGCCCAAGACTTTACTACTCAAGCTGCATTATATACACATCACCAATACATTGCAGGATTCATCATGACAGGAGCTTTTGCGCATGGAGCTATCTTTTTCATTCGAGATTACAATCCGGAGCAGAATGAGGATAATGTCTTGGCAAGAATGTTAGACCATAAGGAAGCTATCATATCCCATTTAAGCTGGGCCAGCCTCTTTTTAGGGTTCCATACTTTGGGTCTTTATGTTCATAATGATGTCATGCTTGCTTTTGGTACTCCGGAAAAACAAATCTTGATCGAACCCATATTTGCTCAATGGATACAATCGGCTCATGGTAAAACTTCATATGGCTTCGATGTACTTTTATCTTCAACAAGCGGCCCGGCATTTAATGCGGGTCGAAGTATCTGGTTGCCCGGCTGGTTAAATGCAGTTAATGAGAATAGTAATTCACTGTTCTTAACAATAGGTCCTGGAGACTTTTTGGTTCATCATGCTATTGCTCTAGGTTTACATACAACTACATTGATCTTAGTAAAAGGTGCTTTAGATGCGCGTGGTTCCAAGTTAATGCCAGATAAAAAGGATTTCGGGTATAGTTTTCCTTGTGATGGTCCAGGACGAGGCGGTACTTGTGATATTTCGGCTTGGGACGCATTTTATTTGGCAGTTTTCTGGATGTTAAATACCATTGGATGGGTTACCTTTTATTGGCATTGGAAACACCTCACATTGTGGCAGGGTAATGTTTCACAATTTAATGAATCTTCCACCTATTTGATGGGATGGTTAAGAGATTATCTATGGTTAAACTCTTCACAACTTATCAATGGATATAACCCTTTTGGTATGAATAGTTTATCGGTTTGGGCGTGGATGTTCTTATTTGGACATCTTGTTTGGGCTACGGGATTTATGTTCTTAATTTCCTGGCGTGGGTATTGGCAGGAATTGATCGAAACTTTAGCATGGGCTCATGAACGCACACCTTTGGCCAACTTGATTCGATGGAGAGATAAACCTGTAGCTCTTTCCATCGTGCAAGCAAGATTGGTTGGATTAGCCCACTTCTCCGTAGGTTATATATTCACTTATGCGGCTTTCTTGATTGCCTCGACATCAGGAAAATTTGGTTAATTTTTTTGAATGTGTTGTATCCGTGATGATCTCATTTCTTTCGATGTAGAAGGGTGTCCCTTTTTTCTATTTTTACATCTAGGATCCGACTTGTATCGTTGATACGAATAGGAACTGAACCTTTTTATGGCAAGTAAAAGTTTGATTCAGAGGGAGAAGAAGAGACAAAAATTGGAACAGAAATTTCATTTGATTCGTCGATCCTCAAAGAAAGAAATAAGCAAAGTTACGTCCTTGAATGAGAAATGGGAAATTCATGGCAAGTTACAATCTCCACCGCGTAATAGTGCACCCACACGTCTTCATCGACGCTGTTTTTTGACCGGAAGACCGAGAGCTAACTATCGCGACTTTGCGTTATCCGGACATATACTTCGTGAAATGGTTCATACATGCTTGTTGCCGGGAGCAACAAGATCAAGTTGGTAAGGATTCAAATATCCTTTGATTTCTATGATCATAAATCATAGAGGGCCCCTTGACCATTCTGTATAAATGGGTTATACTATTTGTACAGAGATGGTCGGGGGGTACATTCTTGTTTGTCCATTACATCGGTTCCCAATTCTTCTCTTCAGCGCGGAGTAGAGCAGCTTGGTAGCTCGCAAGGCTCATAACCTTGAGGTCACGGGTTCAAATCCTGTCTCCGCACGATTTTTTTTGTTTTTCTTTTGTTTGTAAGGAGTGTAAGGAGGAAGATAAAATTACTACAATATCCCGGTCAACTATAAAAAATCCCTTAATCCTATTAAGAACTTCATCTTGAACCTTGAGCGGATAGCGGGAATCGAACCCGCGTCTTCTCCTTGGCAAAGAGAAATTTTACCATTCGACTATATCCGCATTTTTTCCTTATTGAGAAAGAATATTGCCACATATACATATATAGTTATAGTATATATGTCTTGACCGCATTTGTGCAAAGCTGGGCCAGATACTGTCTTCAATCAAGGCGATTCCAATGAAATTTGCAATCTTTTTTATTGCATTGAATTCATTCAAAAAGTGAAAGTTTGACCCCTCCCTCTCATTTTTTTGTTTTGGTTATTTTGATTTGTTTACGTTTTGGGGACTTATATTGATTGAATTTTACTCTGTCTCACAACCCGAAAATTTTCGAATTCGGGGGGAGGGGTCATTTTTGGATCTGGGACAAATAGGTTCAAGAGATGAGAGAATTAAGAATACCTACCAGAAAGACTAATCCAATCCATAATGATGTACCGGAAAATACAAAATTTTTATTACTTGACCAACCATCAGGCGACGCAAATACGACAGGTACGCTTATCAGTAAGAGTGATGAAATAGCAATTAATGCAAAAACAGCCAATTGGAAAGCTATAGTCATACTTATAATCCTCCAAACTACCAACAAATGAACTATACCATTTGATCCCTCTATCAGTAAAAAAACGCATCATTATAGGGATTTTTTTTACTAGTAATTGATTCTATATACTATGGCTTATTACCACCCTTTACTACCTTATTCGAGTTGCGGGGAATTTTTTTACTTCACTAATTCACTAAACGGGCAGGCTAGACCATACCTCTATATATATAGGTATCTACAGATAAATAGATCGACCTATCGATTTCACACCAAATATTTATCTATAGATAGTAATGCAATATAGATGGTATCAACCCGTATGACCATGTTCTATTCGCGGGAATCAAAATAAAATAGAAATTGTCTTTTGGAGAGATGGCTGAGTGGTTGATAGCCCCGGTCTTGAAAACCGGTATAGTTCTAAAAACTATCGAGGGTTCGAATCCCTCTCTCTCCTTTTGCTCGTTGAAGAAATTGATTTCCCCTTTTTGATTGGTTTTGCCCGTCCCGGCAAACTCAAATAAAGGGAACGGCTCGGCTAGCTTACCCTAGCCGAGCCAGAAACGCACGACAATTTTTTTTAGTTATAGTTCGAATAGTCAATTATTATATAATATTATATGATTATTATGATTTGAAAAACAAAATTAAAGAATAAAGAAAAAAAGGACTAATCTTTAAGTATGACGACCCGATCCCAATATGTACGATGGAATCAAAACGGTTCCTACTTGAAGCATTGGATCTCTTGTCTTAATTAAGAGGGGTCATAGAAAGAACAGGTTCAAAATCACGATCAATTCCTTTTTCAAACCCTGCTGCAGCTGCACGAGCC
>JAEIGA010012893.1_pt1 | contig 12714 bp, 5 predicted proteins | sample 9270691 | NCBI WGS metagenome assembly JAEIGA01 (sample SAMN17057246, study PRJNA624740) | gut metagenome | biome: biome; isolation source: fecal sample | host: Bos grunniens | place: China: Xizang | collected 2019 | reverse complement strand
CTGGACATAGCTCCAGACTATTCTCCTGCCCTGCTGGGCAAGGCCGAGGCCTACAGGATCACGATGAAATACGATGAATATTTCCCGCTCCTGTACAGATATGTTGAAAGCGGGGAGTCTCCTGTGGAGCCGAAGGTGGACTATCTGATGGCCATCATCCAGCGCACGGGAATGAAGTTCCTGAAGACCTTCCAGTCTCAGCTCGATACGACCATGACTAAACTGCTCGAGGCTCATCCGGATGACAGTACGTCCCTCCACACGACAGCGGTATATTACTATTCTACAGCCAGGGAGTCCGTTGCGGGTGACCTTTTCAGAAGGAATGTGCTGCTGTATCCTGAAAGTTTTTCCGCCCATGCAGATTATATCGAGTACCTGATGTATACGGACAGATGGGAGGAACTGTCTGAGCAGGGCAGAAGATCGTTCGAGCGTTTTCCTGATGAGACGGCATTCCTGGAGATGGCCGGAGTCGGTGACTATAATCTCGGCGAATATGAAAATGTCCTGGATGCGTGCCGGAAGATCATTGAAAAAGCTCCGGCAGACAGTGCGAAATGCCTGAGGTCATATTCGACCATGGGTGACGTCTACCATCAGATGGGGCAGAGCAGAAATGCCTACAAGTCCTATGACAAGGCTCTGAAGATAAATCCGCACTACAATTATGTCCTTAATAATTACGCATATTATCTGAGCGAGGAGGGCAGGAGTCTCAAGAAGGCCTGCGCCATGAGCCGCAGGACCATAGAGTCCGAGCCGGACAATGCAACCTATCTGGATACATATGCATGGATCCTTTACCTTATGGGCAAGGCCGAGGAGGCCAAGCCTCTGTTCAAGCGTGCGATGCTGTACGGAGGCAAGGACAGTGCGGTGGTGCTTGACCATTATGCAGAGGTGCTTTATGAACTCAAGGAGTACGACATGGCCTTCATCTACTGGAACATGGCTGTCCAGAAGAATAAGGACGACATACCCGGGCTGGAGGACAAGATAAGGCAGAAGAAGGCTGCCGTGAAGAAATAGTAATATGAAAAGACCATATCGTATATTCATTCTCTCGCTTGTCATGACCGTATGCACGGTCATGATGTCGCATGCTCAGGACGTCAGCAGGCAGGAGAGCCGCAAGGCCAAGTTGGAGAGAGAGATAGAGCTGCTGGACAAGCAGATCGCCCAGAACTCTTCCAAAAGCTCATCGCTGCTGTCTTCTCTGGAACTGGTCAGGAAGAACATAGAGAACAGAAAGGCTCTTGTCAAGGAAAGCGACAGGGAGATAAAGCGTTATTCTGACAGCCTTTATCTGAAACAACGCCATATCAACAGGCTTCAGGCAAGGGTGGATACCCTGACAGCATATTATGCGAAGCTTGTTCGCAGCGCATATAGGAACAGGGATGCAAAGGTCTGGTACATGTATATACTTGCCAGTGAGGATCTGGGCCAGGCATATCGTCGTTTCGGATATTTCAGGAATCTTTCCACCCGCATGAAGGAGGAGGCTGTCAAGATAAGGGAGATGAAGGCTGAAGTGGAGAAGGAAAAGGAGAATCTTGCGAAGATGAAGAAGGCGGCGGAGAATGTGAAGGCTGCGAGGGTCAAGGAGCTCGAAAAACTGAAGAAGGACGAAAAATCTTCAGCTGACATGATTACCAAGCTCAAGAAGGACAGGAAGAAATATGAAAAGCAGCTGAAGGACAAGAAGAAGGAGGTAGAAGCACTCAATAAGGAGATCAAGAGGATCATTGCCGAGGCCATGAAGTCTAAGGGACAGACTGTTCAGAAGGATGATCCGGAAGCTATAGCTCTCTCAGCCGAATTCAATACAAACAAGGGTAAACTTCCATGGCCTGTGAACGGCTCGGTTGTCGGCAAGTTCGGAAAGCAATACCATCCGGTGTTCAAGAATCTCGAACTGCCTGCGAACAATGGTCTGGACATAGCTGTGACCAAGGAAGCTGAAATAAAGGCAGTTTTCAACGGAGTGGTGAAGCAGGTGTTCGTGATGCCAGGATATAATCAGTGCGTATTGGTCCAGCACGGCAAGAATTACTTTACATTCTACTGCAAGCTGGGAACAGTGAATGTAAAGGTCGGTAATCTGGTGACTACAGGTATGGTGCTGGGTACGGTTGAGACCCAGTCCGGACAAAACCGCCTGCATTTCGAACTATGGAAGGATAATGTTCCTCAGAATCCGGAGAACTGGCTCAGATAGGCGTCTGTCATTTCGGGCGAAGTCGGGAAATCTATAAACATGTTATGACAAAGAAAACCGTATTCCTTACCGGCGGCACAGGAAACATGGGCTGGGCCGGCTTTCAGGAACTTTATAAGAAAGGTAAATTCAATATCAGGCTGCTGGCGCGTGACAGCAGGAAAAATCATAAGCTTCTCGACAAATATGTCGGAGATCCTTCTGTGACAGTAGTATGGGGTGACCTTACCCGATATGAGGATGTCCTTGCCGGCGTGACTGGATCGGACTATGTGCTTCATGTCGGAGGAATGGTCTCTCCGGCAGCGGATTATTATCCGGAGAAGACTCTTAAGGTCAATGTGTCCGCAGCAGAGAATGTCGTGAAGGCGATTCTTGCACAGCCGAATGCATCAGAAATCAAAGCTGTATATATAGGATCTGTAGCCCAATATGGCGACAGAAACCCGCCTTGCCACTGGGGTGGTGCTGACGAGCCTCAGACCCCTGCCAAATTTGACATGTATGCTCTGTCGAAGATCCGTTCCGAGGAAATCTTTGCGTCTGCAGGGCTTGCACGCTGGGTATCATTGAGACAGACAGGCATTCTTTATCCTGGTATCCTGAGTGTAGTTAATCCTACAGCTTTCCATGTACCTATGGGTGGTGTGCTGGAATGGGCTACAATCGAGGATTCTGGTCGTCTTCTGGCCCAAGTCTGCGAGGACTGGGTTCCTGAGGATTTCTGGAACAAGGCGTATAACATCAGCAGCGGTGAGCAGTACCGCATGACCAACTATGAATTCATGACGCGTATGCTCGGGGCTCTCGGACTACCGTCACCCGAGAAGGTCTTCGAACCTCAATGGTTTGCCCTGAGGAACTTCCATGGCATGTGGTATACCGATGCGGACAAGCTCGACGAGATCCTGCATTTCCGCTCATATACTCCTGTAGACGAGTATTTCGCTACCATGAAGTCGAAGCTTCCATGGTTCTATTCGCTTGCATTCCTTGCACCCGCCTTCGCTGTCAAGATGTTCATGAAGCCATTTGCCTTCGAGAAAGGCATGGGAACGCAGTGGTGGGTTGCGAACGATCCGGAAAAGTTCGAGGCGTACTATGGCTCCCGCGAGGCCTATGATGCCATCCGCAGTTGGGATGACGTCCGCCCCGCTCCGCTGTCGAAAAAGGCTCCGTCGAATGTAAGTTACTGAAAATAAGAGATTTGATATTATTCGCCTGCATGGAAAGGTTGGCAGGCAAAACCGGTTAAGTTGTTGATTATCAAGCGTATGTGTAATACGGCTAAAATAAGGATATTGGATATATTGGAGGAAACTATGGCTGACGGGCCTGGATTCCGCACTTCAATCTATTGTGCGGGATGTGCTCATCATTGTCCCGGCTGCCATAACCCGCAGTCATGGGACTTCATGGGTGGCAAGGAGGTTACCGTCGAAGAGTTGCTGGAGGTGATTAAGGCGGACGAGTTTGCCAATGTCACATTCTCCGGTGGTGACCCGCTTTATCAGGTGGAAGCCTTTACCGAACTGGCGCGCCGAATCAAGGATGAGACCGGTAAGAACATATGGTGCTACACAGGATTCACGTATGAGGAAATCCTCGCTGACCCACGTCTCAGTCAGATTCTTCCATACATTGATACCTTGGTCGATGGCCCGTATATGGAATCTCTCCGCGACACCGACCTCCCGTTCCGCGGCAGCTCCAATCAGCGCATAATCCATCTGACAGAGACTGATTATATAAAATGATCGCCACTTAGGGCGTACATAGATAAAGGGGTTTGACTGTATCAGTCAAACCCCTTGTTTATTGGTTCCGGGATCAAAAACAAACTTTTTGCTCCCGAAGGTTATTATTCATGTACGACGCGGTCGCGGAGCTCGGCGAGCTTGCCGCTGTTCCAGCGGCTGGTGGTGCCGACGAGATAGCCGGTGATTCGCTGAAGCTGGTCGATGTGCTCTCCGCCGCAGTGAGGACATTTCACAAGACCCTTCTCTGCATTTTCGTATCCGCAATCCATGCAGCGGTTGCGGTTATGGTTAACGGAGCAGTATCCGATCTCATATTTGTCCATAAGGTCAACGATTGACATGATCGCTTCAGGGTTGTGTGTGGCATCTCCGTCAATCTCGACATAGAAGATGTGTCCGCCGCCGGTGAGTGCATGGTATGGTCCCTCTATCTCTGCCTTGTGCTTAGGAGTACATTTGAAATATACAGGCACATGGTTGGAATTGGTGTAGTAGTCCTTGTCCGTGATGCCTGGTATGATGCCGAACTTCTTCTTGTCACCGCGGGTGAAACGTCCTGCAAGGCCCTCTGCCGGAGTTGCAAGCACACTATAGTTATGTCTGTACTTCTCACAGAATTCATTTACCTTGCTTCTCATGAAGGTTACGATGCGGAGTCCGAGTTCCTGTGCTTCGGCTGATTCGCCATGGTGCTTTCCGATAAGGGCGATGAGACACTCGGCAAGACCGATGAATCCGATACCCAGGGTTCCGTGATTGATTACAGGCTCGATGGTATCGTTTTCCTCGAGCTTGTCACTGTCAAGCCATAGAGCTCCCATGAGGAGAGGGAACTGCTTCTTGAGGGCGGTCTTCTGGAAATTGAACCTCTCGTTAAGCTGCTTGGCTGAAATCTCAAGAGCCCAGTCGAGCTTCTTGAAGAACTCATGTATCCTGTCCTCCTGATTCTCGATGTTCATACATTCGAGAGCCAGCTTCACGATATTGATGGTTGTGAACGAGAGATTACCGCGGCCGATTGATGTCTTAGGTCCGAATCTGTTCTCGAACACACGTGTGCGGCATCCCATTGTAGCAACCTCGTACTGATATCTCTTAGGATCCTCAGGATTCCAGAGCTCATGGTGGTTGAACGGAGCGTCAAGGTTCACGAAGTTAGGGAAGAAGCGACGTGCTGACACCTTGCATGCAAACTTATAGAGGTCATAGTTGCGGTCTTCAGGAAGGTAGCTTACTCCTCTCTTCTTCTTCCATATCTGGATAGGGAAGATTGCTGTAGATCCGTTACCCACGCCTTCGTATGTCGTGTTGAGGAGCTCACGGATCACGCATCTACCTTCGGCAGAAGTGTCTGTACCGTAGTTGATCGAGCTGAATACGACCTGGTTGCCTCCACGTGAGTGGATTGAATTCATATTATGTACGAATGCCTCCATGGACTGGTGTACGCGGCTCACGGTCATGTTGATTGCATGCTGGATCACACGTTCGTCACCCTGGATGCCCACGAGATGGCGTTTCAGATAATCATCAATCTCTATATTATATAATCTTGAATAATCCTCACCGTTGATTTCACCGATCTTGTCAAGCTCTTCCTGGAATGTCTTCCTTACGAACGGAGCCATGTAGAAGTCGAATGCAGGGATTGCCTGACCTCCGTGCATCTCGTTCTGTACGGTCTCCATCGAGATGCATCCGAGGATGCTGGCGGTCTCGATGCGCTTTGCAGGGCGCGACTCGCCGTGTCCGGCGAAGAAGCCATCCTCGAGGATCTTGTCAAGAGGATGCTGGATGCAGGTAAGGCTCTTGGTAGGATAGTAGTCCTTGTCATGAACATGGATGTAGTTTCTCTTGACGGCATCCTTCACTTCTTCAGAAAGCATGCATTCGTCAACATATGATTTTGTTGACTCGGAAGCGAACTTCATCATCATGCCTGCAGGGGTATCTGCATTCATGTTGGCGTTCTCTCTGGTGATTTCGGTAGCCTGGGCGTCGATGATCTCCTGGAAGATCTCGCGTGACTTCGCCTTGCGGGCAAGGCTTCGCTGGTTGCGGTAGGCGATGTACTTCTTCGCAACCTCCTTGCGAGGGCTGTTCATGAGCTCGACCTCCACCTGATCCTGGATGTCCTCCACGCTCATGTTGTCCACATCGATCTTTGAGATGGTCGCTGCAATCTCGGCTGCGAGAACTATGTCCTCGCCTTCCTCGGTCACACCCATTGCCTTCAGAATGGCATCTACAATCTTCCTGTTGTCGAATATCACGACCCTGCCGTCGCGTTTTACTACATGCTTTACCATAAAGTTGTCGATTCTGGCCCACATCCCTTTTCTGAGTGTGGAATCCGTGTTATATGATCGGTTGAAATTCTATTCTCGTCACATCGAGCGTAGTCGGGAAATCTCTGTATGATACGTCTCGGTCGAGGTAGGCGACAAAGATAATCCAATTATCTGTTTCTGCAATAGGTGAACGTAGGGAAAAGATATTAACAAAAATGATAACCACCTGTTAATTTATTCACTAACAGGTGGTTGCAATATATAGTAGGTTAGAATAGTTCTAAATTAACATAACAATGATGTTACCTCTCCTAGCCGACAAGCCATACAAGGACATGGCGGTCGAAGATCATGTATTCGAGCTCGAAATCCTCCTCGTGCTCATCCTTATGGATGAAGGTCGCCTCAAGTTCACCCTCCTTTCTTACATTGAACTTCTCGACCTCTATCTGCTCGGCAAAGTCAACCCTGTTCTGGGACATTCTCTTGAAGATGGCTTCCTTTGCGCACCAGTAGATCGCGAGCTGCTCGTTCCTCTTGTCCTTCTCCAGATCATCGATCTCATCCTCAGAGAGGGCTTTCTTCTCCACTACAGAGAAGTCTCTGTCGAGTGACTCCACGTCTATGCCGACCTCCTCCTCGTCATGGATGATGATGGCTACATAGTCATCTGTATGGGTGATGCTGATGTTTGTTGCGCAGTTTTCGAGATAAGGCTGGCCGTTGTCATGATGGTTGAGATACATCTTTTCCTCAAACACTTCGTTGATGAGGGCTCTTACAGCCAGCTTCTGCCTTCTCTGGCTTTCGCTGCGGAAGAGGGATATCTCCTCGAGTTCATCATTAGGTACCGATGTAAGACCGAGCAGTTCCTCTTCGCTCTCGGTCACGTGCCATACGGCGATTTCAGCCTTGTTGTCTAATTTCTTTCTTAAATATAGTGCCATATATCAATAATGTTCTATGAAATCATGGAACTTGGGGTGCCTATATACGACAGACCGGTGCGTGCAGACCATGCACACACGCAGAAACCGCCCTCCTGACCTTCGTCAGAAGTGCTGCCCATAACCATGAATACGCTGTTGGACAACGGATCGTCAGACATATGATCCGCAGAGACTTTCTGTTCTGTTACTATAGGACTGGGAGGTTCCACTTGTCTTATATTCTTAAAATTCAGCCGCAAAGATACTAAATGTTTTGATATCTGAAAATTAAATTGCTGTAGTTCTGATAATTACACATGCTGATGCTGGTGTTGTGTAAACAAGTGGCCCTATGATGTAGGTATAACTGTTTGGTTTTCAATTAGAAAAATCAAATTAAACGTAAACAGAGCGTAAACGGGGTGTAAACGGGAAAAACAGGGGCCTGCATGGCTGTACCTTCGTAGCTGTATCGATACGCCAATGTTCAATTTTTTAAATTCATTTCAGCTATGAAAACAAAAAGATTTCTTGCAGCTTTATTGTTGTCGGCTGCATTCCATGTGAATCTTCCTGCTCAGGAAGCTCCATTGTATGAGCGTGGTGCTACTTACTCAGAGTATACCATGCCTCCTTCTCCGGGTCCAGCATCTGTAGTCAAGTACGCAGATGTCCCGTTTTCTCACAGCGCCGGCCTTGCCGAGTATGATGTTCCGTTCTATACTCTTGAAGGCCGTGAACTAAGTATTCCTATTGGTCTGCACTATGCCAGCGGCGGCATCAAGCTCGATGAAATCGCTGGTGTTGCTGGTCTCGGTTGGAATCTTGAAGCCGGCGGATGCATCACGCGTACAGTGATGGATATGCCGGATGAGTTTACAAGAGGCAGCTTCAGGCACGAAATGCCTTCTGCAGACCTTCTGTCTGACCTTGAATCTCAAGTGGAGAACGATGATACCATGGAGTATCTTCGCAATCTCCTTTGGCATCGTATAGACGGTAGCCTTGACCGCTACAGCTACAATGTGTGCGGTCTCCAGGGCAGTTTCGTAATACAGGACGACGGCACTGTATTCCAGTTCAGCGGTGATGGTGTGGAGATTGACTATACCCCTGCATCCGACGGTTCTGTAGATTCCTTTACGCTGACTGGTCCTGACGGCACCGTCTATATCCTTTCTGAGAAGGAAGTGGCTACTCATCGCGGTAGGAACAGCTCTTCGTATAACCCTTCTGATGATGAGCATGACCGTTGGTCAGCCACTACTGCTTGGCATCTGAGCAGTATGCATAGTTGTAATGGGCTTGAAACTGCATCATTTACATATTCGGAGCCGGAAAATTGGGAGAATGTAGTATATCCTTCATGCCAAACTGTCGATGTGAAATGTGGTTCCAATACGTCTACATCTACAGGAAGATATTCGACTTATATCTATTATTCTTATACCACAAAGGTACTCACGGGTATAAGTCTGAACGGATATAATGCGTCATTCACATATTCTACTGATACGGGTTATACCAACAGGGCTTCGTCTTTTGATGAGCAGTATAATTTCCCATTTATGTTGACTGGAATATCGGTCCATACATCAGGTAATTCATCCGAATTAGCCCGTCTGATGGTGGATACGGACCGCCATATATCCGATGGGCGTATTGTTCTCAATGCTTTGGACCTTTACAAAGGTGGAGAATTGGACGATACATGGAACTTCTCATATAATTCCGTTGATTCAGTAGTATCTAGAGGATCTCAGGATTGGTATGGTTACTATAATGGTGAAAACGAATATTCAACAAGTGGAACTGCAGGAATATGTCCATATGCATACAGCCAATTATCCGGATTTGATCTGACGAATGGTTTCCCTGACTCCTCCTATGCTGACTATATGTCTCTCTCATCTGTTGAACACGATGGAACAAAAACATCTTTCGCATATGGCTCCAATTCAATAACCTACGGTAATAATACTTACTCTATCGGTGTAAGCGTACAATATATCATGGTGCATGAAGGGATAAATGTAACACAGACACGTAGTTTTACTTATGATCTTCCTGTTGCGTCTGGTCCATATGTGCCATCTGTTTATGATTATCTTACCGTAACTATGGCAGCACGCTCAGAAGGCATGACAGAGGCATGTGATTGGACATATTCTCTTCATGAAACCCCTGTAACCATTGGATCCTCTCTGAGAGATACACGCATATATTATGGAAAAGTAGTGGAAGATATCCATGACTCATTCCCGTTGTGGGGATTTCAAGGACCCCGGATTGGAAACAGTGCCCGTACAGTCTATATGTATGATACTTCTGGAATAGGTCCCGACACATGGCCAGTAGGTGATCGATTCCCTTTAGAAAGCAAGTCATATTATCAATCATTACACCTCGCTCCTGGTTTTTGTAGCCCGTGGAATTGTGTAGCTACGGAATATAATGATAGCGGACAATCGATAACTCCTCTGCTGATACGAAAGGAAGAGTATGCTTACGATGCGGATGTTTATAAGCTAGTATCGAGATCGGATTATACTTATGATGATGGGAACAGAACACCCGTGCTTGTGGGCTATAATGCATACGAAGTCATGACCAAAGGTGAGTCTGCAGGAGTATTCAGATTTGATTATGTGTATCATTTCCCTGTTTATGCCAGCAGCTGGTCCGGTCGCAATCTTGTCAAGGAGGTGCATGTGAACTATCATGCTTCGGGCAATGACACCACTGTTGTCAACAGAACATATACTTCACGCATGGATCTCAGCGACCCAGCCCGCGTGAAGGCGATGACGACTACGGAAAACGGAATCATCCGTACCTTATCTTATGAATATGCTGACACATGGACAGGTGGCGGTTCATGGATGTCGACGTTGGCCGCGAATCATTTCTTGAGTCAGCCTCTCAAGAAGTCGATGTCCTGGTGGGACCCATCGAAGAAGAAGCCGAGCTCAATCCCGGGAATTCAGATTGTCATTCCTCCTGTCACATATAAGGAAGAAGTCATTGAGTACGATTGGCAGGATGTAAACGGCACCTCCCGTCTTCTTCCTTCCGCCCACAAGGAGTTCAATCTCGGTGAGGAATCATGGAGTGAATGTGTTCTTTCGAGGGATATCAAGGGCAATATATCTTCCTTCAAGGAGAAGGGACGTCCGGAGACAGTCATCCTCTGGGGTTATAAAGGACGTTATCCTGTTGCTGTGATCGAGAATGCCACGATATCCACGGTTGTCAGTTTTATGGGCGGTCAGAATGTAGTCGATGGTTTGACCAATCTCGCATCTCCTTCTCAAACCCATCAGGCCTCACTTTCTGCCATGCACAGAGTCCTTGCGGACGCTCATGTGACGACATATAGTTGGCTTCCCGGCATCGGCGTGACCACCATGACCGACCCTGCAGGCATCACCACTACCTATGAATACGACCACGCAGGACGTCTGACGTGTGTCAGGGACAGCGACGGCAACAAGGTCGAAGAATATTCATACAGCCTGATGACCGACGAGGATGGTCATAAACACATGAATAGCAGGGTATATCGCAGTGCAGATGGTCAGGACTACTCTGAAGATGTCCGTTGGTGGGACAAGTATGGAAGGCGAGTGGAAGATATATCGATAGGTGCATCCGGTGACGGTCGTGACCTTGTCACTGCGTATGGGTCAGACTTCTTGTTCCATGATGATGTCAAGACTTGGCTTCCATATCCGGCTGAGACGGATGGCGGTCTGTTCCAGAATGACGCTGATGTATCTTCAGCTTTGTACCATGGAAGTGACACCGCCTATGTCCATAAGGGATATGAACTTTCATCCCGAGACCTCGTGATCTCCTCTGCGCTTCCCGGCTATGCCGGTGTCCATGAGACCAGGTATGGCACGGATGTGCCCGAAAACTTTCTTCGCCTTGAGTGGGAAAGTGATAGTGTATGCGTGAAGGGTACCTATGCTTCCGACGATATCGTCGTCGAGAAGACGACTGATGCAGACGGCCGTCTGAAGTCTGTGTATAAGGATCACAGAGGTCGTGTCCTTGGTACATCGAACGGTGATGATGAGCCGACTTACCATGTCTATGACAAGTATGACCGTCTCTGTGCTGTAGTAGGTAGCGGGATAGAACTGACCGATACGCTCAATATGTGGCGTTACTCCTATGACAGTCTCGGTCGTCTTGCCTCGAAAGGTATTCCCAGTTCTGTTAGAGAGCATTATGAATATGATAGTGAGGATCGTGTCGTATGTGTACGCCGGGGTGATATGGTTGAAGAATATGAGTATGATGCTTTTGGACGAGTTCTTAAGGTTTATAGAACCCTTGCGGGAAATCCGCGAAGTCTTTACGAAGGCTATAGATACGATACGTACCCTTCTGGCGTTACCGGCAGCAATCCCAAAGGTATGGTCACCCAATCCCGTCATGCAGAGATGACTCCTGACGGATCGGTGCTGGACGGCTTCCGTGTGGATTATTCGTATGACGACAGGCACAGGCCTGTGAAGGTGACGAGTACCTATAGGGATGGCAGCTCATTGGTTGAAGACATCACCTATACTTTCTCCGGGGAGGTACAGTCGAAGGTCATCCGATATTATCATGGTGCATCCATGGATGAGCTGTCAAGCGATTATGTCTATGATGTTCGTGGCCGCCTTTTGTCTGAGGCATCGACTCTCCGCGTCAACGGTACGGTAGTCCGTACCGGGGTGCAAACGTTATCCTATGATGATCTTGGTCGTGCCGATGTTGTCTGTTCTTTCCGTCCCGGCGGTCCCGAACTGACTACCGTGACGTCCTATTCCCTTCAGGGCTGGACTGATTCCGTAGTGGCATGCTTCGATGACCAGTTTGTGTTCATGCAGGGTCTTGGCTATGACTGCGAGTCTGACCTGAGCAGCCATGATCCTCAATATGCCGGCCTCGTGACTCTGAAGAACGAGACATGGTTTCCGTCAGGATCTGCCCCGGTTACAGACGTCAAATGTTACGGGTATGACTATGCTGGCAGACTCACCAGCGAGAAGGAGGGTCTTTCAGGTATGTCATATACCTACGATTCAAGAGGTAACATGTTGACATATGGGATAGCACCATCTATCACTCCAAGGAACACATTGGACTACTCTGGTGACAGGCTGACGACTCTCAGCAGGTACAGAAAGGCTGACGTATCCTTTTCCTATGACTCCTTCGGCAGGATGACCTACGATGGCCTGAACGATGTGCATATGGAGTACAATGCCATGGACCTCGTTCGAAAAGTCACCCGTGGCAGTGAGGTATTGGTAAATTATTCCTATCTTGCAGACGGTACGAAGCTGAGTGCGCTGAACGGAAACAGAGAAGGCCTTGTGTATAGGGGGCCGTTCGTGTACAGGCGGAGTTCCGGAGGTGAGGGTAACAGTTCTTTGACTTTTGAGAGTGCGTCATTCGGCGGCGGCCTGTTGACTTCTTCTGGAGTTCTTCTCTATGTGAAGGATTACCTT
>JAEIGA010012892.1_pt1 | contig 12714 bp, 10 predicted proteins | sample 9270691 | NCBI WGS metagenome assembly JAEIGA01 (sample SAMN17057246, study PRJNA624740) | gut metagenome | biome: biome; isolation source: fecal sample | host: Bos grunniens | place: China: Xizang | collected 2019 | reverse complement strand
ATTATATACTTTGCACATTCAATGCTGAAAAGTGGAGAATGTGCAAAAGTGATTTTTGAAAGGGTATTTTACTATGGATAAAATGTGGGCAGGCAGATTTACAAAGGCTCTTGATAAGGAAGCAGATGATTTTAATTCATCACTTCACTTTGATTGCAAAATGTTCCGTCAGGATATCGGCGGTTCAATAGCACACGCACAGATGCTTGCAAAACAGGGTATTATCACAGCAGGTGACTGTGAAGAAATAATTGACGGACTTTCAGGAATACTTGAGGATATTGAATGTGGCAAGCTTACCTTTGACAGCGATGCAGAAGATATTCATATGTTTATTGAAAGTGAGCTTACTGCGCGTAAGGGTGATGTTGGTAAAAGACTTCATACCGCACGTAGCCGTAATGACCAGGTTGCAGTTGATATCAGACTGTATCTGCGTGATGAGGCTGAAAAGGTAAATGACCTTATTTATTCTCTTATCGAGGCTATCCGTGACAAGGCAGAAGAAAATCAAGATGCAATCTTGCCCGGGTACACACATCTTCAGCGTGCACAGCCCATAACATTTGCTCATCATTTACTTGCCTATGCACAGATGTTTATGCGTGATGCTACAAGGCTTAGTGATGCAGTTAAGCGTATGAATTACTCACCACTTGGCTCTTGCGCACTTTCAGGTACAACATACAACACAGACCGTTACTTTGAGGCTGAAAAGTTAGGCTTCTACGGTATTATGGGTAACAGTATTGATGGTGTTTCTGACAGGGATTTCTGTGTTGAGCTTATGTCAGCATTTTCAATAATTATGATGCACCTTTCAAGATTTTCAGAAGAAATTATTTTGTGGAGCTCATGGGAATTTAAGTTTATTGAGCTTGACGATTCATATACAACAGGCTCAAGCATTATGCCCCAAAAGAAAAACCCTGATATGGCAGAGCTTGTAAGGGGTAAAACAGGCAGAGTTTATGGTGACCTTTTTGCACTTCTTACATCACTCAAGGGTTTACCCCTTGCTTATAATAAAGATATGCAAGAGGATAAAGAGGCTATCTTTGACAGCATTGAAACTGTACAGAAGTGCTTAAGCATTTTTGCACCTATGATTGCTACAATGACAGTGCTCAAGGGCAATATGTATTCAGCCGCACAAAAGGGCTTTATTAATGCAACTGACCTTGCAGACTACCTTGTTAAAAAGGGTATGCCCTTCCGTACAGCGTACAAAATTGTTGGTCAGACCGTTGCTGAATGTATTGAAAAGGATAAGGTTCTTGAAACACTTACTCTTGAAGAATATAAAGCACATAGTGAGCTTTTTGAGGAAGATTTATTCCACGAAATTTCACTGGAAACATGCATTTCTACAAGAATTTCTGCAGGCTCAACAGGTTACGAGTCGGTTAAAAAGCAGCTTGCAGATGTTACGGAGTTTATAAATGGCAAAAAAAGTATTTATTGATGGTAAGGCAGGTACGACAGGCCTGCGTATATACGAAAGGTTAGAAACCTTTAAGGGTATTGAGCTTATTACCCTTGATGATGAAAAAAGAAAAGACCCGGTTTGCCGTAAAGCAGCGCTTAATGAAGCCGATATTGCTTTCTTATGTTTACCTGATGATGCGGCAAGGGAGTCTGTTTCACTTATAGATAATGACAATACAGTTGTTATTGATACATCTACTGCTCATCGTACACTTGATGATTGGGCTTACGGCTTCCCTGAGCTTTCATCCTCACACCGCGAAAAGCTTTTAAAATCAAAGCGTGTTGCGGTGCCCGGTTGTCACGCAAGTGGTTTTATAAGCCTTGTTTACCCACTTGTTGAGGCAGGTGCCCTTGACGGAAGTGAAGATTTATCCTGTTTTTCACTTACAGGCTACTCAGGTGGCGGTAAAAAGATGATTGCTGATTATGAAGAAGAGCCCGATGCGCTTCTTGGTGCACCAAGGCAGTATGGTCTTACACAGAATCACAAGCATCTTAAAGAGATGGTTAAAATAACAGGTATTAAAAATGCTCCTGTTTTTTGTCCCGTTGTTGGCGACTTTTATTCAGGTATGGAGGTTACCGTACCAATATTCAAGAGTCAGTTGAAAAACGGATTTACACTCTCCAAAATCAAGGAGCTTTATAAAAATAAATATAACGGACCTTTGGTTAAATATTGTGATGACAGCGAAGATGGTTTTATTTCAGCAGGTATTCTTTCGGGTAAGGATTCAATGATTGTTTCTGCATACGGTAACGATGACAGAATAATCCTTGTTGCCCGTTATGATAACCTCGGTAAGGGCGCAAGCGGTGCAGCGGTTGAGTGCCTTAATATTATTCTTGGCAACGATGATACTGAAGGGTTAGAGGTTTAATATTATGGAATTAATTAAAGGCGGTGTGTGTGCCGCACAGGGCTTTACTGCAAGTGGTATTCACTGTGGTATAAGAAAGAATAAATCAAAAAGAGATTTGGCACTTATTGTAAGTGAAAATGTAGCAAGTGCCGCAGCCGTTTACACAACAAACCTTGTTAAGGGTGCACCACTTGTTGTAACAAAAATGCACCTTGCAGACGGCAAAGCACAGGCAGTTATCTGCAACAGCGGTAATGCTAATACATGTAACGCAAACGGTATTGAGGTTGCACAGCAAATGGCGGCACTTACTGCAGATGCTTTAAATATCAATAACGAGGATGTTGTTGTTGCATCAACAGGTGTTATAGGTCAGCCACTTGATATTACACCTATTGCAAACGGTATGCCCGAATTGGTTGGTGCACTTGGTGATAACAGCGCTGATGCTGCCGAGGGTATTATGACTACCGATACTGTTATGAAAGAGATTGCCGTTTCATTTGAAATTGACGGTGTTACTTGTAAAATCGGTGGTATTGCAAAGGGCTCAGGTATGATTCACCCCAATATGGCAACTATGCTTGTGTTTATTACAACAGACTGTGCAATTTCACCGGAGCTTCTTTCAAAGGCGCTTTCAAATGATATTCAGAATACCTTCAATATGGTAAGTGTTGATGGTGATACATCAACAAACGATATGGTTTGTGTGCTTGCAAACGGTAAGGCAGCCAATACTGAAATCACCACAGAGGGTGAGGCTTTCAATACATTTATGAAAGCACTCAATACAGTTACTGTACACCTTTGCAGAATGATTGCAGGTGACGGTGAGGGCGCAACAAAGCTCCTTGAGTGTCAGGTAACAGGTGCTGCTGATGAAAGCACAGCTAAAACAGTTGCAAAGAGCATTATCTGTTCATCACTTACAAAAGCGGCTATGTTTGGCGCTGATGCAAACTGGGGCAGAGTGCTTTGCGCAATCGGCTATAGCGGTGCAAACGTAGACGTTAACAAGGTAGATGTTTCGTTTATTTCTTCAAAGGGTGAAATACCTGTTTGCAAGGATGGTGCAGGTATAGAGTTCTCTGAAGAAAAGGCAAAAGAAATACTTTTGGAAAAGGAGATTGTAATTTCCGTTGGTCTTAATTCAGGTAGCGCATCAGCTACTGCGTGGGGTTGTGACCTTACTTACGAATATGTAAAAATCAACGGCGATTACAGGACTTAATAGTATGTATATAGATAATCATCAGCGTGCAGAGGTTATAACTCAGGCGCTCCCTTATATTCAGAAATATCACGATAAAATTATCGTTGTAAAATATGGCGGTAACGCTATGATAAGCGAAGACCTTAAAATGCAGGTTATGGAGGATATTGTTCTTCTTTGGCTTATTGGTGTTAAGCCTGTGCTTGTTCATGGTGGCGGACCTGAAATTTCAGAAATGCTCAAAAAGGTTGGCAAAAAAAGTGAGTTTGTTGAGGGCTTACGCGTTACCGATAAGGAAACTGCCGAAATCGTGCAGATGGTACTTGCGGGTAAAATCAACAAACAGCTTGTAAATCTTCTGGGTGAGCATGGCGGTAACGCAATCGGTATTTCGGGTATTGATGGTCACCTTATTGAGGCAGAGGTTAAGGATGAACGCCTTGGCTTTGTTGGTGAAATTACAAATGTAAATGTTCAGCCCATCCTCGACCTTATTGAAAAGGGCTATATCCCTGTTGTTTCAACAGTTGGTTGTGATAACGAGGGTAACGTTTATAATATAAATGCAGATACAGCTGCGTCTTATATAGCCGGTGCTATGAAGGCAGAGCGCCTTATTACACTGACAGATATCCCCGGTATTCTTCGTGATGTTAATGACCCCGATTCTTTAATCAAGCGTGTTAATATCAAGGAGGCTCGTCAGCTTTTTGCTGATGGCATTGTAACAGGTGGTATGATACCAAAGGTTGAATGTTGTATTGAGGCGGTTGAGCGCGGTGTAAGGCGTGTTACAATTCTTGACGGTCGTGTGCCCCACGCGGTTCTTCTTGAACTGCTTACTGATGAGGGTGCAGGTACAATGGTTAAGGGAGAATAATTTATGAGCATTAAAGAGCTTGATAATAAATACGTAGCAAATACGTATGCACGTTTTGATATTGAACTTGTAAGTGGTAAGGGTAGTAAGCTTTATGACGATGCAGGTAAAGAATATATTGATATGGGCACCGGTATTGGTGTAAATATTTTTGGCGTAGGCGATAATGAGTGGGTTAATGCCGTAACAGAGCAGTTAACCACATTACAGCACACCTCAAACCTTTATTACACATCACCTTGTGCAAAGCTTGCAGCACTTCTTTGTGAAAAAACAGGTGCTCAAAAGGTTTTCTTTTCAAACTCAGGTGCCGAGGCAAACGAGTGTGCAATCAAAGCCGCCCGTAAATATGCCGCCGAGAAAAAGGGTGCTGAATATTTTAATATAATCACACTTAACAACAGTTTTCACGGCAGAACAATTACAACACTTGCCGCAACAGGGCAGGAGAGCTTCCATAAAGATTTTCTTCCCCTTACAGATGGTTTCCTTTATGCTGATGCAGGTGATATTGACGGTATTAAAAATCTTGTTTCTGAAAACAAGGTTGCTGCAATTATGATTGAAACTGTGCAGGGTGAGGGTGGCGTTGTTCCCCTCAGTGCAGATTTCGTGAAAAATCTTGAAAAACTGTGTAATGATAATGATATATTACTTATCGTTGATGAGGTGCAGACAGGTAACGGCAGAACAGGTGCCCTTTACGGATATATGAATTTCGGCATAACACCTGATATTGTGTCAACTGCAAAGGGTCTTGGCGGTGGCTTACCAATTGGTGCTACAATGTTTTTTGAAAAAACAGCCAATGTATACGTACCCGGTAATCACGGCTCAACATTTGGCGGTAATCCCGTTGCGGCCGCAGGTGCACTTAATATAATTGAGCGTCTTGATGAAGATTTCCTTGCAGAGGTTAACAAGAAGCACGATTATATTGTAGAAACACTTTCTGTCTGGGAGGGTGTTAAAGGTATTACAGGCCTTGGTCTTATGCTTGGTATTGAAACCGTCAAGGATGTGAACGAGGTGCTCAAAGCCTGTCAGGAAAATGGTGTTTTACCCATTAAGGCTAAAAACAAACTCAGACTTCTTCCGCCCCTTAACATTCCCCTTGAGGATTTAGAGAAGGCTATAGAGGTTATTAAAAATGCTTGTGTTTGAGGTGGAAATATGAATCTTAAAGGTAGAGATTATTTAAAATTACTTGACTTTACAAGTGAGGAGATTGATTATCTTATCAACCTTGCCGCAGATTTAAAAAAGAAAAAGAAAAGCGGTATTCCTCACGATACACTCAAGGGTAAAAATATTGCCCTTATTTTTGAAAAAACAAGTACACGTACACGCTGTAGCTTTGAGGTTGCCGCAAGGGATTTGGGTATGGGTGTAACCTACCTTGACCCAACTGCTTCACAGATTGGCAGAAAAGAAAGTATTGCAGATACCGCACGCGTGCTCAGTTCAATGTACGATGGTATTGAATACCGCGGTCATGGTCAGGAAATTGTCGAAGAGCTTGCAAAATATTCAAGCGTACCCGTGTGGAATGGTCTTACAAACGAGTTTCACCCCACACAGATTCTTGCGGACTTTCTGACTATTAAAGAAAAGTTCGGTTACCTTAAGGGTATCAACTTTGTTTATATGGGTGATGCAAGGTATAATATGGGTAACTCACTTATGGTAGGTTGTGCAAAAATGGGTCTTAACTTCACCGCTTGTGCACCTAAAAAGTATTTCCCTGATTCTGCACTTGTTGACGAGTGTAAAAAGATTGCTGCCGAAACAGGCGCTACACTTTCATTTATTGAGGACCCCATTGAGGCAACAAAAAATGCCGATGTAATTTACACCGACATCTGGGTTTCTATGGGTGAGCCTGAATTAGTATGGGCAGAGCGTATTGACGATTTGTCTGATTATCAGGTTAATGAAAAGCTTATGGCAAATGCAGGGGATAAGGCAATTTTTATGCATTGCTTACCCTCATATCACGATAAAAAGACTGAAATCGGCAAACGTATGTGTGAAAAATTCAACCGCGATGCTATGGAGGTTACAGACGGAGTGTTTGAAAGTGAACAGTCTGTTGTGTTCCAGGAGGCGGAAAACAGAATGCATACAATCAAGGCTGTTATGTATGCAACTCTGTAATTGAATTATCACAGGAAATAATTTTTATAAAATCATAGTTTTTATAAAATTCTTTTATAGTATTACAAAATTCATCAGATGCACCGTAGTTTATAAGAGCTATGGTGCATTTCTTTTTTATACCACAAAAATCAGTTAAAGAGTACACACAGTAAATTCGGTCAAAAATCTCACGGTCATCGTTATAGAGGGGGAGTGAGATTGTGATGCTGTCTGTACGCCACGAGGTAATTCTGAAGCATAAAAACCATAGGGTGAAAATAAGTCCCAAAAGCGCAAAGATGAAAGTTATTATTTCAGTTATCATAAAAAAACCTCCTGCAATATAATATGCAGAAGGTCGATATAGGGTTATTTGAAAAAATAACGGCTATCAAATGATAGCCGTTAGAATTTTTAATTAAACAAGGGGAAATACTGCAACAGTTTCTGAGAACTCGTCAACTGAAAGGTACTTGCCGTTTGCAAAGTCTCTTGCGTAGAAGATAACCTCGTCGGGTGTAACCTCAACGTAAAGACCTGTGCCGGGGTTGTTGTATGTGCCGTCTTTGTTGTCGATACCAAGTGATGGAACGTTAATACCCTGAACGTTGTTTGCCGCATTGATTGGTTCGTATGTGTTTATACCAAAGCCTGTGTGAAGGTGGCCTGTGATAAAGAATACGTTTTTGTACTTTGTAAGAATATCATAAACAGCGTTTGACTGTTCACCGATTGAGCCTGTGTAATCGTAATCATCCTGGCGAGTGTACTCAGGAAGTCTGCCGGGCTGACCGGGCATATTTGCGCTGCCCCATGTGTTGGGAAGACCGTGACCCTCTGCAAGAGGATAGTGACAGATAACGAATACGGGCTTGCCCTCTGCGTTAGCAGCCTTAAGCTCAAGGTTGAGCCACTGAAGCTGCTCATCGCTGATGAATGCCTCTTCAAACTCGTGCTTGTCAGATGCCATAACGATGAACTTATAGCCGTTAAGCTCGTATGTGTAACGAAGAGAATCAACCGCATTCTGCTCAATGTTAAGAGAGTTTGTGAAGTTTATGAAACGCTCTGAGGATTGCTCATATTCACGAAGACGAATATCGTGGTTACCTGCTGCCATAATGAAGTTGTCAGCGTTGATATCCTTAATGTCCTCATAAACTCTGTCGAATTCATCCTGGAAGCCGTTTTCTGCGATATCGCCTGCGATGATGAATGCATCAAGAGTTGTTTCTGCATTTTTAAGATCCTCAGCGCTTGCGATAACGTTTGTTTCACGTGAGGGGTTATAGTTACATACCTGAGGGTCACCTGTAACAACGAAATTGATAACTGTGTCGTTTTCGATCTGCTTGATTACATCCTCTGTGCCGGGTATTGTGATAGCACCGAAGGACATAAGCAATGACATAATCATTGAAATTAACTGAAATATAGCGTCACTGAAATGTGCCATGAAAAATACATCCTTTTCCATAATATTTTTCCTAATTATATCACCAAAGGTAAAATTCGTCAATGATAATTTTAAAGAACTATTTTTTTGTTGAAAACAAATAATATATATGTTATCATATTTTAAATAAATTATATCGGAGGCTATTGCCAAATGGAAAGATTATATACCCGTTGGGGCAAAGAACTTAACAAGGATTTACCCCTTAATGACTACCCCAGACCACAGCTCAGACGTAACAGCTTTATTAACCTTAATGGTGAGTGGAACTACGCCATTTATGATGAATATAAAAAATTTGCAGGCTATCAAGGTAAAATTACCGTTCCCTTCAGCCCTGAGTGTATACTCAGCGGTGTTGAAAAAATGGTTGAGCCCACAGACGTGCTTTATTATCAAAAGATTTTTGATTTCAAGCGTACAAATCGTCGTGTGCTTCTTCACTTTGGTGCAGTTGACTATGAGTGCACAGTTACACTCAATAACAGCGTTGTTGGTGAGCACAAGGGTGGCTATCTTCCTTTTACATTTGATGTTACACCATACATTCTTGATGGTGAAAACGATCTTCGCCTTGCAGTAAAGGACCCTACAGACACAAGCTATCACGCTCGTGGTAAACAGACCTTCAAGCGCGGCGGCATCTGGTATACACCTCAGTCAGGTATCTGGCAGACAGTATGGCTTGAAGAGGTTTGCGAAAGCTACATTGAGTCAATTAAGCTTACCCCCGATATTGATGCAGATGAGCTTCGCATTGAAGTGAATTACAATGGTAAATCAACTGATGAAATGGCTGCAATTGCACTTGATAACGGCGAGGTTATGGCAGGCATAAAGCTTGTTGACGGCAAGGGCGTTATCAAGCTTACTGATTATGAGTGCTGGAGCCCCGAGAATCCAAAGCTCTATGACCTTAAAATTGTTGCAGGTAATGACCAGATTGAAAGCTACTTTGGTATGCGTAAATTCAGCGTGGGCGAAGATAGTGAGGGTACACCTCGCCTTATGCTCAATAACAAGCCATATTTCTTCAACGGTCTTCTTGATCAGGGCTATTGGAGTGATGGTATGTACACCGCACCACATGATGATGCCCTTATTTATGATATTCAGACAATGAAGGATTTAGGCTTCAATACACTCAGAAAGCATATTAAAATTGAGCCTCTTCGTTGGTATTACCACTGTGACAGACTTGGTATGATTGTTTGGCAGGATATGATTAACGGTGGCGGTAAATACAACTTTGTTGCTATCGGCTCTGCTCCTGCTCTTGCTATGGTTTTCAATAACAAGCACGTTGGTAAGGTGAGTGATGATGAAAAGCATTACGGCTATTTTGCACGTAAGGATGCAGAGGGCAGAGAGGAATTTTACAGAGAATCTGAAGAAATGATTAACCTTCTCTATAACGTACCCTCACTTGCTTTGTGGACTCCTATGAACGAGGGTTGGGGTCAGTTTGACAGCGTTAAGGCTTATGAATTTTATAAAGAAAAAGATCCCACAAGACTTATTGACCATGCAAGCGGTTGGGTTGACCATGGTTCAGGTGACGTAAACAGCTTCCACATTTACTTTACACCATTCTTATTCCCCAAATACAGTAAGGATGATAAGCGTCCTATTGCTTTGACAGAGTTTGGTGGCTATTCAATGCAGGTTAAGGGTCACTCATTCAATACCGAAAAATTCTTTGGCTATCGTAAATATTACAGTCAGGAAAAATTTGATGATGCTATTGCAAACCTTTATGAAAACAGAATTTACAACTGTATGAAGAACAAAGGCTTGTCAGCAATTATTTATACTGAGGTAAGTGACGTTGAGGATGAGTGCAACGGACTTCTTACCTATGACCGCGAGGTTGTTAAAATTACACCCGAGGTTATGAAGAATGCCAACGCAAAGCTTAAATATTAAGGTGATGTTATGGATACTCTTAAAACAGGTGAATTTGCCCAGCGTGTGACAGAGCGTTACCCGATTGAAGGTGCAGTTTACTCCGTTGCTGTAGGTGAAACTGAAATTTATCTTTGCACAAGCGAAGGTCTTGTAAAGCTGTCAAAAGATAAAATTAATACACTTTCAAGTGATTTGATTTTCACAACTGTTCACATTTGTAAGGATGGCAGAGTTGTTGCAGGTTGTGACAACAGGGTTTACGTTATTGGTGATAAGGGTGCAGAGCTACTTGGTGAATTTGATGTTGATGTAACCGATATTAAGTATAATAATCAACTTTACGTGCTTACTCAAAGCGCACTTTACGTAGAGCGTGACGATGGCTTTTACCGTCTGTCAAGCTGTGAGCAGAATGCAGAGTGCCTTGCACTTTTTGGCGAAAGGGTTTGTGTATCAAACAGCCGTTGCATACAGCGTATGGAGGGTAAACGCAGAACGTGGCGTTGCATTTTCCCCGACCATTCAACAATGCCTGTAATTGAAATCAACACAATTGTTTTTGATAAAATAGGTAATCTGCTTGTTGGCGCAAAAGAGGGCTTGTATATCTACGATTATAAAAACGGATGGTATTCACATAAAGAAATTTCAGCCCTGCCACAAGAGAGTGTTTACTCAATTGACGTTGCAGATGATGGCAGTATACTTGTGGGTACAGATGCAGGTGCAGTGCTTATAAAAAATGGTTTACCAAAGTATTTACCTGCTACAAGGTATGCATTTAACCCACTTGTTACAAAGGTTGCTTTTGGCAATAACGATATTTATACAATTTCAGAGGGCGGTATTGTAAAAATAAGTGAAAAGGAAATGACACTTTATGATAAGGCTGTTCATTTCTTTGAAAATACCGAAAAATATTTTCCCCGAAAAGATGGCTTTATTACAGGTGTTTCAGGTGAGTTAAAAGAAGGTAGTTTTTCAAATATCAGCGATAATGATGGCTTGTGGACTCAGATGTATCTTGCAGCCCTTTGCCTTTGGTATGATAAAACAAAGGATGAAAAAATCCTTAAAGCCGCACGCAGATATAAAAATGCAATGCTTGTACTTACACGTGCCCCCGAAATCAAGGGCTTTACCGCACGTGCGGTAAGGTATCCCGACGAAGCAACCTGGGGTCAGGGCCTTGAAACACAGGAAATCGGCAACGAGTGGCACCGCTCAAGTGATGGTACCTATGAGTGGCTTGGTGAGACCTCAAGCGACGAAATGACTGGTCATTATTTAGGCTTTTCACTTTATTATGATATGTGTGCTGATGATACTGAAAAGGCAGAAATCCGTGAGGCTGTATGTAATATTACAGACCATATTATGGAGCACAACGGCTATTTGTTTGATATTGACGGTAAACCCACAACCTGGGCTTGCTGGAATGAGGATGCCCTTAACAATGACAGTATGTGGACGTGGGAAAAGGGTGTAAATTCACTTGAATATCTTACCTTCCTTAAAATAAGCCACCATATGTCAGGTGATGATAAGTATATTAACAAATACAATGAGCTTATCAATAATCACCACTTCCTCATAAATGCGGCTTATCACAAAAGGGCAGACGGACACACCTGCCATATTGATGATAACCTTGCAATGTGTAACACACTTGCATACTTAAGGCTTGAAAATGACCCTGCAATAAGACAGTACATATTGTTGGGCCTTGCGTCGCATTACGATTATGAAAAAATTGAGGGCAACCCATACTTTGCCTTTATTTACAAGGGCTTTACAGGTGCCCCTTGTGATGTTGATACAATGGTTAAAAACCTTAAGGAGCATCCCTTTGAGTTAGAAGTTTTCCCCATGTATAACAGTATGCGTCGTGGTATTGAGTATGATGATGAATCTGTTTATTGGGGTGAAAAGCCTCGTATCAAAACACCACTTGCGTGGGATGAAAGACCCTATTCAAAGCTTGGTCTTCGTGCATTTTCAGTTGATGGAGGCAGAAAGGGTTACGAAAGTGGTCTTACATATTTGTTCCTTTATTGGTTAGGCAGATATTTTGATATTATTGAATAATTACGTTAATAAATTCCGTAAGATGAAGCTCTTACGGAATTTATTTTTATTGCATCGAATATAATTTAAAAAACAAGGGGGAGTGCGTTACGGGATTTTTGTCTGAGCTTTCACCACTTACAATAACATCGTTGCTGCTTACCCTTGGTGTGATTTTTGTAAACGGTCTTACCGATGCACCAAACGCTATTGCAACATGCGTTACAACACGGTGCATGAGCGTGGGTAAGGCTGTTTTTATGTCTGCTGTTTTCAATTTTCTCGGTGTGCTGATTTCGGGCAGGGCAGGGGCATCGGTTACAGAAACTGTAATGAATATGGTGGATTTCGGTGCCGATAAAAATATGAGCATCATAGCACTTTCTGCGGCTATGTTTTCCATTGTTCTGTGGGCGGTGCTTGCCTGGTATTTTGGCATACCTACAAGTGAAAGCCACGCTCTAATAGCAGGACTTACGGGTAGCGCTCTGTGTGTCAGCGGAAGCCTTCAGGGAGTGGATATCGGTGAGTGGATGAAAACAATTTACGGCCTTTTTATTTCCTGCTTCGGTGGTTTTATCTGTGGCTTTGTTATTTGCAGAGTGCTTCTTGTGGTTTTTCGTAATGTGAAAAGGCAACGGGCAGAGGTGGTTTTTAAATACGGACAGATTTTTGCCGCTATCCTTATGAGCTT
>JAEIGA010012891.1_pt1 | contig 12715 bp, 9 predicted proteins | sample 9270691 | NCBI WGS metagenome assembly JAEIGA01 (sample SAMN17057246, study PRJNA624740) | gut metagenome | biome: biome; isolation source: fecal sample | host: Bos grunniens | place: China: Xizang | collected 2019 | reverse complement strand
TCCTGAAAGCATCGGATAGTAAAGACCAGAATGTTCTGTTCCACATATACTCTGTACCACTACAGCCATCTTCTCTTCGCTCAAAAGGTTGGCTGTAGTCTGGATATATGTCCTGCTGCCTGCATAGAAGACAGAAGCGTACACACTCTTGATAGCCTTACCAAGCATACGTAGCATCTGATCCTTGTTTTCTACCAAAGGAACCATATATGTGGAATATACACCTGCAAAAGGCTGATAGCTGCTGTCCTCAAGCTTTGAACTTGAACGTACAGCAAAAGGGGAGTGGGCAGTATTGACATAAACTCTGAGCTGCTCCATAAGCTTCTCAGGTAGTCTGGCTGCAACGAACTCTGACAGGATCTCCTCATCTGAAACATCTGAATCAATAACGTACTGAAGGTCATTTTCAAGAATGAACTGATCGAAATAGTCTGTCGCTATCACAATTGTACGTGGAATGGAAATCCTGACTCCAGGATATTTATCTGTCAGCTTGTACTTGTAAACCAAGCTGTTAAGGAATGCAAGTCCGCGTGCTTTACCTCCTAGAGAACCTTCTCCCATACGAGAGAACCAGATGTGGCGTTCGTAATTCTCCTCATCAAAATGGGCAATCACCCCGCGTCCCATCAATGCATGGAAATCATGTATCTGCTGAGAAACGTATCTCCTCATATCCTCAGTACATTCAAAGTGACTTTCCTGCACAGCTTTTACTTTTCCTCCTAAGGTAAAGAGTCCACGGGCATAGAACCACTTAGAAAGCATATTTTTTGAAGTCGCTCTCAAAAGCACATCGTCAGGAAGACTCCTCACCAGATATTCGAGCTCCTTAAGACTGCCTGCACGACCGTATTCCACTCGTGCTTCATCCCTGAAAACAAAGTCTCCAAAACCGAATTCCTCCTTTATATAGTCAGACAACTGAAGCATCAATGTCTTAGAGTGTTTCTGTAGGAAACCCACTCCAAGTTCCTCTGCAACAGCAGCTACACTTTCCTGAGATGACTGAAGCAAGACAGGCATCATAGGATCATCTTCCTTTATATGTCTCACAAGCTGAATACCGGCATCCTGGATTTCCTTATCCAGTCCCTCATCCTTATGGTATGTGAAACCGACATCTGAAATGACACCCAGAAGATTATTCCTATATTTCTCGTACAGCGATTTCGCTTCCTCATAATTGGTAGCAAGAAGGATTTTAGGACGAGAGCGTTTTCGGATCTTACGCTGCTGTTCATTAAGAGTTTCAGTAAGGAACTCACGTGTCTGCATAAGCACCAGCTTATACAGTTCGGGAAGGTATGTGGAATAATATCTGACAGAGTCTTCTACAAGCAGAATAGCCTGCACACCCACTCCCAGGATATCATGTTCTGCATTCTTAAGATCCTCAAAAAGCTTGACGATAGCCAAAATAAGGTCTGCATTGCCGTGCCAACAGAACATATTGTCAATAGCAGATGTATCCTGCATGGCAAGGCGACGGTAAACTTCCTTAGAGAAATGAGTAAGAAGTACAAACGGCAGGTTAGGTCTGTCTGCCTTTATCTCGGATGCAAGGGAAAAGACTTCCTTGTCACTCACGTTGTACATGCACATCACCATGTCAATACCGACCACAGTATTGAGAAGCTCCCTGGCCTCTGCTGCAGTCTGTACCCAGATGAACTTAGGAGGATTACTCAAATTAAGGTCGATATATTCCTTATAGATCTGAGTCTCGATTTGTCCGTCCTCCTCAAGGATAAAGGCATCATAATTACTGCATATCATCAGAATCTTCCTGATCCTATAACTGATCAGAGATTCATAATCGGTCTCGCTAAGTTCTTTAAGAAGAACTGGTTCAATAGTATTCATCGTTATCAATAGAGTCTTCTGCGGAATTCCGCTACTGTTATTGCTGTCGCAATTGCTGCGTTAAGGGATTCTGACCCTGACTGACCGGCAGGATAAGGAGGTATATATAGACGGTCCGTGACAAGTTCTGCCATCTGAGCCGAAATGCCGTTGGATTCGTTTCCTATGACAATCATGGACGGAGATGAGACTCCGTTATCCAGATGTTTACCATACATATTTTCCCCATCAAGGAAGGTTCCAAAAATATGACCTCCTTTTGAAAGAATCTTCTCTGAAAATCCGGGAAGGTCCACATAATGCATCTTCACCCTGAATATAGCTCCCATGGTTGCTTGAACAACCTTTGGGTTGAAAAGATCCACTGTATCTTGAGTGGCAAAGACTGCATCCACACCGAACCAGTCCGCAATACGGAGAATTGTACCCAGATTGCCCGGATCACGTATCGTATCCAAGGCGAGGAAAAGGCCTTTTTCCGGAATATCTACCTGAGAAAGGTCTTCCAGATACATATCTTTAGGTTTCCTTAGCACTGCCAGGGCTGGAGAGGGGTTTGACAAAGCTGACATCCTGGCCATTGTATCAGCTCCTATCTCGTCTGTCCTATAGACTTTTTCTACAGTAAAAGATGATGAGAGGGCTTCTTCCACCATCTTTTCCCCTTCGACCGTGAATAGTCCTAATTCATCTCTAAACTTCTTCTGTGACAGAGACTTGACTCTCTTTATCTCACTGTTTGATACAGACATCATAATATTTATCATTCTCAATCTTACAAATATACGAATTTTTCTGGCTAAAATTTTGAGAAAACCTCAGTTTAGGATAAATTTGCGATATAATAAATGAGAAGGTACAGCCACATATTATCAATTATAGCTATGTTGATCCTTGCATCCTGCAGTACGACTAGAGTCTTGCAGGATGGTGAGTATCGCCTTGTCGATAACGACATAAATGTAATAAACGACAAGAAGTTCAACACAAGTACCTTAACCCCATATCTCAAGCAGAAACCTAATCCTTCCATCATATTCGGATGGAATCCCTTCCTGAGTGTCTATAACTGGAGTAACGGAAAGGGCAAAGGTTGGGACAAATTCGTCAGCAGGATAGGTCAGGAACCTGTCATATATGACGCAGACCTTGTGGAAAGCTCCATTGACAATATCAAGAATCACCTTGAGTACCAAGGATATTATGGTTCATCCGTAGAAAGTGAGATAAATGTCAAGAAAAAGAAGGTGTCGGTTTCATATAATGTGAATCTCGGCAGACGTTATCCGATAAGCAGTATCAAATACGTAGTTCCTGAAAGAGGAGAATTCAGAGAAGTCTTTCTTCAGGACACATCGAATATGTCCGTAAAAATAGGGGACTATCTCTCTGAGGCTTCATTGGAAACAGAAAGTGAACGCTCAAGTGCCGTAATGAGGAACGAAGGTTTCTTTGATTTCAACAAGAACCACTTCTTTTTTGAGGCAGACACCATGTCCCTTGACGGAAATGCAGCCTTGACAGTCACAGTCAATGAGTACACCCGTAACCAAAATCCTAAAGACGCTGCTCCAATAAGAAAGTTCTACGTTGACAATGTTGATATTTCATATCCGGAGAATCTGAACATCAGGACAAGAATTCTCAAAGAACTTACTACGATAGCACCAGGACAAATATATAGTGAAGAGACTGTAAACAACACATACTCACGACTTTCTGCACTAAAAATCTTCAGTACCGTCAATATCGGAATGACACCGAAAGACACAAATCTTGTGGATTGTTCGATAAATCTCAGTCAATCAAAGCTTCAGGGAGTAAAGGTAAATCTTGAAGCATCCTCCAATTCTTCCGGTCTGTTCGGTATATCTCCTCAGTTGTCATATTATCACAAGAATATTTTCAAAGGAGGAGAAACATTGAACCTAAGTTTCATGGGAAACTTCCAGTTCAAGTTCAACGACGATGTCCGCTCAAATGAATTCGGTGTATCAGGTGGTCTGAGTTTTCCTAAATTCTTCCCTCTGCCATACAGCATGTTCGATGGTGCCATACCACGTACAGATATCAACATATCGTATAATTACCAGGATCGTCCCGAATATACAAGAAACATCATATCAACATCGTACGGATATAGCGGAAATGTGAAGAACAGATTCTTCTACCAAGCATATCCTCTCCAGTTGAATATTGTGAAGTTGGCAAACCTAGACACCGATTTCTATGATTCATTGGCTGCAGACCCATTCCTGAGAAATGCCTACCAGAACCACTTTGACCTTGGCTCCGGTCTTATGCTGTATTACACCACAGATAGCGAAAGTATCCCTAAATCAAGCTTCTTCTACACCAGATTCCAGTTTGATATAGCTGGTAACATGCTGAATATGTTCAATGGAATGATGAGAGAGGATGAGAATGGCTCCAGAATGATATGGAACACCCCTTACTCTCAGTTTGTCAGGGGAGAAGTCACCGTAGGACGTACATGGATATTCGGCCGCAATTCCGGTCAGTCCATAGCTACAAGACTCCTGGCTGGAGCTGGATATGCATATGGTAACTCAACTGCACTCCCATTTGAGAAACATTTCTATGGAGGTGGAGCAAATAGTCTTAGAGGATGGCAGGCAAGAACAGTAGGTCCGGGACTTTCACAGATGGATGCCTCATTCGTCATTCCGAATCAGACCGGAGACATGAAGCTGGAGGCCAATATAGAATACCGTTTCAATATGTTCTGGAAGGTAGCTGGAGCTCTCTTTGTTGACGCCGGAAACATTTGGACATTAAGGAGTAATGTAGAGGGAAGCAGTCCTGATTCAATGTTCAGCTGGAATACATTCGGAGAAAGCATCGCGGCTAACTGGGGTGCAGGAATCAGACTCAACTTCGGATTCCTACTCCTTCGACTTGACATGGGTATGAAGATTCATGATCCTGCAAGAGCACAGAAATGGGTATCTCCCGACCAGTGGCTCAAAAAAGATGGATATGCCCTTCATTTCGGAGTCGGATATCCATTCTGATATCATTCCTATTTCTTATAATACTTGGGCCAAAGTGATTCGAGACGTGAACGCAATGTCTCTTCCTGTTTGTTGTCAGATGGTTCGTAGAACTTATGTCCGGCCAGTTCCTCAGGCATAAATTCCAGGTCGGCAAAATGGCCAGGATAATCATGGGCATATTTATATCCGTCCCCGTATCCTAGTTCGCTCATAAGCTTTGTAGGAGCATTGCGAAGATAAAGAGGTACAGAAGCCATCTGCGTCTGTTTTGCTGTCTCCAAAGCCTCATTTATAGCCATATAGGCCGAATTGCTCTTTGGTGAAGATGCCAGATATATTGTGACTTCCGCCAAAGGGATACGCGCCTCAGGCATACCTATGTTATGTACAATCTGAAAGCAGGAATTGGCAAGAAGGAGAGCATTAGGATTTGCAAGTCCGACATCCTCTGCAGCGAGTATACATAGTCTCCTTGCAATGAAAAGAGGATCCTCACCTCCGTCGAGCATTCTGGCAAGATAATAAACGGCGGCATTAGGATCAGAACCTCTCACGCTCTTGATAAACGCAGAAATCACATCATAATGCATCTCACCGCCTTTATCATATATAGCTATGTTTTCCTGAAGACATGAGGTGACTGTCTTATTATCTATCACGACCTTCTTTCCTCCAGGAAAGGATCCTGTAACAATCTCCAATATATTGAGCAGTTTTCGTGCATCACCAGCACTATGACGGAAAAGAGCATCCGTCTCCTTTACTTCTATCGTTCTGTATCTGAGAACTTCATCTTCTTTGAGGGCTCGCTGAAGAAGCTGCTGAAGATCTTCTTTTTCAAGAGATTTCAACACAAATACCTGACAACGGGATAAAAGGGGAGTGATTACTTCAAAAGAAGGATTCTCAGTCGTAGCACCAATGAGAATTATAGTACCGTCTTCCACTGCTCCCAAAAGAGCATCCTGCTGGGACTTATTGAAACGATGAATCTCATCTATAAACAAGATAGGGGAGCTGCCATCTGAAAAAATTGAACTGGATCTGGCCCTTTCTATCACATCCCTGACATCCTTCACACCTGCACTCACAGCAGACAAAGTATAGAACTCCCTTCCCAGAGACTTTGCCACAATTCTAGAAAGCGTAGTCTTTCCAACACCTGGAGGACCCCATAAGATAAACGAGGATAAATTGCCGCTATCCAGCATATTACGGAGAATGCACCCTTCACCGATAAGGTGCCTCTGCCCAACATATCCGTCAAGATTCTGAGGGCGCATCCTTTCCGGTAAAGGAGGCAGCATTCTGCTCCTACCTATGTTTTCATCCGTAAGCATTATATTTCTTTACCAAATACCCAACGTTTTTTATGCTGCTCCTTCTCAAACGGAGTCCACATGGCCTGAATCTTTACATTTGTCTCAAGATTGGCATTTGTCTCCGCATATTTGAATCCCAGGCGCTTGTAGTTCTGGAAAAGATCCACAACAAGGAGAGAATTCACCGCATGGTTCTGATAATCAGGTCTTACTCCTATGAGCAACAGGTCCAAAGTCTCAGGTTTTTTCCAGTACATAGCCTTAAGAAGATGCCACCATCCAAACGGGAATATCTCACCATTACACTTCTGAAGCGCCTCAGCAAGAGATGGAATTGAAATGGCTGCAGCAATGAGTTCACCAGCCTGGTTCTCGATAAATGTCAACATCTTCATATCAACCAGAGTAAGATAGAGAGAGACATATTGATCGATCTGCTTAGGCGACAGAAGAGAATATCCGTAAAGGACACAATAAGTCTCATTTATCAGCTGAAAGAGTTTCTGTCCGTAATTTTCCTTCTTGATCTGTGCCTTTGTAAGCTTACGCACCTTGAGGTTGTATCTTTGCTCGACAACTTCCGCCAACTTGATATGACGTTCCGGAAGTTCATCCGGAAGAGTAATCCTGTATTCAACCCAGCCAGTCTCCTTGTAATATCCAAGCTTCCTCATGTGCTCCGGATAATATGGATGATTGTAAATCAAGGCCATAGTGCTGACGCGGTCGAAGCCTTCCACAAGCATTCCTTCAGGATCAAAATCAGTAAAGCCGAGCGGACCCACAATCTGCTTCATTCCTCTTGCCTGACCAAATTTTATGACAGCATCCAGCAAAGCAGAAGATACTTCCATATCATCAATAAAATCAAACCAGCCGAATCTGACTTGCTCAACATTCCATGCAGCATTAGCCTTATGATTGACTATAGCTGCAACTCTTCCTACTAATTTGCCATCCTTATACGCCAGATATAACTCTGCTTCACAGAATTCGAAAGCAGCATTCTTGTTTTTATCCAAGGTATTCAAATCGTCCAAAGGCATACTTGGAACATAATACTTGTTTCCTTTGTATAATCTGTTGGCAAATCTGACAAATGATTTCAGTTCTCTTCTGGTTGTAACTGATTTTATGGTTACACTCATGGTATAGGTTTTCTGGTTAGTACGAAATACAAAGTTAAGAATTTTTTACTAATTTCGCACAATATGACTGACCTGATGCCCGAACGTCTGAAAAAACTTATTTTCACATGCATAGCCGTCTGCACGGCTATTATTTCCGGATATGCACAGCCAAAGTCAACAGGTCTCACCTTTTCCTTGAGCGGTATTGGAATCATTTATGAGCACACCATCAACGAAGAGTGCTTCATAAATGCAGACATTAAGGCAGAAATGGGAGAAACATTCATGATGAGACAGGAATATCCGGGTATATCTGCTTCATTTTCATGCAACTTCATAATGAAGGAGTGGGTGTCACAAGGTGGAGAGAGGATTTGCGCCTTTGCTGGCCCAGGAGTATCATTAGGACTTTCGCATGACCTTGACAGTGACTTCGGATATTCAGTAGGACTTAAAGGAAGAATAGGTTTAGAATGTTGTTTTGAAAGGGATATTGCGATATCTGTAACCTTTAACCCAATAATCGGTTCACATCTGAGCCTTGAAGACGGAATCGTAAATATGAAATATTACAGAAACGGGCTCATAAATGCAATCTTGCCGGAAATAGGTATCAAATATATATTCTGAATATGAAGAGAACTGCTACGATAATCCTGATCCTATGCCTTGCGGTATCAAGGGCATTCGCCGGAAATGACGAATGTCCGAAGATCACGTTCGGAGCGGAATGGGGATATGTCGGAACCATCTATTCCGGATATCACTACAACTTCTTTGCACCGGAAGGATATAGAGTTGATCCAAGGGAACACAGCTTCAAATACGACACTAACGCAGAAGCCAGTCTCCATATAGGATATAACTTCAATTCACAGAACAACTTATCCCTCTATATGGGAGTATCTGCAGTCGAAAACTATCACCACATAATACCTATATCTTTGAGATACACCTGGTTTTATGATGAGAAATCATATATAGAAGACAGATGGTTCTCCTTTGTGGATCTGGGTAGCGGAGTATGTATAAAGAAAAGACCTCAGGAAATACTTACCGGAAAAATTGGAGGAGGATACAGAATGTCCTTAAGCCAGAATGTGAAGATTGATTTCGTTTTGGCTCTACGCACGATTCTGACACATCCTGAGATCGAATATTACGGAACAATCATCGAATATGACAAGATAAACAGAAACAATGCATATGTCAGTGCTATCTCTTTAGGTATGGCTCTGACATTCTAAAGAAAAACTATCAAGATATGGCTATAGGATTTAAACTTAACAAGACAGAGCGCATTCTATTCTGCGCCAGCAAATGGTGGGGAGATCCCGATTTTCCAGCACAGATGGAATATCCTACTGTAAAAGTTACAGATGAAGAGGGGGAGACATTTGATTATCCTCTTACATTCATCTGTCAGATAAACTGTGAAGATATTGCGTCTTTCGATACTGAAAACAGACTTCCTCATGAAGGTATGCTTTATATCTTTGGAGCAATAGACGAATATCTCGGCTATGGTTCTTACAATCACAATGGAGTTGGAGAGTGGCCGAAAGGGGAGTTTGTTGTCAAATATGCCAAAAACATAAATTTCGAGACTTTCCAGAGTTGTATACTAGTAGATGATGATGACCAGCCTCTGACAGAACCGGAACTGGAAATGGTATTCTTTGATTGTAATGATGATTCTGAGGGATTCAAGATTCTTGGAACATCATGTAAGAATGAGGTCTGCGACAAATATCCAGACCACTTTAACCTGCTTCAGCTACAAGACAATGACGAAATCGGACTTAAGCTACCAGAAGACGGAGTACTCAATCTGATGATAAAGGAATCCGATCTTAAATTCGGAAATTGGAAGAAAGCCAAGGCTCATCTCCATGGGAAACAATAACAAAAACGGAAGCTTTCAAAAGCTTCCGTTTTTATTTACACTACTTGTTGTCTTACTTTTTGTTTGCTTTACCCAAGAATGCTATACCGAAAGTGAAATTTGTATTCATACTCTTTATCGGCACAAACTGAGGGGTCACGTTGAACAAAGGAAGGAAGGAGTCAAGTCCAGCATATAAGTTGAATCCAGGAAGATGTATATTTATAACTCCTCCCAATGAACTTCCGAAATTCGAAACAGCAAAGCTAGCCGCAGCGCTGAACCAGTTGAGAGGCGCTACATTTGCTGACAACCGTCCTTCTGTCCATGAACTGATACCGTCAATACGTTGGGTTCCAAGCAAGCCGAATGAGAGCTTTTCATAGAAAGGCATTCTGGCTTCTACACCTGCATGAATGGTCGCTGCAAGTCCATTAGTCTTCTTTATCTGGCTGCCTGTCATCTCCATTTTAAGCATATCAGTCAATGATTCACCCAGTTGATCAAGTTGATCATTTATACTGTTATCATCACCTGTATTCTCAAATCCAGCAAATGACCATTTTCCACCCGGCATCACAGCAGTTGTGGTATTGTTCCATCCGATAAATCCCAAATCCAGAACTGAAACTGATGCTGTGAAATAATCAAGAAAATCAAATGATGCACCGAGATCAATAGCAGCACCTATGCTTGGTTTCTTGAGAAAACCTACAATATCACCAGCTTCGCCCTCTCCAAAATCTATCTCATTGCTACCTGGCTTTGTTTCAAATCTGACCGGTGCAGAAATCTCTGCATTACCATGAGCAGTGACAGCCCATTCTTCTCCATTCATCTTAAGATTAAGATCATCAATCAAAAGATTTGCGTTGACCATACCCACAAGAAGCTTTACTCTAGCACCAACTCTTATCCAATCAGAAATAGGACGCGAATATCCGTATGCCAGCTCCATTCTCATGTTGGCACGGAATCCCATTCTCGATATATCCCAAGTATCTGTTCCGTCAGAAGCACCAGTCTTCATGAAAGCAAAGAGGCTTTTTGGTATCGCGGCTCCGGCATCGGCTTTAAGAGAAACATCAATTGTATGAAATGCCTTACCGGTGCTAAAACCTGTACCAAGAATAGTTTCATTAAGACTGAAATTCAGTTTATTGAGATTATTCAGTCCTTTGAGGAACTGTTCGTCAGAAACTGAATTGTTCAGGAATGTAGTCATATTACCGTTTCCAGTAGGGTAGAGGAAGTTATCAAGAGCAAGATTTGATTCAATTCCTGCTCCAAAATTACCAAGTATCGGCAACGAAGTGAATTTACGCTCAGGAGCCATTGCCGGATTCATCTTATAACTATAGGTATATCCATCGAGGAAATATGCAGTCCTAAGATTCTGTTGTCCGAAAGCTGAGACAGAAACAGCCAGAAACGAAACGGATATGGTAAAAATATTGATTATTCTTTTCATAAGTCTACTCATTTGATGTATCAGGTATAGTTATTCCGTCAGGGAGTGTAACAACAACATCATTGATTGCAAATCCCTGCTCCTTATTAAGAGTGATTCCCAGCATATCCCCAGATGGAGCCAAAGCCTCAAGATTAAGTTTCAGGGAGTTCAAATTGATTGTACCTCTCTGACTTTCAAGTTCAAACACGACATCCGTCAAAACAGGAGAAGTATGAGTACCAGCTGCAATCGTCTGATTTACAGTAATTTCAACATCCTTCATCTCATTACCGTTTTCATCAAGAGCAACAGCGCCAATCTTGAGATCAATAGGTACAGTGTTTTCAATATTGAGGGACATAGTTACACGGCTGAGAGCCACATTCAGGTTGAGATCATCAATATCATATGTAAACCCGAACTTCATATCTTCTCCAAAAGCAAGGGGAGCATTCAATCCATATGATATAGATGCTGCATAATTTCGTCCAGAAACTATTTTCACCCAATTCTTTCCTGTAGATGCCAGAACTATATTTTCAAAAGAAATGGTTTCTGGAACCATACTTATCATTTCTCCTATCTCTGGAGTCGGATTTTCACCACGTCTTGAATAAGTGTAGTCCATAGTTGTTGAAGCCGGTATATTAATCTCCGGATCGTTACCTAAAGCCAATGACACACTATTGTCTCCACGCTTAGCAGATATGTCTGCCTTTACATTGAAGGAGAATGGAGTAGAATTATCTATAGTAAATCTCAAGACTGGATTATAGATATCAAGACAAACATCACCACCACCGAGAATATCTGGCATACCATTAACCTCCATTGAACTTCCCGGCACAGTCTCATTTACATTAAGTTTTACTTCAGTTGATATAATGTCAAGATCTGTAATATCAGCTTTTATATCTATTACCACTTCATCCGGTATCACATCAAAATCAATAGGATCTATATAAAAATCACCTCTAGTATAGATTTTTTCGCTGAGATTTAGATATCCGTCTGTAACAGCACCTTCCGGAACGTCAATCCTGTCAAGAGTTACACTCAGAGCAAGAGGGGAGTCAGCTGTAATATTGATATCACTCTCGATTACCAATCTATGATCATCCAATACAGTGAAAGATTCATCGCCAGCATTCTTCTTTACAAGATGCATGTAAGATGGGAAATCAAATTCAAAACCTTTGGAAAGATGTACAGAACCTGCATTGACAGAAAATTTCATGTCTAAAGATGCATCCAAGGTCATAGACTTTATGGCAGAGACCTGACTAGGAAGTTCAGAATCAATCTCAATATCCATAGAGGTGTCCAAAGGTTTTCCTGCCTGCTCACTATAGACAATATTCTTTCCTACAGTACCTCCTGACATACCAGCAAAGATTCCAGTACCGAAATGTACTTCAATCGGTTCAGTGTGAATACCACCATCCTGACCAATGGTAATCTCAGGAACATCTATATTGAGTGATATCTCATCTCCTGAGAAATTAAAGACATAATTTCCTTTATCATCCATTCTAATCAGTGAGCCATCAGAATTATCCAGATTCAACAGATCGGAAATAGTGACTTTTGTCAAATCGCCTACAGGCATGGAAATGTTCTTCAACACGGTCATTTCCGTGTCAATGTCTTTTGAAAGATCATATTCTTCATTGACACACGCAGAAATCGCCAACATTCCTACCGCAACTGCGATGGAATGCCGCAAGGAAATTTTCAGCATTTTCATAGGGTTTCTAATTTTGATGTACAAATTTAATTATTTAATCAATATCTTACACGATATCTCACACGATTTAAGTAAAATTAACTATCCCTCCTTAAAAAGGCAGTCATACAATTTATATTATTATGGGAACTTGACTTAAATAGGAACTTATTCAATAGCATGTTACGTAATAAACTGAAGGTTAGACAAATACTGCAATCACACCTCCATTAATAGTTCCTATTTCTTTTGTATTCTGAAGCAAAATCCATTTATACTGGCTCTAAATCTATATAGTCATCAGCCACAAAAT
>JAEIGA010012890.1_pt1 | contig 12715 bp, 11 predicted proteins | sample 9270691 | NCBI WGS metagenome assembly JAEIGA01 (sample SAMN17057246, study PRJNA624740) | gut metagenome | biome: biome; isolation source: fecal sample | host: Bos grunniens | place: China: Xizang | collected 2019 | reverse complement strand
TGCAAACAGTTGGGTCATACCAACTTTGCGACCGATGATTGCTTTATTCATTGATAAAGTTCACTCCTTAAAAATTTTTTATTCTCGAATACCTTTTGAAAGTATTTCTCGGTAATGTTATTTTTCCCTATTAGAGCTTAATCTTGATATCCACGCCTGCGGGCAAATGAATGGAATCAAGAAGCTTTGCGTTGGGGGAATAGATGTCGATAATTCTCTTATACGTTCTCATTTCGAACTGTTCGCGAGAATCTTTATACTTGTGGGGGGAACGAAGGATCGTGACGATTTCTCTTTCCGTAGGAAGGGGAATAGGACCGGAGATCTTCGCACCGCTCTTCTTCATCGTTTCTACGATACGGCTCGCCGCTTCGTCAACGAGTTCGTGGTCGTATGCTGCCAACTTAATTCTGATTTTCTGTACTGCCATTTTGCTACTCCTTTTTGTTTATACTAACATTTTATTTACCGTGTCAACCTATCCGTGTGTATCGGGATTTGCTCAAAATAAAAACACTCATTGGCGAGCGTTCTCACGCAAAGCCCGGTTAGTCGCAGGAGTCAAGCCCCCACTTTTGTCAGCGGAAATTATCTGCCGAAGCGGCTTTTTGCTTCGGATTTGCAGTAACTTCCCGCGTCAACCCATACGCACATTTTTACACAGCCTATACATAATATCAAATTCGTAAAGTAAAGTCAAGCGTTTGAAGCAAAAAAATGGAAATTTTTTTTAAAATTTTTTCGCAAATAAATTATTGCCACTTTTTTAGCCTTTTAAACCTGCCTTTTCCCTTTTTTTACTTCCATAATTTATATACGCGTACGCACACGCATACACGCGCGTGTACGCGTAGCCTATAAAAACTCTCCGTTTTTAGGCGGAGAGCTTCTCGTTTATTTGTTTTTTTCTTTAAATCTTGCTTTTGCTCGAAGTTCGCTATCCAAAATTCTCTTTCGAATACGCAAGGATTTGGGGGTCACTTCCAACAATTCGTCGTCCGCGATAAATTCCAAACATTCTTCCAAGCTCATTTTGCTGACGGGAACAAGTGTTAAAGCGTCGTCACTACTCGAAGAACGGGTGTTCGTCAAGTGCTTGGTTTTACAAACGTTCACGTTAATATCGTCGGCAAGGTTGGTATAACCGACCACCATTCCTTGATAGACGGGCGTGCCGGGCGTAATAAACAAGTTTCCGCGACCTTGCGCGTTAAACAACCCGTAGGTGACCGCTTCCCCCGTTTCAAAGGCGACGAGCGACCCCGTATTTCTGCGTTGCATATCCCCTTTATACGGTTCGTATTCAAAGAAGATAGTATTCATAATCCCCTGTCCTTTGGTATCCGTTAAAAATTCACTTTTATAACCAAACAATCCGCGAGAAGGTACGGTAAACTCCAAACGCATACGGTTGCCCACCGCGTTCATATGCACGAGCGTACCTTTACGGTTGCCCATTGCCGAGAATACGGGGCCCGTCATATCTTCGGGCACGTCAGCAACGAAGCGTTCGATAGGCTCGTGGCGTACCCCGTCGATTTCTTTATACAATACTTTCGGCGTGGAAACTTGGAACTCGTAGCCTTCACGGCGCATCGTTTCAATCAAGATAGAAAGATGCATTTCCCCACGACCGCACACGCGGAAACTATCCGTATATTCGGTATCGTTCACACGCAAGGAAACGTCGCGCAACAATTCTTTATATAAACGGTCGCGAAGCTGACGGCTGGTGACGAATTTACCTTCTTTTCCTGCAAACGGACTGTCGTTGACGGAAAAAGTCATTTCCACCGTAGGCTCTTCGATTTGCACGAATTCCGCAGGCTCTACTTTGGACGGTTCGCAAACGGTATCACCTATCGTCAAACCGTCGATACCTGAAAACACTACGATATCCCCCGCCTGTGCGCTTTGCACGGGAACACGCTCTAAGCCTTCGATTTGATACAAATTGACGATTCTTTGATTCGTGCGCACTTTCGGTTCGTTGAAATTACATACGGACACAGGCTCGTTCGCGCGAATCACTCCGCGTTCAATTCTTCCGATCCCGATACGACCGACGAATTCGTTATAGTCAATACAGGAAACGAGAAGTTGTCCCGCACCGTCTACGTCCATATCCATAGGCGGAATGGTTTCTAAAATCGTATCGAATAACGGATTGAGATTTTCTTCCTGTTTATCAGGCGTAAGCGAAGCCGTGCCTTGTCTGCCACAGCAATAGACGATAGGGCTTTCGAGCTGCTCGTCTGTTGCGTCAAGGTCCATCATCAACAGTTGCATTTCTTCCACGACTTCGTCGATACGGGCGTCGGGACGGTCCACCTTATTGATAACGATAATCAACTTTAAACCCAGTTGCAAAGCTTTTTGCATAACGAAACGGGTTTGCGGTAAAGGACCTTCCGCCGCATCAACTAAAATCAACGCCCCGTTCACCATTTTCAAAACGCGTTCGACTTCGCCCGAAAAATCGGCGTGGCCAGGCGTGTCCACGATATTGATTTTTACGCCTTTATAATGTGCGGAAGTATTTTTCGCAAGAATGGTAATCCCGCGTTCTCTTTCTAAATCTCCCGAGTCCATTACTCTGTCTTGCACCTGTTGATTATCGCGGAATACCCCGCCTTGCGCCAACATTTCGTTGACGAGCGTCGTCTTACCGTGATCGACGTGCGCGATAATCGCTACGTTTCTTAAATCTTCTCTGAGCATTCAAAACTCTCCTTTCTTCGTGAAAACTTTTTAACTTTACTATTTTAATACTTTTTTGCGTTCTTGGCAAGGAAAAACGCCTGCTAATCTAAACCTTTTCCAAAAAAATTTCCGCTCCTCCGAAAACGGCTCGCGGAAATTATACTCAAAGGGATTGTTTTGCTTTGTTTCGATATTTCGTAAACCGAATACGATACCCGTTATCTTCTATCCATTCCCCTTCGTTAATGCAAACAAAATCTTCTCTTTCGTCAAGATTCGGGAAAAATATTTCCGCTCCGCCTACGGCGTCTACTTTCGTAATTAACGCTTCGTCGCAATAAGGCAATAACGCCTTATAAATTTCTCCGCCACCCATCACGTAAACTTTCTCGTTTTCACGGGTTTTAAGCTCTTTTTTCAAGGCTTCAAAATCGCGGACAATAATACAGTCGTCGCGTACCTGCCCCCTTGAAAGCACGATATTCACCCGATTTTTCAAAGGATTTCCGTTCGGCAAAGAACGCAAGGTTTTTCCGCCCATTACGACGGTATTCCCTTTGGTCGTTTCTCTAAAAAATTTCATATCAAGGGGTAAAGAAAACATCATATCGTTGTTTTTGCCTATCCCCCATTCCCTGTCGGCGTGTACGATTGCGATAATCATATTGCCACCGGAATTTTCGTTTCTAATTTTTCGTATTCGTAATCGACGAGCTTAAAGCTATCCACCGTGAAATCGTAGAAGTTTTTCACGTTGGAGTCAACGATTAACTTCGGCGCGGCGTGGCGGGGCTTTGCAAGCACTTCTTTAACGAGCGGGATATGCCTATCGTAAATGTGCGCATCTGCAATCACGTGCACGAGTTCGCCAGCCTTTAACCCCGAAACTTGGGCAAGCATAATTAAAAGTACGGCGTATTGCACTACGTTCCAGTTATTTGCGGTCAACATATCGTTCGAACGTTGATTTAAAATTCCGTTTAAAGTATCCCCCGTCACGTTAAAGGTCATAGAGTACGCGCAAGGATATAAATTCATCTCGTGCAAATCCTGAAAATTATAAATATTCGTCATAATACGGCGGGAAGCGGGATTATGTTTTAAATCGTAGAGCACTCTATCTACTTGGTCAAACTCCCCTTCTTTATATTTGTGCTTTACGCCGAGCTGATAGCCGTAGGCTTTGCCGATAGAGCCGTTTTCATCCGCCCAGCTATCCCAAATATGCGAGTTCAAATCGTGGATATTATTGCTTTTTTTCTGCCAAATCCAAAGCAATTCGTCCACGCACGATTTAAACGCCGTTCTGCGAATAGTCAAAATCGGAAATTCTTCCTGCAAATTATAACGGTTTACGATACCGAATTTCTTAACGGTATGCGCGGGCGCACCGTCTTCCCAATGGGGACGTACGGCAAGGTCGCTATCCCAAAAGCCGTTTTCCATAATATCCGTCATATTCTTTGCAAAAATTTCATCAGCTCTGCTCATATTACACCGCCTTCTTTCGCGTATTTTCGTTATTATACCATAAATTGCCGATTTCGTCAAGAGTTTGGGGGAATTATCCGTAAAAAGGCAAGGGATTTTTGTTTTTAGGCGAAAAAGTAAAAGGTTTTGGCGAAAAATTAAATCTTTTTTCGTTTCTTTTCTGTAAAAAGTTGACAAATTGCAGAAAATAAGGTATTATAGTACCGTGCGAAAATAAATTTAAGGAGTTTCTCTATTTATGAACAAGAAAACCGTAAAAGACGTAGAAGTCAAAGGTAAAAAAGTACTCGTCAGATGCGATTTCAACGTGCCTATGAAGGACGGAGTTATCACCGACGAAAACCGTATTATCGGCGCGCTTCCCACCATTAAGTATTTAATGGAACAAGGCGCAAAAGTCGTGCTTTGCTCGCATATGGGCAAGCCCCATAACGTATTCGATGAAAAGCTCGAACTCAACAAGAAAGAAAAAGCGAAAATTGCAGCTCTTCCCGAATCGGAACAAGCTACCGCTACGCAAGAAGCCCTTGAAAAGGCGACAAAGGACGTTAAAAAGCTTACGCTCGCACCCGTTGCGGCAAGACTTAACGAACTCTTAGACGGCAAAGTAGCGTTCGCAACCGACGTAATCGGAGAAGATGCGAAAGCAAAGGTTGCCGCTTGCAAGAACGGCGAATGCGTACTTTTGGAAAACCTTCGTTTCCATAAAGGCGAAGAAAAGAAAACGGAAGAATTTATGAACGCGCTTGCTTCTTATGCCGAAGTTTACGTGAACGACGCGTTCGGCACGGCGCACCGCTCCCACTCTTCTACGGCAGGTATCGTAGAAGCAGGGCTCGTGAAAACGGCGGCTTGCGGGTTCTTAATCGAAAAAGAACTTTCCGTTATGGCAGACACGCTTGAAAACCCCGAAAGACCTTTCCTTGCTATTCTCGGCGGAGCAAAGGTTGCGGACAAGCTCAACGTTATTTCCAACCTTTTAGAAAAATGCGACACGCTGATTATCGGCGGCGGTATGGCGTATACCTTTATCAAAGCGCAAGGCGGTGAAATCGGCACGTCGCTCGTAGACGAAGAAAAAATCGAATACTGCAAAGAAATGCTCGCAAAAGCGAAAGCGCTCGGCAAGCAAATTCTTCTTCCCGTCGACACGGTTGCGGCAAAAGAATTTCCCAACCCTATCGACGCTGAAATCCAAACGACGGTCGTTCCTTCAAACGCAATCCCTGCGGATATGATGGGGCTTGATATCGGTCCTGAAACGGTAAAACTTTTCGAAAAAGTCGTTGCAAGTGCGAAATCGGTGATTTGGAACGGACCTATGGGCGTATTTGAAAATCCTATTTTAGCAGAAGGCACGAAAGCAGTAGCTGCGGCTCTTGCCTCCGTTTGCGGAAAAGCTACCACGATTATCGGTGGAGGTGATTCGGCCGCTGCGGTGCAGGTGCTCGGCTATGCAGACAAAATGAGCCATATTTCAACGGGTGGCGGTGCTTCGCTTGAACTTTTCGAAGGCAAAGTACTTCCTGGTATCGCTTGTCTTAACGATAAATAAAAACTTTCGCAAGGGCGGACGGCGTTCGCCCTTGTCTTACGCATAAAAATAAAATTTGAGGAGAATACTATTATGAGAAAACCTATTATTGCTGGCAACTGGAAAATGAACAACACCGCTTCCGAAGGCGTTGCGCTCGTAAACGCAATTGCGCCCCTTGTGAAAGAAGCGAACTGCGACGTGGTCGTATGCGTACCTGCTATCGATATCCCCGCCGTTTCCGAAGCGCTTAAAGGCACGAATATCGATCTTGGCGCAGAAAACGTACACTTCGCAGAAAAAGGTGCGTATACGGGGGAAATTTCCGCCACTATGCTTTTAGAATACGGCGTGAAATACGTTATTATCGGACACAGCGAACGCAGACAATATTTCGGTGAAACGGACGAAACCGTAAATAAGAGAACGCTCACCGCGCTCAAAGCGGGGCTTACCCCTATCGTTTGTATCGGCGAATCTTTAGAAGAAAGAGAAGGCGGTAAGACGGAAGAAGTTCTTGCAACGCAAATCCACGAAGGTCTTAAAGACATTGAAGATATCACGAAAATCGTAATCGCTTACGAACCCGTTTGGGCTATCGGCACGGGCAAGACCGCAACGGCGGAACAAGCCAACGAAACGATTGCGTTTATCCGTAAAACGGTAGGCGAAATGTTCTGCTCTAAGTGCGCGGAAAAGCTTCGTATTCAATACGGCGGAAGCATGAACGCGGGCAACTGCAAAGAGCTTATGGCTATGCCTGAAATCGACGGCGGTTTAATCGGTGGCGCTTCTTTAAAAGCCCCTGACTTCGCTACGATCGTAAACTTCGATAAATAAGCTTTTCAAAAAAACAACGGGGGAAGGTAGGCTCAACGCATACCTGCCCCCTACCTTTTGATATTTAGGAGAATTATTATGAAAACACCTTACGCTATTATTATTATGGACGGCTACGGGATTAACCCCAGCCAAAACGGAAACGCGATTTATGCGGACGGTAGCAAATATATCAACGAGCTTACGGCGCAATACCCTTCCACGCAAATCGGCGCAAGCGGTATGAGCGTAGGTCTTCCCGACGGACAAATGGGCAACAGCGAAGTCGGGCATTTGAATATCGGCGCGGGCAGAATCGTATACCAAGACCTTACGAAAATCACCAAAGAGATTATGGACGGCACGTTTTTTGAAAACGCGGAGCTGTTAAAAGCAATGCGCTCAGCCAAAGAAAAAGGCAAAAAATTGCATTTATTCGGCTTAGTTTCCACAGGCGGTGTGCATAGCCATACCGAACATCTCTACGCGCTTGTAGAAATGGCGAAAAAACAAGGTCTTGACGACGTTTACGTGCACGCATTCACCGACGGACGGGACGTTGCCCCCACTTCCGGCGCAGACTTTTTAAAGGATTTGCAAGCGAAGATGAACGAATTAAACTTCGGTCAAATCGCTTCCGTTTCGGGCAGATACTATGCAATGGACCGCGATAACAACTGGGACAGAGAAGAAAAAGCGTACGATATGCTCACGCTCGGCACGGGCGTACAGTTCGAAGGCAGTGCGGAAGAAGCGGTAAAGGCATCGTATGCAAACGGCACGACGGACGAATTTATCCTTCCCACGAACTTGACGAAAAACGGCAAGCCCGTTGCGCTTATCGAAGAAGGCGATAGCATTATTTGTTTTAACTTCCGCCCTGACAGAGCCAGACAAATTTCGAGAATGTTCTCGCAAAAGAATTTCCCGTTCGTGGATTCAAAGACGGGCGCAACGCTTGGTTTTGAGCGCAAAACGGGTTTCCTTTCCCCTTGCTACGTAGGCTTTGCGGTATACGATTCTTCCTTCGAGAACGTAGGCGTGGCTTTCCCGCCCGACGAGATCACGAACACGCTCCCGCAGTATCTTTCTTCGCTCGGCTTAAAGCAGTTGCATATCGCCGAAACGGAAAAATACGCCCACGTGACCTTCTTCTTCAACGCAAAATTAGAAGCGCCCGTCGAAGGCGAAACGCGTATCGTTATTCCTTCACCGAAAGTAGCAACTTACGATTTACAGCCAGAAATGAGCGCATACCCCGTCACCGAAAAGGTTTTGGAAGAACTCGACAAAGGCGAATACGACGTGGTGATTTTGAATTTCGCCAACTGCGATATGGTTGGGCATACGGGCGTCATGGAGGCGGCTATTAAAGCCGTGCATACCGTTGACGAATGTGTGAAAAAAGTCATTGATAAAATCCTTGCAATGGGCGGAAGCGCACTCGTCACAGCCGATCACGGCAATGCCGACCAAATGATTGCAGACGACGGCGTGGGCGCGTTTACCCAACACACGACGAACCCCGTACCCGTTATTCTCGTTTCTAAGGAATATCAAAACGCGAAGCTGAAAGAAGGTGGCGTTCTTGCCGACCTTGCCCCGACTCTTCTTGATATGATGAACGTTCCCCAACCCAAAGAAATGACGGGAAAATCCTTACTTGAAAAATAAAATTTTTCTCTCTACGCCGACGAGCCAAACACCGTCGGCGCAAATTTTAGGAATTTTTATAAAAAAACGGAAAACGAGCGCAAAAACAGTTGCGATATTTTCAAGAGTATGGTATAATTTTTAAGTATTCAAGCAAACGAAAGTGCGCTGAACGGAAAACTAAGAAAAAGGATGAAAACGCTATGTTGAACCTTATCAATCTTTTATCCCCTACGGAATATTACGGCTTATACGAACTTGCAAGCCGCGTAATTGCAATTTTAATGTTCGTGACCGCTTTGGTCGCTATCGTACTCGTGTTGCTTCAACCCAGCAACTCTTCGGGTATCGACGCACTCGGCGGGTCGAGCGAAACGTTCTTTGGAAAGAACAAGGGTAAATCTATCGAAGCGAAAATGAAAAAATGGACGTTTATCTGCCTTGCGGTGCTTTTAGTCTTGGCGTTTGCGTTCTATATTCTTCCCCCTTTCTTCTCCTAAACATTTCTTTGATTTTACGGCGGCTTTTGAAAAGAAAGCCGCTTTTTTCTTCCTTTTTGGCATATACTTTATATAAGGAGGTATACGTGATTGAGTGCGAAAGAACAAATATCCGAGCTGTTTTTCGACGGCACGCTCGGCAATAAAACGATTGATGAAATTTTAAAAATTCTCAAAATCCCTTATCGGGAAAAACGGCGAATGATCGACTTGCTCGAAAATTTAGAAAAAGACGGCGTAATTTTCAAAAACGACGGGGGCAGGTATGGAACGAGTGAGCAATTAGGGCTTATTCAAGGAGTACTTTCAGGCAACGAGCGCGGGTTTGCGTTCTTGCGCCCGAGCGGAGAAAGCTTTGAAACCGATTTCTTTATCGCGCATAAAAATTTGCACGGCGCAATACACGGCGACGAAGTACTTGCCGAGCGCGTTTACGGTCGGTCTGATGACGAAGCGTCCGTCGTAAAAATTTTAAAGCGGGGCTACACGCAAATCGTAGGCACTTTTCGAAAAGACAAACGAGCGGGGTATCTTTACCCCGACGACCAACGGTATTTTTCGGAAATTTATATCCCCCTTTCCAACTGTTTTGAAATTCCAAACGGTGTGAAAGCGGTTGCAAAAATCACCGATTATCCCAAAGGCAAAGCGCCGGGCGGAGAGATTATTGAAATTTTAGGCGACGAAGAAGATTTTTTTGCGGAAGAGCTTTCGATTATTCGCTCTTTTAATCTTCGAGAAGAATTCCCCGAACGAGTAGAAAAAGAAGCGGAAAACCAAGAACGGAAAGGGATTTCCCCCGCCGAACTTGAAAACCGCAGAGATTTTCGGGATAAGCTTATCGTGACGATCGACGGCGCAGACACGCGGGATATCGACGACGCGATTTCCCTTGAAAAAATCGACGGCGAATATTTGTTAGGGGTGCATATCGCGGACGTTTCACATTACGTTGGCTATCGTTCTATTCTCGATAAAGAAGCCTTTGAACGAGGTACGAGCGTGTATTTTCCCGATTGTGTGCTTCCTATGCTCCCGCGCGCGCTTTCCAACGGCATTTGTTCTTTAAACGAAGGCGAAGACCGCTTGACCCTTTCTTGTTTGATGCGCATAGACAAAAAAGGCAACGTGAAAGACAGCGAAATCGTAGAAGGGATAATCCGCTCCGCGCATAAAATGACCTACGACGAAATCACCGCCATTTTAGACGGTGAAAAAAGCGTAAGCGAAAAATACGCCAACGTAAAAGATACCGTTTTCTTGTTTGCGGAATTGACCCGTATTCTACAAGCTAATCGACAAAAGAAAGGCAGTATCACGCTTGACGTAAAGGAAGCCAAAATTCTTTTAACGGACGACGAAATTATTATCCCTGACTACGAACGGGCTTTTTCCCATCAAATTATTGAAGCGTTTATGGTGCTTGCCAACGAAACGGTTGCGGAATTTATGCAGTCTATCGAAGCTCCTTTCGTTTACCGTATCCACGAAAAGCCAAACGAAGAAAAAGCGACCACCTTCCGCGCATTTGCGCAGTCGCTCGGCTTAAACGCCCGATTCGTTCCCGACGACGTGAAGCCTTACGATTATCAAAATCTTTTAAAATCGGCAGAAGAGTTGCCCGTTTATTCGGTGTTAAACCGCGTAATGCTCCGTTCTATGCAAAAGGCGAGATATTCCCCTGAAAACGTAGGACATTTCGGGCTTGCAAGCAGTTGTTATTGCCATTTCACTTCCCCTATCCGTCGATATCCCGATTTATGTATTCATAGAATTATCAAAGACGTAATCAACGGAAAATACGCCCAAGCGCAAGAAACCTACGGCGGGTTCGTTGCGGAAGCGGCGAAACAGTCTTCGGAAAAAGAGCGAAACGCCGCCGAAGCAGAACGGGAAGTAGACGCTTTATATATGACGATGTATATGAGCGAACGGATAGGCGAAGAATACCAAGCGGTGGTTTCGGGCGTGACGAACAACGGATTGTTTGCCGAACTTCCCAACACGATTGAAGGGTTTATCCCCGTTGAAACTTTAGAAGGAAGCTTTGAGCATATCCCTGAAAAATTCTTGCTCAAAGGCTCGAAAATCAGCTTTTCTATCGGCGAAGAAATACGCGTAAAAGTCGTCGGCGTAGACTTTGCTCGGCGCAGAACGGAATTTTTATTTTTAGAAAAAACAAAAAACGACTAACCAAAGGAGCGAACGGATTATGAAAGTGATTGCGGTAAACAAAAGCGCGTCTTTTGAATATTTTATTGAAGAAAAATACGAAGCGGGTATCGTCTTGGAAGGAAATGAGATTAAGTCTTTACGGGACGGCGCGGTGAATATGAACGACAGCTTTTGTTTCGTGCGCGGAAACACCGTTTCCGTGAAAAATATGCATATCGCTTTATACGATAAGTCGGACGCATTCAGCACCAAAGACACCCGAAGGGATAGAAAATTACTTTTGCATAAAAGCGAAATCGCCAAGATTGCAGGAAAAATCAATCGTCAAGGCTACACGCTCGTACCGTTAAAAATTTATTTAAAGGACGCGCTCGTGAAAATGGAAATCGCCCTTTGCAAAGGCAAACATACCTTTGATAAGAAACAATCGATTGCCGACCGCGACCGCAAGCGGGATACTGATAGGGAAATTAAACAAGCGGGATTTTAACCGTAAAAAAGTCGCTTAAAAGCGACTTTTTTAATATTCCTTTTTAAGCGACTTACTAAAACCGCGTTGGCGAGTTTCGATTAAATGATAGGTTTTCAGCGTTTCAAAGGGAAAATACACGGGACTTTTGGGCGAAGAAAACTCTACTTCGCCCGAAACGCCGACGGAAACTGCGTAGCCTTTGGCGCAAAATAAAATGGGAACACCGAATGAAAAAGCGTTCGCCCGAAGCATTACGAGCTCAATCGCCCCCGCCCCCTGCCCGAACGGACACACGATAAAATCACAGCCCGCAAGGCAAAGAGCTTTCACCACTTCAAAAAAGTATAAATCTTCCGCAACGATAACCCCCATTTTTCCTTTTTTCGTTTCAAAAACACGAGCGCAAGCTCCTGCATTCCACTCGCCGTCTATCACGTTGAGCATATCCGAAACTCCTAAAATACGCCCGTTTTCCGCCACTAAAACAGATTTCCGTTTAAGCCCGCGCGTGTCCGTGACGAACCCGCAAACGACGACGGCGTTCCGTTCTTTGGAAAGACGGGCAAGCTCTTCAAAATATCCCGTTTCGCCTTTTAGCTCCCGTTCATAGCTGACCGCTTCCACGCCTTGAAAGCCAAACACGAACAAATCTGCCTGTTCCCCCGTCGCTTTTTTTGCAAACGCGCGGGGAGATTCCTTGCTCACGCAACAAACCTTCATACCCACCTCCACTCTTTATTATATACAAAGCAAAGTCGCTCTTGTGCCTTTAAAGACTGTCAAAACTTTTCTTTTTTGCGTATAGTGTAATAGGCGAAGTATATTCGGATAAATTTTCGTCAATACTTAAAAAAAAGCAAGGAGGCGCGTATGTTTTGGGCAGGACTCGCCGTCGGCTTTTTCGTCGGCGGAAACTTCGGAGTATTTTTAATGGCACTTTTTAAAATGAAGAAATAAACGCTCCCGTCGGAATTCCGACGGGAGTTTGGTTTTTATAAAATTATTGCGCGTATTTTTGTACGATAGCTTGCAATTCGTCAAGTCTTTCAATCATATTCTTGGCAAGCTTCAAATGACATCTTGCCCGCACCAAGTTTTGGTCTTCGTAGTGCGTTCTGAAATACTCGTCCCCGTCCAAATAGTCGGTTAAAAATCTCATACCGCATTCCACCGTCATTGCCACCGCACCAAGCGCAAGCGTTTTTCTTTCTTCGTCCGTTAAAAGCTCTTTGACCGCACCGACGAACCCGCGCGCAAACGCTTCGTATTTTTCCATATCAACAGCAACTTTCAAAAGGTCTTTCTCGTCTTCTTCCCCCGTCGACGCCGCTATACGCACCGCGTCGCCAAAGTCAAAGGCGATAAGTC
>JAEIGA010012889.1_pt1 | contig 12715 bp, 5 predicted proteins | sample 9270691 | NCBI WGS metagenome assembly JAEIGA01 (sample SAMN17057246, study PRJNA624740) | gut metagenome | biome: biome; isolation source: fecal sample | host: Bos grunniens | place: China: Xizang | collected 2019 | reverse complement strand
TAACTTAGAACAAGCTACTGACAGCAAAAAAATTACTATGACTGAAACTGAAATAGTTGAAGTTAAAGGTGCTGAAACTGGTATCAAATTATCTAGACCTGCAAAAGTTGGTACTTATGTATGGATCGCTATGATGGTTAACGGTGTTTTAAGTACAGCATCAAGATTAGACAAAAAAGTTGATAAAGAAAAAACTGAATTCTTATTCAGTGAATTCCACAACGCTCCTGTATCATCAGAAGACGCTATTTACAGAGTATTCTATGAATGGGAAATGGGATTCAATGATGCTGAAGAATTAAGTGAATTAACAGTATTAGCTGATAAATTCGCTGGAACTTACAGATTCATCGGAGATACAGTATTATTCAACCAATACACTGGATTAAATGACATCTTCCAAATCGAAATTCCTAAACTAAAATTAGACTCTGCTTTCTCAATGAGCTTAAACGCTTCTACTGAAGCTGTAGTATTCTCATTCAAAGGAAAAGCTTTAAGAGATGATTTAGGAAATATGATTATCTTCCGTCAATTAAAACAAGACTCTAAATCAGGAAATGAAGCTTACGGACAATTCGATGGTTCATATGCTCAAATCCCTGCTGTAGAAGTATTAGTAGACGAAGAAACTGGAGCTTTAACTGACACTGGTGTTAAATATCCTGTTAAAGAAGAAACTAGTATTTAATTAGCATATTATAGAGAAGCTTAGGCTTCTCTTATTTTTTTTGCATAAAAAGCTTGACAAAAATATAGTTATATGTTATAATAGGTTTAGATTTAAGAAAAGTGCTTGGTAATCTACTATAAAATTAGAGGGAGGTTGATAATATGCTAGAGAGACTAAGAATGCAAGAAGTTTCACAAATCATTTTTAGTGTTCCTGAGGGAGCTATTATAGCTGGTACAAATCTAAGATTTGGCGAACCAGTTATGATTATAGATAAACCTGCCATGTCTAAATTAACATTCACTTCTCGTGATAAAAAGGCAGAAGATGGAAGAGGTTTTTTATCAGCTTCTGGACAAACTCAAAACATGGATTTTACCATTAATGAGGGGACTGTATTATATTCATTATGGTCATATTTACATGGTCTTAACGAAGAAAATACTATCTCAAAGTTAAGAGGAACCGAATGGTTAGAAAGAAATGGCGCTTACTTAAAACTATCTACCGAAAGTGAACCGATGGATGTAATTTTATATGCGTACGTAGATGGTAAATTAAATCTATTAATGCCACAACAAGATTATAGATTATTTATAAATACAGCCGATAAAGGATATTATGTAGAATTAATGAATACAGAAAATACATCGGTAGACAAATATTATATTAACTATAGTTATGTTCTTTCCAATGTACAAAAAACAACAATTAAACAAATTCACAATAATGTATTTTGTGCGATGGATATTTACTTTGATGCAGTAGATTGTGATACTGATGATAAGCGTACCGTATGCGTGCACTGTGATAAAGTACAAGTATTTTCTGATTTGGCAATAGGAATTAATGATAGTACAAAAGCTTCATTCACACCTATTCAAGTTCGTTCTATTCCTAGTGGTGGACAAGACTTAAATAAAGACGTAGCAACAATTACGGTGGTATAATATGGCAAGCAATAAAATGCGAAATAAACGCCAACATAAAAAAGGCGGGAAAAAGAGTAATATTCACAATAATTGGAATATAAAAATAGACAAGACTAAATCAGTTATTCGTTTAGGACGTAACCATGTTCTTTATGAATATATACTGCCACTAAATGCTAATCCTTTCAATTTTTATGACGAGGCGGTTGATGTACGCTCTCATAAAAGTGCCACTACTAAATATAATAATGGTAAAAAGCCAGGTCAATATCAACCAGTTGGTAATAAATTGTATTTTAATTTTTATCAATTAAAGAAGATAAGAGAAGGAAAGTGGTAGTATGAATGATTTAGAAATTAGAAGTCAGTGGTCACGTATTAGAGACGAGGAAGATAAAGTTAATAAAATTATGTGTGATTATCTGTGGTTTAAAAATGAAAATGATATTTTGCGCTATGCTAGTCACCTCTTTGACAAAGAGGTAGAGAGCTTAATAGATCCTCAAGATAAAAGGAGCTGGGGCGAGGCTAGAGCAGAGGCACAAAAAATTATGAATAAAAGCATGGATGATTTTTTAAAAGAGGCTGAAGATGATTTTAATGCCGAACTAAAACCTAACAGTCCCAAATTTCGTTCCTTATTATATCAGGCTTTAGAGGATACTGAATTTGATATTTTTACCAAAAAAGACATCCAAGCACTAGTAACTCAAACTTTGCACAAAGTTAGAACTAATTGGTCTAAATATAATTCAATATCACAAGGTTTATTGGCAACAAATTTAACAGTTCAAATAGAAGATTTGTTGAAAATATCTTATGATGGAGAATTAGATTTTAATACAGCTAGGGAACATATCAAAGACGCCTTATATCAATATAGAGGAAAATTACAACAAGGTATGCCGCCTGATGTACAAGATAAATTAACTGCTGAAGGGTTGGTAAATGAGTTGGAGGATGCTATATGGTCTAATTCAGCTAATAGACAAGAAGTAGCCGAGTTTATTTGGAATAGTCTATACAATGACTATAAAAATGTAATTGGAGAGCCAACAACAATGGAGAAATCTTCTGGCGAAAACCTTAACTACGATTTTAAAACAATAGCAAAAGGATGGTTAAATGATACGGAACGTCGTAATACAGCATTAGAAAAACAAGTCAAATTATTTTTTGATAGTAAGGCTTCTGTATCTGGGATTGGTAGTAGAACTAATAACTTTTTAATTAGTTCTGAAGAAGTGATTGACGCTATAAACTCTGAATCAGATAGCCATGAAGCTTTATTAAAATATAATAGGAAATCATCATATGATAACCAATTATTACTTGAATATTTAATTTCACAATATAAAGATAGACCATTATATTATCTAATAGATAAGGCTAATAAAGAAGTATATTCTTTAAGTTATTTAGTAGACGAGGACATGTTAAAAATGGATACCGGTGGGTTACATTTATTAACTCATGAAATAACCAAGGGTAAATATATGATACAATACGCCAAGGCTACAAAAAAATAGGAGGAAAAAAGATGGAAATGACAGTTAAACAAAACATTAACAAGGAGAGTGTTGTTCTAAAACATAAAATTGCTTTAGAAACAGCTACATTATTAGAAGATAAGGAAAATGTATTATATACCGATGTTATGATATATAGTATGGTTTCTTTAGTGGATAATTTTATTGAAGAACATTTAATTGATTTAATTAATCAAGAAGAAAAAGATTTTGCAGTTATAGTTGAAGAGGATATAGAACCTTTATTTAATCAACTAATTGTAGACGAAGATATTAAAAAGATTTTTGAAGAAACGGTAGAATACGTAGATGAATATCTAATGGCAGCGGATTATAAACGTAATACTCTAGTTGGATTAGTAAATACTATTCTAGATATTATTGGAAACATGGATTTTGATGACTTGAAGTTTTTCTTTCAAGATGTTAAGAGAAAGACAACCGAACAAATCATAGCTAGCAAACCAGAAGAAAAACCTATTAAAAAAGTAACAGCTCAAGACTTCGAGGGAGCGAGCGATAAAATGGCAACTTTAATTGCCAAATATCAAAAAGAAAGTGAACAAATCAAAGCAAGTAAAAAAGAAACAATGTAGAAATACATTGTTTTTTTAAATATTAAAATAGGAGGGAGATGATTTATGGCAAATAAAAAGCGTAATCTTGATTTTACTATTAATGTTGATGTCATAACCAAAACAAATAAACAGTTAGATGGATATGTTAATAAAATAAGAGAAATCAAGAATACTGTTGGGGATAGACTTAGTGCAACATTCTTAGACGACACAATGACTAAGATTAAACAAGCTGGTAAAGAATTAACTGGTTTTACTAAAGCTATATCTAACACTAAATTGAGCGATAAAGAACGTTTTGCGGCTATAGACGGAGCGGTATCTTCAATGAGACAGCTTTCATCAATTATGAAAAATCTAGATAAAAACTGGATGAAACAAGCAATAAAAAATAATGATGAAATGCTAGACCAATTAGAAGAAATGGTAAGACGTCGTAAAGAGTTATCATCTATTAAAGGTAAAATCACAAAAGCTCAAAATGCGACCACTAAGGCAGAGGGCGCTTTAGAGAGTATGGGCTATACCGGTGGTACTACAAAAGATGATTCAAGAAGTATGGACCGTAAAATTAAAGAAAAGCAAAAAACCAAAGAAGCTAATGAGGCAAACGGATTATTTGATAATAAAGATCTGGATGAAGAAATTAATAAGTTAACCGAAATTAAAAAGAACATAGATATTATTATTAAACAACGTGCTAAGCTAGGAGATTATGGTAAAGAGGTCGCAGGACTAACCGCTATTGATGGTAAAGCTGGGACTACGAATATAGAAGCAGGAACAAAGCGTATTGATAGTAAAGTGGCTAGTTTATCTAGCATGACTGAATCACCAGAGCAAATAGAGGCTACAGGGGCAGCTTTAAAAAATCTACAATCTGATTTTGATGCAACTATGACATCTGCCGATCAAATGGGAGATGTATTACATACCAACTTGACTCAAGGAAGACAAGAGGCACAAGAATTACAAGAAACCACTCAAACATTAAAACAAGTTTTTGCACAATTTGGTATTGGTATTAGTGCGGTTCAAATTGTTAATTATTTTAAAGATTTAGCGGTAAGCGCATTCGAATTCTATAAATCATTGGATGCAGCTTTAAATGAAATCTATGTAGTATCAAATTTAAGTGCTGATGCGGTAGGTAATTTAAAAGATGAATTCATCGCCATGGCTGAAGATACAGGAATGGCATTAGATGATGTTACTCGTTCAGCGGTATTATTCTATCAACAAGGCTTAAATACTGATGAAGTATTAGAAATGACAGAAGTTACTTCTGAATTTGCTAAGGTAGCTGGTATTGATGCTACGGATGCGGCAGACAAATTAACAGCAGCCGTTAATGGTTATTGTTTAGAAGCGTCTGATGCTGCACTAGTAGCTGATAAGTTTAATAAAGTAGCAGCAGCATCTGCAGCAGACATTGATGAGTTATCAACAGCATTCTCTAAAGCGGCAGCACAAGCTAACCAAGCCGGAGTTGGAATGGATAACTATTTAGCATATATAGCTACAATGGTAGAAGCTACTCGTGAAGCACCAGAAAATATCGGTACGTCATTAAAGACTATTATGTCTCGTATGCAACAAGTTAAGGAGTCAGGTACAACTGAAGATGGCGACACAGATGTAAACGCAGTAGAAACAGCATTAAAATCTGTTGGAGTACAATTAAGAGACACCAAAGGTGAATTAAGAGACTTAGAAGAAGTTTTAGATGAATTAGGACCTAAGTGGAATTCATTAGATAGAAATACACAAGCTTATTTAGGAACTATCATCGCCGGTACACGTCAACAATCACGTTTCATTACATTAATGCAAAACTGGGATCGTGTATTAGAATTAAGTGAAGATAGTGCTAACAGTGCTGGACAACAAGCACTAATGCATGCCAAAGCTATGGAAAGTATTGAATCTAAGGTTCAACAATTCCAAGTAGCATGGCAGGAGTTTACTTCAAACTTAGCTAGCAGTGATTTCTTCAAAGGAATTATAGAAGCGGCTACGGCCTTTGTTAAAGCAATTAGTAAAGGTAATAAACCTATTTTATTATTGGGTGTAGCTATCTCAGCGTTATCAAAAGGTTTAAATAAATTAGATAAACCTTTTAAAGCTTTTACCAAAAAAATTAAAGATCAGGGTAAAGCATTTAAGGGAAATAATAAAACTTATGGACAAGCCCTTAAATCAAATATAAAACTAGCTTCTCAATATAAGAAAAGTCAAAAAGCTATTAAACAATATACAAAAATTATAGACGAAGAAGATGAAAAATTAATGGATTTAAAAGCATCTGAAGAAGATATGAATAAATCCAAAGATCAAATGAAAGCGGCTATGAATGCAGAACAACAGGCTGCAGTGGCCAGTGGACAAGCTATAGATAACTTAACTTCAGAATATCTATATAATGAACAACAATTAAAGAAAAATGCCACAGCTCAACAAGAATGTAATGCTAAAAAATTAGAAGCCTCTAATGCTGCTAAAGGTGCAGCACCTGCGATTCAACAACAATCAGCTGCTTATGATGCTCTAACAAATTCATTATCTATGGTTGCTGGTGGTTTAATGACTATTAGTATGGCTACTAGCGGTGGAATTAGTAATATTGCGGCAATGGGTGCAGCATTATTAACCATGATTACTGGAACAATGGCAGCGGTTAAAGCATTAGATGCAGCAGAATGGTCATCTATCATTTTAACAGTTATCAAAGTTGGTATGGCGGTATTAGGACCAGCTATAGCTATATTTAAAACATTATTCTCTATGTTTGGAAGTCAAGACAAGGCGATTGGAGAAAGTGTTGAAAAAGTAGGAGAATCTTTACAAGAATATTCAAATGCTTTAAATAAAGCCAAAGGTGCTGAAAGTATGTTAGAGGAATATGAATCTCTAGCTAACAAGATTTATTTAACAGCAGCTGAACAAGAGAGATTAAATACCTTAGCTCAAGAATTGGGAGATTCTTTAGAATTAGAAACAGTTGAAGATCAGTTTGGAAATTTAACCATTTCTATTGAAGATGCTGAAGCCAAGATAGAAAGTCTTAGAGCAGAGGCAGCGGAAGCTCGTAAAGAATTAATTGCAACCGAACAAGAATCAATAGAACAATTCGATCATAACGGAAATGTTGATGAGTTCTATGCAGAATACTTGAAGAAATATAAATCAGATATACGTAATGCAATGTCTGACATAGATACAGGTCTTGATAGCGATGAACTTGCTACAAGCGCATCTAATGTAGAAAGCATTATGAAAAACTTAAAGAACGCTGTTATTGAAGATAGCGCCGAAATGTCTGAGGCATTTGGTGGGGCTGGTATTAAGTGGAGCTTAACAGAAGATGTTGAATCTGCCATGGAAGCATTTAATAATGCCGATATTGATACCGAACAATGGAATGCGTTATATAGTAGTTTTGATGCATTAAAAGAAAATATAGATAATCTAGCTTACGATGACGTACTTAATACAGTTGAAGGTGCAATTCGTAGTTGGGGAGAAGCAGCAGGCTTAACAACAGAACAATTAAACTTAATGACAGATGCCATTATGAACAGTTTATATGGTTCAAGTAATTTACATAAAACAGTAGAAGGATATCAATCAGTAATAGATAATTATAACAACGATAGCTTTGACAGTCAAATAGAATCTTATGAACAACAAATGGAACAACTTGAGAAAGAATCTACATCATTCTATAATCCTTTCAAACAAGATGATGCAGAAAAAGAATATGAGGCTATTGAAAAGAAAGTTAAACTTGTTAAAGAAGAACAAGCTGCTTATGAGCGTGTTAAAGAAATAGACGAAATGATCGCCAATGGCGAAGGTAATGTTAATGAGTTAAAGAAAGAAAGAAATAAACTAGAAGAAGAATACGGTATTGCTACATTAAAAGAACTAGAAAAGGCTGAAAAAATGAAAGAAATATTAGGTCAGTTCTCTGATAATTCAGCAGCTGCATTTGATAATGCTGGTTTATTTGATGAAAACTCTACCGCACTATTAGAAAAAATGGCTAATAGTGGAGACATGACTCAAATTATTGGAGCTTACAAACACAGTGACACAGAAGGAACAAAAGCCTTAACAGATTATTTAGTAGACACTATTAACAATACTGATGATGAAGAATTGAAAAAGGTAGCTCAAGAAAAACTATCAAAAGTATTTGAAAATATCCAAGTAAGAGGAACAATGTCTTGGGGAGATTTAAGTACTGAACTAGACAGTACAACAGAAGGTCTACAAAAAATGAACTCTTTAATGGAAGAGTTTAGAGAAGAAGGGGGATTAACCCTAGATACATTCGCTGATTTATGTGATATTTTAGATAGCATTGATTTAAGCACATTATTTGATATTGGAGCAATAGATCAATACCTAGGAGCATTGGATAACCTAGAGTTAGGATTTGATGCTGCCAACGGTTCTATTACAGCAAACGCTCAAGCAATGCAAAGTTTAGAAGATATTCAAGAATTAGCAACTCAAGCAAAATTAAAACAAACTGCTATGTCTTTAGAAGCAGACAAAGCGTCATTACAATCACAAATATATGCAGTAGAGGCTGAGATCGCAGCTAACCAAGCTTTAATTGAATGGTTAAAAACACAAACAACCACATCTGTAAAATTAGATGATATTAAAGCACAAGGTCAAATTGCTTATAGTGATACAATGAATCAAGCTGTTAACTTAACAGCATTACAATATCAAGATATGACTAACGCTTCTTCAACTTGGGCTGAGGCATCAATCACAAATGCCGCTAAGGTTGGAGATGCTATTAAGGCAGCTATGACTGGAGATCTTGGTTCTGGTAATATGACAACTTACCTACAAGGCCTAGTAGATGAAATGGATTGGTCAGCTACGGGTAGTGCAGGACAATTAGAAATCTTAGCAGATAAACAAGGTCAAGTTGATGTACAATCTGCCATAGCAGCATTAGAGTCATACAATCAAAAAGGACAAAATACCATCGCTTCATTACAAGCACAAATGAAGTCAATTGAACAAATGCAAAATCTATTGACTAAAATGTCAGATTCTGATTTGAGTAGATTGGGATTAGGCGCAGAAGAAGCAGCAGAGATGGAAAAATATTTAGGACAACTACAAGAAATATATAACACATTAAGAAAAATCGAAGGAGTTGAAGCTAGATTAAGTAATTTAGAAGATTATGGAAGTATAGCTAGAGGAGAGGCAAAAGCCACTTACCTAAAAGAACAAATCGGTCTTTCTGAAGATTTAGTTGGACTAAACAAAGAATTATTAGCTCAACAAAAATATATGGAAAATACAGAACAGGCAGCTATTAAAGGTTCACCTGTTGGAGATGTTTTCTCATTTGATGAGTTTGGAAATATTATTATAGATTATGAAAAATATAATGCACTTCAAGACGAAACAATTGATGGAATGCAATCTCAAAAAGAATTGGCTGACGCATTATATGATGAATATCAAGCATTGCACGATACCACCCACGAATATTATAGTAATTTAATTTCAAGTTTAGAAGATAGTATTGATGCACAACAAGAGTTAGTAGATACATATGTTGATTTAGAGCATGATTTAGCTGATGCAGTTAAAGACATTTATCAAGATATGCTAGACAACAAACTAGAAGCTATTGACAAAGAAATAGAGGCTTTAGATAGATTAAGAGAAGCTAGAGATGAAGCAAATCAATCTAAGGAAAATAGTAAAGAATTAAGTAACTTACAAGAAAGTTTAAAACGTTCTATGATGGATACATCAGGAGCTAGTAATACAAAGGTGTTGAATTATCAAGACCAAATTCAATCTAAACTAGAGGAAATGGGAGAAGACGAATATACTAAACGTATGGACGCTATTCAAGAAGCTCTAGAGCAACAACAAGAACAATTACAAAGAAACTTTGACGAGTTCTTTGAAGATTATGAAGCATTATATAATATGATTGAAACCCGCATCTTACCGAATGAGCAAGCGGTTTTAGATGTATTATCAACAACAGATGATTATTTACAGGCAACAGATGCTGAAAGAGCTCAAATGATGGATGAATGGAAAACCGATTATGCAACAGCAATGCTAGCAATGCAAGGTGGCGGAACTATCATGGATGTAGTTGATAGTATCTTCACTTTAAGAGATAGCATTGATGGAATTGATGCTTTATTAAAAGATGGTTCTTACGCAACTGAGGTTGGTAATACTATTTCAGAAGCTTTAATGAATTATTACGCTAGTCAAGAATCTGGTGGTTCTGGAGGAGGTAGTGGTTCAGGTGGAGGAAGCGGCTCTGGCGGAGGCGGAGGAAGTTCTTACAAGGCCGGAGATGGTTATGAATATACACCTACAATTTCAAACACAACTACTCCACTAACAAATAAAGAGGAAGAACCTAACTGGACAGACACAGTTAAGAACACCGTTAAAGGATGGTGGGAAACATTCAAAGAATGGTGTGGTAATGTAGGTAAAGCGATTGGAGATTTCTTTACAATCACCGTACCAGAAAAATGGAATACGTTTACCGGATGGTTAGGAGAAAAAGTTGGTAAATATTTCACACTATCTTTCTGGAGTGAAAAGTTTACTCAAATAGGTAAAGCAATATCAGACTTCTTTACAATTACAGTACCAGAAAAATGGAATACATTTACAACCTGGTTAAGCGATAATATTGGAAAATACTTTACATTTGAATTCTGGGGAGAAAAAATTGGAACTATTATTGGTTCTTTAGAAATATTCTTCACTCAAACACTACCAGAAAAATGGGGTGTTTTTACAACATGGTTAAGTGACAATATTGGTAAATATTTCACAGCTGAGTTCTGGGGTGAAAAAATAGGTATCATTGCAGGTACTCTTGAAAACTTCTTTACTGTAACTGTTCCTGAAAAATGGAATCAATTTTGGACATGGATTGGAGAAAAGAAAGATGCATTAGTTAAGGGTGTAACTGATTTCTTTACAAAAGCAATTGATTCTGTTAAAGAGTTCTTTACAGTTACTATTCCAACTAAGTGGAATGAGTTCTGGACCTGGATAACAGAAAAAGGTACAGCTTTAAAAAATAAAGTTGTTAATTTCTTAACTGTTACGGTACCTAATACTCTAACCGAATTCTTCACTGTTACAATTCCAAATAAATGGAATGAATTCTGGACTTGGCTTGGAGAAAAGAAGGATGCATTAGTTAGTGCAATAAAAACCTTCTTTACGCAAACCGTTCCAAATTTCTTTACGACATTGTTTACACAAACAATTCCAAACAAATGGAATGAATTTAAAACTTGGTTGAAAGAGAAAAAAGACGCATTAGTAAAAGCCGTTTCAGACTTCTTTACTAAGACAATTCCTGAAAAAATAGAAGGTGCTAAAGAAGCAATTAAAGGGGCTATTAAAGCCGTATTGAATGTAGGAATTAATTTAATTAATAGTATATTTAATGGTATAGAAAGCCTATATAATAATAGCATTGGTGGTTTCTTAAAAGGAATTGAAAAAGGATATGAAAAAGTTACTGGTAAAGATATTAGTTTACCAACAACTTTAGATATAAAAGATATACCGACATTTAAAACTGGAGGTGTTGTAGACTTTACTGGACCAGCTTGGTTAGATGGTACTAGCTCAGCACCAGAGGCAGTATTAAATGCCGCACAAACAAAAGCGTTCTTTAAATTAGCTGACAATCTAGACAAACTTGAAGGAGGATTTGGTAATAATGTTGTTATCGAAAACATCTCATTCAATGTTGATAGTATGTCTTCACCAGAAGACGGAGAAAAAGCGTTTGACGCATTTGTTAACAGATTTAAAGAAATTGGAAGTCAAACTGGTTTAAGTTTTAGTTCCAATAGATTATAATATAGTATGCCTACGAAAACGTGGGCATACTTTATTTTTATGCCTTTTAGACTACTTAATTAATAGAGAGAATACAATTAAAGGAGGGAAAATATGAGTAGAGCAGTTAAGGCTGGAGAGGTATGGTCTACTTTTATATTTGATGGCATTGATTGCGCCGATCTTGGTGTTTATGCTATTTCAAATAGTAGTACTTATACAACTAATTTAGAGCCAACTTTTTCAGACAAAAAAACAAATGTAACCGCTTTTGACGGTTCATATTATTATGGTACTCAAATTACTGGGCAAAAGTTTACTTTCAATATGTTTGCTGAAAATCTTACACATAAAGAATTAAATAGATTAAAAGCATGGCTAAATCCTAGACACATAGGGAAATTGATTAGTTCTGATCAACCATATAAGTTTTATTATGTAAAACCTACTTCTGTTGGTAATTTATCAAACATTCCTTTATCAAGCGTACAAACTCCAGAGCAAAGTGTATTACATACTTTCGTAGAAGGAGACTTGGTTTACACTGGTAAGTTTAATATTACTTTTGAAACAGTAGGTTCAGCTTATGGTTATGGTTTAGCATACTATAGAGATGATTTAATTTATGATGCTGCAGCTATTTATGGTACAAACTATTATTACAATAGCGGTCTTTTATATAAGGACATGTCACCAACAGCTACTTGGGAAATAGAAGCAAATGCTAGTGGTCAATCAATACCTTTATATAATCCAGGTTCTGCAGAAGGCAAACCAATTTATACAATTCATCATGAGGGTAGTTTTGCCACTGGTAGTAAGATAGAAATTAGAAACAACACTTTAAATACATCAACCGTTGTTGATATAGGTGGCATTGATGGAGACTTGACTCTTAATATTCAAGAACAAACAGTTCAGGATTCTATGGGGATGGCATATTATGGTCGCTTTACAGGACCTAATCTATCAATTAATCCTTATGAAGAGGTTATTGAATTAGCAGAAACCTATGTAGAAGATGAGGGCAATCACAACTTTGTTGAATTTGTAACATTAAGCATAGAAGGAAACAAGGTTAAAATTGATCCAAATATTATGATAGTAACCGAGGACTTG
>JAEIGA010012888.1_pt1 | contig 12716 bp, 10 predicted proteins | sample 9270691 | NCBI WGS metagenome assembly JAEIGA01 (sample SAMN17057246, study PRJNA624740) | gut metagenome | biome: biome; isolation source: fecal sample | host: Bos grunniens | place: China: Xizang | collected 2019 | reverse complement strand
ACCTCCAACAATGGTGTATTTTTCACTTCTCCACCACTCACCACATTCTGCATATTGTTTGAAAATCGGCTATCATATAATTTCAACGAATGCCAAGACTCATCTTCATTTTCATAATAACTCGTAATACAATCTGAAACAATGGAATCAAAGGTGCAGCCTGCAACAACAATATCCACAGAAGAGCCTCTCGCTTTAATAGCACTTTCAAGGTACTTGAAGTCGCAATCTCTCAAAACAAATTCTCCACGAGTTGAATCTACATTTGCAAATCCTTCTAACTCATTGATTGAGCGTTTAAACGTTCGTCTTTGAAACTTCAGGTCTTCAAAAACAACCGAATCAAGCTCATACTTTCCGAGGTCAAAAAGCACATACTTTTCCGCAGAAGGGACTACTACAACCTTTCCTCCATCATTGCTCCGTCCATCTATTTTTACTGAAGAGGTTATCTGTATGGTGGTGTCCAAAAACACCGTGTCTGCCGATGATAACGAAAACTCCACACGAGAGTTCCCCATCTCTTGGTTGGATTGCTCTATAGCCCAACGCAAAGAGCCTTCAACTCCGTCTTTGGTTGTTGTCACCGTATAAGTGCCGGCACTAACCGACAAACAACTAAACAACGGCAACAAAATGCACAATAACACTCTTCTCATATCTCTCATTTTATCGTAAAATAATTCAAATCTATTTCTCATACTTTTCAATCAAATACCACTGCTTATTGATCCGAATAAAGTTGAATACTTGAGTCAACCTTCCCTTTTGAAATATATATATTTTCCGATTATTAACCTCCCTATCAGGATGTAAAAAAATAATTTGAGGATACTGTTTAGCAAAATTTAAATGCACCCAATCTCTCGGAAGAAGTAACTTTTTCTTCTCCTTAGGATTAGGACGAGTCACCGGCAATGGAAATATCGTATGATTTATCTGAAAATTATTATTGATAGAAAATTGTGCTAAAAAATCAATAAATTCTTTTTGATACAAAGTTGAATAAGATTCTAACTTGTGTTGCGTCAACTTCCAACCATTATTCAATTTTAAAAATTGAAACTTAGTCATTTGTTTTGAAGCAAAAGAATAGGATGCTGCCCAATTCTCTGAATCAGAGACTTTATGGTTCAAAGAATCTGAACATACAATGATAAAATCGCCTTGATTTTCCAAATAAAAAGGTTTGTATGAACGAGCATTCCGAATTGTTGTTCCTGATATATTTAAAGGAAACTTTACCTTATCCACCTGTTCTGCAGGATGAAGAAGAAAGTCTAAATAAAAAGACGAAAATTCTTGCCCCCATAAATTATGTACAAGCAACATCGATATTAAAATGACCCAAACTTTCTTATACATTCTGCAATTTTAATTAAAATTAAACGAATGATACGTTATTAAAATCTGTTCGACTTAGTTAGAGATGTCAATTTTTATTAAATAAAACTATACTATATCAAGAGTAAAACAATTTCTAACCATCGAAATATTTTCCAAAAATAAGAATTTAGTTCGAAATAAAAAAAAAGTAATTCCTCCTTTCTTGTTAATAAATCTATATTTTTGAACTATTTTTTGATCTACCTAATCTTTTCAGAGCCAAATGATGACCACAATTTGCAGATTTCTCGTACCATTTCATCGCTGTCTCAGGATTCACTTCGCCTAACCATCCCTCTTCAAAAGCTTGCCCTATTCTATAATAAGCATAAGGGTCATCCGACAATAGAAAGGCCTCGTAAGACTCTTTCAAAGATATGGCTACCGCTCCACACCCTTTTCTGTATATATCTCCCAAATTAACCGGTGCATAATATTTTTCGCCCTGCTTTATTGCTTGCCGATACCAATAAACCGCCTTTTCTCCATCAACAGAAACCCCAACTCCTTCCTGAAAGAGGGTTCCTATATCATTCAGAACAACAGGATCAAGATTTTCTCCCTTTTCATAGCTATCTGCAAGTTTTAATAATAGATCAACATCCTCCTGAGAAAAACTATCATAGGTCTCTTCTCCATCAATCTGCCACGACTTAACCTTTGCAATAGAAATATGTTGCGGTACTTCTACATCAATCTCCTCATCATTCACCCCTTCATAAAACTTATCAACCAACTCAATCGGCGCAATTTTAATTTTTCTATTTCGCATTAAATAACTGATATACCCATATATCCTCGGGGTGGAAGAATAAATCGAGACTCCATATTGAGCCAAATATTCGGTTGAAATAGCGACATAACCTCCAATATAAGCCTCAATCCAATAAAAAGTTGATAGAGATAAACAACATTTTAAATAGGCTACCCCCTCTGCAATATGTTCCTCAATCCACTCTTCATCAAAAAGCTTAAAAGGATTCTTCCCCTGCAAACGATTACCATTCCCCAAATAATGAAGTAAAGTATCAACTAAATAGGGGAAAAATCTATGATCATCCATTGATGCAAATGGATCGATATACAAATGACACAACTCATCATCAACCTCTAAGACAAAATAGGTATTTGAAAAATTCGCTCTGACAAAATAATATATCCAACCACCAGATTCAACCTCAATAACATACAATAATCTGACATTGCAATCCGTTAACAATTCAAAAAATTGCAAATGATTAAATTTAAAATCGATGGGTAATTCTGTCGAAAATGTCATAATCAAAACTCCCTTATTTCATCCTCCATATCATCAATAGGACGATTAATGAAATCCAAATAGGGTTTCAAAATTTTAAATACAGAGAGACAATCATCCATCCAATATTCTGAATCAAAAAAAGAATCTTTTACTGGTGTTGATACGGCATAGTCTTTCGGTTGAATATACTCTGGAAAAGGAAAATCTTTCGAAAAACCTTTGGGCAAGGTCTTTAATCTACTCTCTCCAATCTGCTTGAAATAATGAGAAAATTGAGGCGACTCTACAATCTCTCTAAATTCATCTATCATATCAACAACATCCTCTCTGATACGATACAAAACTTTCTGTGGCAAACAATAAGCACCTCCTGCTAAAAAGCAATTTCCCGGTTCTAAATGCAAATAATACCCTCCATGCAGCGACTTCTTCCCCTTTGCATTGATATATGCTCCTATATGTTGTTTGTAGGGTGATTTATCCTCTGAAAAACGAATATCTCTATAAATTCTGTAGGTACAATCTTGCACTTTCAAATGCGAAACACTATCATCAAAAGAAGAGATAGCCAAAATCAAATCTTGCACGAGAATATGAAATAAGGATTTAACCTCCTCATACCGAGATCTATTCTCTTGAAACCAATCTCTGTTGTTATGTTGCGCTAAATCCTTTAAAAATTCTAATATTTCCCCAACTCTATATGTCATGATGTTATAGATGACTTTGCCGATGAAAATATCAAATAGGCGGTTGACTTAATCGGTTCATAAAGTTTTGATTTCGCAATTTCTTCCGAGCTAACCAACTGAACAACATTATTCATCTTGTCAAAAGAATAAAGAATTACCCCTAAAATCAACAAATACTTAACTCCCGAAAAGAATGCACCACACAACTTATTCAGCCAATCCAACATAACCAATTTTATAAATTTCGAAATCAAAATGGCAATAAAATGGATAACCACCAATGATAACAAAAGAACTATTACAAAAGAGATAAAATGAGAGACCTCAGCTTGAATCCCAAAGAAAGTTAGGAATTTACCCATCAAAACCTCGGAATAATTCTTAGCAACAAAGATGCTGACAATTAAACCCAACAGACCTGATAACTCCATCACCAAACCTCTGGATGCCCCCCGGAATAAGCCTATCCCTAAGATAATCAACAATAAAATATCTAATGCAATCATTTTCCTGCGTTATTAAAACGTAACTTCTATAAATTACGTTTTTTGTTTTTTAATGTAACAAATCCTATTCCGGATGCTTTGAATTCATTTACGCTAAATTACTTATATTTCTCAGTTACAATACTCGCATCGCTCCTTTATAAATATAAATAAACTAACTCAAATGCTCTTCAAAATCATCTCAACCTAATTTATAGAACTTACCAAAAAAGTAAAACGCCCTTAAAGCGAGCGTTTTACTTCTACTTCTTCATAACTTTCTATAACATCACCCACACGAATATCATTGTAGTTATTAATATTCAAACCACACTCATATCCGGTAGCAACATCTTTTACATCATCTTTGAAGCGTTTCAACGATGCCAATTCTCCCGAATAAACAACAATACCATCTCTAATCAAGCGGATCTTATTATTTCTCTTGATCTTACCATCACGAACCAAACATCCTGCAACCGTTCCAACTTTTGTAATCTTAAATACTTCCTGAACCTCAGCAGACCCAACGATCTCCTCCTTCAATTCCGGCGACAACATACCCTCCATTGCCGACTTAATTTCTTCAATTGCATCGTAAATAATAGAATACAAACGAATGTCAATATCCTCTGATTCTGCAATTTTACGTGCCGATTGAGAAGGACGCACCTGGAATCCCACTATAATAGCATCCGACGCAGCCGCCAACATAACATCCGACTCAGAAATTTGACCAACTGCCTTGTGAATTACATTCACTTGGAACTGTTCTGTAGAAAGTTTCAATAATGAGTCTGACAATGCCTCTACCGATCCATCAACATCACCTTTAACAATGATATTCATCTCTTGGAAGTTACCTAATGCTCTACGACGCGCAATCTCTTCCAATGTTACGTGTGTAGAAGTACGAGCATTGTGCTCTCTCAACAACTGCTCTCTCTTATTCGCTATTTCACGAGCCTCTTGTTCACTCTCCAATACGTTGAAATTATCACCTGATTGAGGAGCTCCATTAAGACCTAAAATCAATGCAGGTTCTGCAGGACGAGCTTCTTTGATTCGCTGACCTCGCTCATTAAACATTGCTTTGATACGTCCATGATGAATACCTGCCACAACAACATCACCAACCTTCAACGTACCATTGCTAACCAACACAGTTGACACATATCCTCTTCCTTTGTCCAACTGAGACTCAATGATGGTTCCCGAAGCTCTTCTGTTTGGATTAGCTTTCAAATCCAACATTTCAGCCTCCAACAACACCTTCTCCATTAACTCTGCTACACCTGTTCCCTTCTTAGCTGCAATATCCTGAGACTGATACTTTCCTCCCCACTCTTCAACCAAATAGTTCATATTAGCCAAGGCCTCTTTAATCTTATCCGGATTTGCCGTTGGCTTATCAATCTTGTTAATGGCAAAAACAATCGGAACACCCGCAACAGAAGCATGGTTTATCGCCTCAACTGTTTGTGGCATCACATCATCATCCGCAGCAACAATGATAATCGCAATATCGGTAACTTTCGCTCCACGAGCACGCATCGCCGTAAATGCTTCGTGACCAGGAGTATCTAAGAATGTAATCTGCTGACCATCCGCCAACGTTACATTATATGCTCCGATATGTTGAGTAATTCCTCCCGCCTCTCCGGCGATTACATTCGTATTTCTAATGTAGTCCAATAAGGAAGTCTTACCATGATCGACATGACCCATCACCGTTACGATTGGTGGACGAGGCAATAATTCCTCTTCAGAATCCTCCTCCTCATGAATTGCCTCAGCTACATCAACACTGATATACTCTGTTTCAAAACCAAACTCCTCGGCTACAATATTAATGGTCTCTGCATCCAAACGCTGATTGATAGAAACCATCAAACCAAAACTCATACATGTACCGATAACTTGAGCTACAGAGACATTCATCATAGTCGCCAACTCACTCACAGTTACAAACTCTGTAATTTTCAATCGATTTTGTTCCAAGCGTTCCAATTCCTCTTGCTCACGCATTTTTAGAGATTGTTGTTCACGCTTGTCTCTTCTATGTTTTGATGCTTTTGTCTTTTGTCCTTTGTTTGTAAGACGAGCTAACGTCTCCTTAATCTGACGTTGAACCTCCTCTTCATTCACCTCCGGTTTGATAGGATTCTTCTTGAAACCTTTCTTCTTGTTTCCACCTCCATTCTCTCCTCCGTGATTGTTGCGAGCCTTCTCGTCTCCTCCTTTATATTCAGCAATGTCTATACGCTCTTTCTGAATACGTTTACGTTTTTTCTTCTTATCATCATCACTATTGGCATTCGAAGATTGTTGAGACTTGAACTGATTATCTTGAGGTTTTGCAAAACTCTTATTCCTTTGTTCTCGCTCCTTCTTACGCTCCTCTCTACTCTTCTTCTTAGGACGAGTTTGTTGATTAATCGAAGACAAATCAATTTTTCCAACCACATTGATATTGGTTTTCAATTCCTTCGATAAACGAATCATGTTATCATCCTCTACACTCTCTTGAGACTGCTTTTCCTCTATTTCAGGAACTTGAACTGTCTCTTGTACCTCTTCACGTCTTGGTGCCTCTTCCTCTTTTTTCTCTTCGCTCTTTATCTGTTCCTCAACAACATCAAACTTTTCTACTACCTCTTTCTGAGGCTCAGATTTTTCAACTATCTCAGGTTGCTTAGGTTCAACTTTTACCTTTTTAGGCTTATTCAAGTTTTCCAAATCAATCTTTCCTACCTGCTTGATTTTAGGTTTTTGTTCCTCCGAAATAACCGGTTTTATAACCTCATCTTGCTCCCCAAAACCTTCGATAGAAACGCTTTCTCGCTTCTCCTTTACTTGACGTTTTTGACTAACCTTCTCAGAGTCTATTTTCATTTTCTTATCTTTACTAAACTCCTGATAAAGCATATCTGCCTCATCGTCAGTCAACTTGTAATTCAAGTCGGACGGAATAGAATGACCTTTTCTATTTAAAAAATCAACTACCGTGGATACTCCCACGTTTAACTCTTTTGCTATTTTACTTAATCGTATAGACATATTTTAGCGTTAGTTGTTATTACTCTTGATCCTCTGTCTCTTGATCTTCAAACTCAGCACTCAAAATATCGATAACCTCATCAATCGTTTCCTCTTCTAAGTCGGTTCGTTTAATCAATTCGTCACGAGGGATTTCTAACACATTCTTAGCTGTGTCACATCCAATACCTTTCAATATATCAATTACCCATGGCTCAATTTCGTCCAAGAACTCATCCAAGAATATGTCTTCTTCATCATAGCCCTCTTCCAAATCTCTAAATACTTCGATTTGATAATCGGTCAACATTCCTGCCAAACGGATATTCATACCTCCTTTACCTATCGCCAAAGACACCTCCTCCGGACGCAAAAAGACCTCTGCTCGTTTATGTTCTTCAACTAAACGAATTGATGAAATTCTTGCCGGACTTAATGCTCTTGAGATAAACAAAGAAACATTGTTTGTATAATTAATTACGTCAATATTTTCATTGCGCAACTCTCTTACAATACCATGAATTCTCGCACCTTTCATTCCGACACATGCTCCAACCGGATCGATTCTGTCATCATACGATTCTACGGCTACCTTTGCACGTTCTCCCGGAATACGAGCTATACGACGAATGGTAATCAAACCATCATTTATTTCAGGAACCTCTAACTCAAACAAACGTTGTAAGAAGGTTGGTGATGTTCTAGAAAGAATGATTTTAGGATTATTGTTCTTATTATCTACCTTTGCTACAACAGCACGAACTGTTTCACCTTTGCGATAGAAATCAGATGGAATTTGCTCGGTTTTCGGCAACAACATCTCATTCCCCTCCTCATCCAACAATAAAATCTCTTTCTTCCAAACTTGATAAACTTCACCAACTACAATGGTTCCTACTTTCTCTTTATACTTGTTATAAATACTATCTTTCTGAAGATCCAATATCTTTGAAGATAAAGTTTGGCGTAAATTTAATATGGCACGACGACCAAATGAGGCAAAATCCACCTTATCTGTTACATCTTCACCTACCACAAAATCCGGATCTAAACTTTGAGCCTCAGACAAAGATATTTGTGTATTGGAATCTACCAATTCAGCATCCTCAACCACAATTCTATTACGATAAATCTCAAAATCTCCCTTATCAGGATTGATAATTACATCATAATTTTCATCAGTCCCAAACATCTTTGAAATCACACTTCTGAATGATTCTTCCAAAACGCTAATCATTGTACTCCTATCGATGTTCTTCAACTCCTTGAACTCCGAAAAAGTATCAGTCAAATTGATTGCTTCTTGCTTTGCCATGTTATTTAAATCTAATTATATATTTTGTATATTTTATTTGCTCGTATGAAAATGTTAACACCTCTGTTACATCTACCTTCTTCTTCTCTCCCTCCTTCTTTACCTTCTTCGTAATTTCCAACGAAAAGTTTTCCGGAGTCACATTTACTAATGTCCCAACATATTTGGGCCCGTTTTTCTCTTGAACTTCAACCTCTTCTCCTTCGTATTTTTGATATTGTTGCAACACCTTGAAAGGCGAGGTTAAACCGGCAGATCCTACCTCCAATTCAAAATCTTCCACTTCTCGATCCATTTTTGACTCGATATATCGAGACAACTCCACGCAAAACTCCAATGGAACATTCTCATCAGAATCTACCTCTACCAAAATAGAATTATTCTTATCTACTTCAACATCCACCAAAAAATAGTCAGTATCTTGTAAATAAGATTCTACTATATCTCTAACTTTTCTGCTTTCTATCATCCCTCAAGAATTTCTTATTTTTTATCTCAACCCCCTCTTTGAGGCATTTTTAAACTGATTCTTATTGATAATGCATTAAAAATCAGACAATAAAAAGGGGGACTTTATAGTCCCCTCTCCTCTTGGATTTTCATCTTGCGCACAAAGATAATACTCTTTTTTGTTTTTTCAAAATTATTCTCTAATTATCACAGTGAACTATATTATTTTTCACATTTAATCTATACTTGGCGAAATTTCCTATAAACTGCGTCTATAAGAAGCTGTTTAAATTTTTATTAAAGGTAAATTCTATAAAAATGCTCTTCAAAATCATCTCGACCTAATTATAGAACTTACTGGTAAAAAAATGAATTAAAATATATTCAAAAACGATTCTCTAATATCGTGCGAAATAAAATTTAAACTACTTCTAAATTACTTTATGAAAAAAAATAATTGAAAATCATCATCTATAGTTTTTTTTGTCACAACGTATAACGGAAAATATGTCCTATATTGAGAACCGAAAATAGAATTACAAAGAGAAAGCCATTAAAAAAACCAGCCACCAACTGCGCCGGAGTGTGTCTGTTTAACCATAACCTTGCAGCACCCAACACCCCTGCACATAAAAATAGGAAACAGACAAAGACTGGTGCATTGGTATGTGTCCAATAACAGATTACAACAACAGCAGCTATTAATCCACCTATACCTGTTGCATGGGCACTAATTTGCCATTTTATACTAACTAATGCAGCCACTAAGGTAGAAAATGCAACTCCAATTCCAATATTAACTACATACAAAGGCATCGCCAAACGATACAACATATAGGAGGCAAATAGATAGGAAATGGCTGTACAAATATAGGGAATAACTCTATCCTCCTTTTTGTAAACTCGTATATCTGAAATAACTTTTGTCTTCCACAATATATATAGATTAAGCACCGGAACCAATAAGCCCAATAGAAAAATCGTCAAATAGGCTCCTTGCATATAAAAAGCAGGATAGAATGAAAAAAACTCTAATCGAAACAACAATACAATACCATACAAAGGCATAAACAAAGGAAACATCAAAAAGGATATTATCTTTGCAACGATATCTAATTTTTTATCTAATGGCATAATGTTATTTTTATTTTTCCAAACTTTCTAATCTACAATTTAACTACCAAGCATCTTTTCGATTCTACGACAACTCCTTTCGCAATCGAGCTGCAGGGTAATTTAACTGCTCTCTATATTTTGCGACTGTCCGTCTTGCTATCGAATATCCTTTTTGCGTTAGAATCTCTGTTAAACGATCATCTGTCAATGGATTTTTCTTATCCTCTGATTTGATACATTCATCCAATATCACCTTTATTTCATTCGAAGATACCGCCTCTCCTTCTTGCGTTTGCATCTTCTCCATGAAAAAATATTTTACAGGATAAACCCCAAATTCCGTCTGTATATACTTACTATTACTAACTCGAGAAATAGTTGATACATCGTACCCCGTTATATCCGCAATTGTTCTTAACACCAATGGTTTCAACTTTGTCTCATCACCATCCAAAAAAAACTCCTTTTGCCACTCAACAATCGCAGACATTGTCCGCTCCAAAGTCTCTTCCCTTTGTTTTACAGCATTGATAAACCATCGCGCAGCATCTAATTTCTGTTTAGCAAACATAACCGCATTTTTCAAATCTCTTGTTTGATTTTTTTTGTCTGCGGTATATTGTTCTACCATATCTGAAAACTCTTTATTCACTCGCAAATGTTGGTCGAATCGACTCGTTAAAGACAATATCAACTCTCCATCTTGATTCTCCAATATAAAGTCGGGAATTATCTGCATACTATTCATTGCAAAGTCTGATTCCCACTCACTTCCAGGCTTCGGATTCAACTTTACAATCTCTGCAATGGCCTCTTTGATTTGCTCCTTTGAAAGAGCCAATTTTCGTTCTATTTTCTCATAGTGCTTCCGCGAAAATTCATCAAAACAAAATTCAAGAATCTTTCTAGCAATACTAATCTCCGGAGTGGAATTTTTTCGCTTCAATTGAATAAGTAAACACTCTTGTAAAGAGGAGGCTCCAACTCCTGACGGGTCAAATGTTTGAATCAATTGCAACGCTTCTTTCATCTTGTCGTCTTGGATTATCTCTCCCGACTGAAAGGAGAAATCATCAACCATTGATTCTACATCCCTTCGTAAATATCCATCTTGATCTATATTTCCAATGACATACTCTGCCAATTTCTCTATCAAACCACTAACCGATTTCATCTGTAATTGCTCTTTCAAAAAATCAAACAGAGTAGTTGATGCAACACATAAATAGTTGCCTCCACCCTCCTCTTTTTGAATTTGAACATTTAACTTGTAATCAGGTATATCATCCTCATGTCTATAGTCATCCAACGAAAAACTTTCACTATTATCTGTAGTCGAACTTTGAAAATCAACAACCTCATCGGAGTGTGAAAAATCTTCACTTAACTCCAATGCCGGATTTTCTTCTATCTCCTGTTTAATCCTATCTTCTAGCTCTATTGAAGGTATCTCTACCAAACGCATCGCCTGAATTTGCTGCGGAGATAACTTTTGCTGTAATTTCTGTTGTAGTTTCTGTTGCAACATAGACGTAATCTTGTTGGGCAAATGTAAAACTTTTAGTCGAATTTTAATCTATCGTTTTACCGAATTTTGCAAAAAAACGAGAATTTATCTATTTATAATCTAGAAAAAGAGAGTTCTCCATGAGATTTTCAACTAAATTTGCAACAAAAAACTAATCAAATGACAAATTTAAACAAAGGACATTTAGCGGCCTTTTCTGCGTACGCCATTTTTGGATTTAATATTATCATCTGTAAAAATATTACAACGTCTCAATATACTTCCTCTTTAGCTCTGTTCTGTTTAAGGGCTTTAGGTGCGACCGCCCTGTTTTGGTTTGCATCTCTATTTTTTCCTAAAGAGAAAATTGAAAAAGAAGATTATGTTAAAATTTTCATCGCTTCTTTCTTAGGGCTATTTATAACTCAAACTAGTTTTTTAGAAGCTATTGAACATATTACACCCTTCGATTGCTCAATTATCAGTACTCTTACTCCTATCTACACGATGTTTATTGCGGCAATATTCTTAAAAGAGCCTATTACCCTAAAAAAAGTAGTGGGAGTCTTATTGAGTTTCTTTGGAATACTATTTCTAATCTTTAATGGGGTGAGAAATAATAGCGGTACTACCGAACCGATTGGGGTGATTCTTATGTTGATAAACGGACTTAGTTTTTCTCTCTATCTTGGAATCTTTCGTCCTTTGATTGCGAAATACTCCGTGATAAATTTCATGAAATGGATGTTTCTATTTTCTCTTTTAATTTCGCTTCCTTTTGCCGGTAAAGAGGTTTTCTCCATCCACTATTCCGAATTGCCAAATTTGTACATCGGAGAACTTCTTTATTTAATTATATTCTCTACATTCATCGCCTACTTCCTTATTCCTATCAGCCAACGACACCTTCGTCCCACATTGGTTGGAATGTACTCTTACGTACAACCGATTATCGCAACTTTAATAAGCATTCATATTGGATTAGATACTCTTTCTTGGCAAAAGATTGTGGCTGCAGCCGCTGTTCTTGCCGGTGTAATCATCGTTAATAATAGTAAAAGCGTCTCCTAAAAATTACGATATTCTTTTTGCATAAGTCTCTATAGAATTTATGAGAAGCTAAAATTCAATTTAACACAAAATTTAGGGTGTGTTCTATAAATTCATTTCGTGGAATTTTTGAATTTATTTCGATAAATTGCTGAGCGAAAAAAGGGATCACCGTAAAATTTCGGTGGGAAAGATTTGAAAATATACTATCTTTGTGGTATGGGACAGCGTAAAAAGAAGATAGAAGATCCGTTAAAATTGTTGTTACCAAGTGTAATATACGATTATTTTGAGTTGGTACATACCGAGGTATCAGATATAGATGTACATCTTTTTTTAGAAGAGCAGTACATGCCTCCCCAAGCAGTTGGATATGAGAGCAAGGGTTTTACAGAGCATAGTGTAATACAAGATT
>JAEIGA010012887.1_pt1 | contig 12716 bp, 11 predicted proteins | sample 9270691 | NCBI WGS metagenome assembly JAEIGA01 (sample SAMN17057246, study PRJNA624740) | gut metagenome | biome: biome; isolation source: fecal sample | host: Bos grunniens | place: China: Xizang | collected 2019 | reverse complement strand
GGCTCAACGTCGAACCATGTTCCCCACTCGTCAAGAAGAAGATCCACCTTACCCTCAGGGTCATAAGCGTTCATGATAGCCTTGTGATTCTCGATCACTTCCTCGACCTCGACAGCCTTTGCGACCATGTCGTACCAGCTGTTGTTGTCAAACTCAGTTGCAGAACCCTTAGGGCCGTCCCATCCTGTCACTGTATAATAATGGAGTGAAACACCATGCATCTGGTCTCCGATCTGATCCATGAGGACCTTTGTCCAGTTGTAATCATAGTCAGAAGCACCGCTGGCTACCTTATAAAGGATGTTTCCGTCATAGTTACGGCAATAAGTAGCGTAACGACGATAAAGATCAGAATAATACTCAGGACGCATGTTTCCGCCACATCCCCAGCTTTCGTTACCTACGCCAAGATATTTGAGCTTCCATGGCTCCTTGCGTCCGTTCTTTGCGCGGAGCTCAGCCAATGTACCGCCCTCTGCAGTGATGTACTCCACCCACTTTGCAAGTTCCTCTACAGAACCTGAACCTACGTTTCCTGAAAGATAAGGCTCACACTCAAGGAGTTCGCAAAGGTTGAAGAACTCATGTGTACCGAAAGAGTTGTCCTCCACAGTACCACCCCAGTTATTGTTGATCATCATCGGACGATCTTCCTTAGGACCGATTCCGTCCATCCAGTGATACTCGTCAGCGAAGCATCCGCCCGGCCAGCGAAGTACCGGAACCTTAAGAACCTGAAGAGCCTCGATGAGATCCTTTCTATAACCGTTGATGTTAGGGATATCCGAATCAGGACCTACCCAGATTCCGTCATAGATACATCTTCCAAGATGCTCTGCAAACTGACCATAGATTTCCTTGTGAATAACAGGCTGGTTTTCAGCATTCTCATGAATCTTGACCTGAACCTGTGCATTTGCCGCAAAAGCGAAGCATACTCCCATCAGGAGGATTGCAATTTTTCTCATGTCGTTTAGTGTTATTATGTTTTCAATTTGATAACAAATATATAAAAAATAATTCACAGGCATTGCAGATACCTATGAATTATTTCATTTTCGTTCTATAGAGTTATAAAAAAAAAGACAATCCGCTACCTCAGCCAGCTTTCCGGGTTCTGAGGCGTACTGCCTTTCCAAACCTCGAAATGAAGCTGTGTCTGACCATTGATAGTGTCGATAGTGCCAAGTTTCTGACCGGTTTTGACCTTTTCTCCGACCTTCACCGACACCGACTTCATCTTGCAGTAGAGGGTGAAATAGTTGCCGTGCTGGACAAGGACGCACTGATTGTATCCCGGCATGGTTATGACCTGGGTAACTGTACCGTCAAAGACAGCCTTTACGTCACTTCCCTTGGCCAGAGCCACATCGATGCCATTGTTGGAAGGAAGCTCAAGATTCTTATATACAGGATGATAATGCTTTCCGAAAGTTCCTACGACAGGACCGTCTGCAGGCCATGGAAGCTTGCCCTTGTTCTTGGAGAATTCTCCGTCAAGCTTCATATCCACAGGAGCGGACTTCTTAGACGAAGACTTCTGCTTCTTCGGATCATCCGTCTTCATAGCCTCCTCTATAAGCTTGGCAATCTGACGATTAAGAGCGTTGACCTCCTTCTTCTTGGATGCCAGCTGGTTCTGATATTTCTTCTTATCCTTCTGGAGTTTCTTCACGACAGAATCGGCCTTTGCCTCATCCTTCTTCAGTTTTTCAAGCTCCTTTACACGCTCGGCTTTCAAGGCTTCCGCCTCGGCCTTCATAGCCGTAAGCCTCTGCTTCTTTCCCTCAAGTTCCTCCTGCATGACCCTTATGTCCTTTGCCTCCGACTTCATCTGGGATGAAAGATTCCTGAAATAACCGAAACGGCGGAAAGCCTGACCAAGATTGTCACTGGCAAGCATATACATATACCACACACGGGCATCCCTGTTCTTGTACGCACTGCGGACAAGCTTGGCATAATGGGAAGTCAAGGTATCGATTCTGGCCTGCAGCCTGTTGATTTCACGCTGAGCCAGATATATGCTGTCCGAATACTGCCTCACACGCCTGTCCGCCTCGTTCACAAGAGACTTTCTGTTTGATATATTCTTGCGGATAAGAGTAAGATCGGAAAGCATGGAGCTGCTCTGAGAAGCGTTTTCAGCCAGCTGCTTGTCTATGATCGCTATCTCACGTTCAAGCCTGGCCTTCTTCTCCTCATAAGCTTTTGTATCCTGCGCGTATCCGACTACGACCGGACACAGCACAAGAATTGCTGTTATGAATAGGGTTCTTATATGGTTCATATCATTTCTTCATTGACTCTTTCCTCTGCTTCACCTTCTCCTCCAGATCCGGAATATCACCGTCATTCTTCTGCAACGCCAGATTCCAATAGACCATGGCAAGATCATATTCCTTCAGAGCATAGAGGACTTCCGCATAATGATCCATGATGACTACGCTGTCCTTTCCGCCGTAAAGCATCGCATGCTTGAAGAAAGGCTTTGCTTCCAGAGGCTTGCCCTGAAGGTAAAGTATCCATCCGAAGGTATCGAGGTAAGTGGCGTTGTCCGGCTCGGCCTCTATCGTCTTCTTGCTCATGGCATATGCCTTCTTGAGCTTCTTTCCCTCGACACTGAGGTAATAGGCATAATTGTTCAGGACATAGATATAATCCGGATTTATCTTGAGAGCCTTGTCGTATGCCTTGTAGGCCTTTTTATTGTCTCCGAGCTTATAGTATATGTCTCCCATGGTCGACCATGTCCTGAGGGTGGTCGAACTGTCGTTCGGAGCGGTTTCAAGCACCTTGAAGCAGATATCCAGCACCTTGTCGTACTCCTTCAGATTATAATCTCCGGTACTGGCCATTTCCAGGAATGCCGGCTCGTTCGGAAATTTCTTGAATGCCTCGCGTCCGGCTTCCGAAAGCTCTTCCCACATCTCTGCATACATAAGGAACTCGACATAGCTTGCATTTGCATTGAAGCTTTCAGGCCATGCATCGACATTAGCCTTGAAATGCTTGCCGGCCAGATTCTTGCGGTCTGTGGAATAATAATATACAGCAGCAGTCTGAAGCATCATGCTGTCCTTCGGATGCATTGCTACGGCCTTGTTCATTACGGAATCCAGCCTTGGAAGGAAGGAATTTATGAATTTAGGATCGGTCCTCTGGACCACAGCCATCAGATAATCGCTCTTGCCTGCAGCCGGGCTGTCCGACTTTGTCACATATGCATCAAGGACTTCGAAATATTCATCATATTTTCTCGTAAGGCGCAATGTCTCGGCCTTGCCCAGAAGGGCTGGAGAATAGTCAGGAGCAAGTTCCAGCGCCTCATCGTAATACACCAGAGCCGTAGAATCGTTGTACATGGACATTTCATAGTCCGCCAGCATAGACAGCACATATGGAGAAGAATACTCCTTATTGTAGTCTTCCAAAGACTTGATTGCATCTTCAGGTCTGTTCAACATCCTGAGGAAATTGAAGCGGTATACGGCAATGGACTCGTTCGTTCCGAACACATTCTCTATCTCCTTAAGGGTTTCAAGAGCCTTTTCAAAATCCCTCTGCTGGGCATACAGCTCCACCATGGAAAAATAAAGGTCGCTCTTCTTGGGAAAATCCTCCAGCAGCTTCTCGAACATCTCTATTGTAAGCTCCGGACGGGAGGTGATGGAATATAACATCGCCAGCCTGTATCGATACCAGAAATTGCCGGAATCCAGGTCTGCAGCCATCCTGTAGCACTGTTCCGCTGTTTCCAGGTCACCTTTCAGCACCGCACTCTGGGCAAGATAATACCATGCGGCATCGTTGTCCGGATCCTCAGCCACGATATCCTCCAATATGGACATTGCGGCATCAGCATCATTCGCGTTGAATTTCTCCACGGCTGAAAGCAGCATGTTCTCATGACGTGCCTCAGCCCTTTCAGACTGGGCATGGGAGTGCACAGGCACAAGGAAGGTTCCGCATATGAGAATCAGTATGTATATAAACCTTTTCATAGTTGCAATTCAGAAAACATACAAAAATAACACTGAATTTCGTGAAAATGCATATTTTTGAAAAAAATGTGTCTGTGATGCAACATTATGGGTCCATTTTGCATCTTTAGGGCGCATGAACAAAATGAAGACCTTCGGGACCCAACAGAGAGAATCGTGGCAGATACCGTTGAACTAAAGCTGATAGAGTCATGCATAAAAGGAGATCGAGCGTCCCAGAAGGCCATTTATGACCGTCTGGCTCCGCGTATGCTCCCTTTATGCATGCGATATGTCGGTGACAGGTCTCTGGCGGAGGATGTACTTCAGGACGGATTCATAACATTGTTCACGCACCTGGACAGCTACAAGGGCAACGGTTCCTTCGAAGGCTGGGCGAGAAAGATCTTTGTCACGACTGCACTTATGGAACTTCGCAAGAAGGATGCGTTGAAGATGAGCGATGAGCTCGATACGGTGAGGGGCATGAAGGCGGATCTTCCGTCACAGGGACAGAACATCGGATACAAGGAACTGATGAAGCTGGTGATGCAGCTTCCTGCCGGATTCAGGACGGTGTTCAACATGTATGCTGTCGAAGGTTATTCACATAAGGAGATCGGTGACATACTCGGCATAAGCGAGTCTACATCAAGGACTCAGCTCAGCAGGGCGAGGATCTGTCTGCAGAATATGATAAAGGAGATTGAAAATGTCTGAAAGGAACAATATGAACGATTTTGACCTCATGATGAAGTCGATCCTGGAAGAGGGTCAGGAGGAAGTGCCTGCCCGCATCTGGGATGGGGTTTCGGAAGGTCTGGACAAGGCGGCGCGACGAAAGACAGTCGTGCTATGGTTCAGACGTACTGCTGCAGGGGTGGCGGCTGCGGCTGCTGTCGCGGCCGGGGTCTTCTTCAACAGCGGAAGTGATGAGACTCTTGTCCCTGAGGCCGCAGACAGCGATATGATTGCTGTCGTGGAGCAGGTTGCCATTCCGGATGAGACAGAGTCTGTGACAGCTCATGATTATGTTGCAATGGCACGTGAGGATCTGCGTGAAAGCATGGCTGAAGACAAGCATATGCCGGAAGTTCCGATGACGGCAGCCGATGCAGTCAAGGCAGCTGACGACAACGGGACAGAAGTCGCTGAAACAGAGGTTCCAAAAACAGAAGTTGCTGAAAAAGAAGAAGTTGCAGAGAAGGAATATTTCCCTGAAGATTGGATATATGAGGATGAAGCAAAGAGGGAGAAAAGAGGTGTTTCGCTTGTCGTGTCAGGCATTACAGGAACCAACAATTCGGAGAATCAGAACAGGGTCAATCCAATGAAGAGGCCGTCGGTAAATCCTATGCCGAAGAAGACCGGAATCGAAGAGACCAGCACAAGAGGATCATACGGCATCCCTGTATCATTCGGAGCTGGAGTGAAGGTGGATCTCAGCGACAGATGGTCAATAGGAACAGGCCTGAACTACACCCTTCTTTCAAGACAGTTCTACGGAAAATACACTCAGATCAACGCAAATGGAGGAATAGACAATTCCTTGTCTTCCGATATCCGTAACGTCCAGCAATATGTAGGCATTCCTGTGAACGCATTCTATGATATGATATCGAACGAAAGGATCAGTCTCTATGCTTATGCCGGAGGAAGCGTAGAAAAATGTGTTTCAGACAGATACAGCATCCTCGGAACATCGATAGTCCACAAGGAGAAGGCAGATGGCGTACAGCTGTCAGCCAATGCGGGCATAGGAGTCGAGTTCATGCTTGGAAAGCACATCGGAATGTATATAGACCCGAGTATCAGATATTATTTCGACAACGGACAGCCGAAGAGCATCAGAACGACACAGCCGCTCATGATGGGCTTCGAAATGGGTTTCAGAGCAAGGCTTTAGGCTTTGCCTTCAATTATGTTACGCGCAAGGGTATTAGCGCATACAAAATCCTTAAGTTCCTGACAATCAGTCTGGAGTATGGTATGGCGGTCGCCCTGCCAGAGCATCGATCCCTTGTGGATGAATCCGATCTTGTCTCCTATTTCAAGAATTGAGTTCATGTCGTGGGTATTGACCACGGTAGTCATGTTGAACTCCTTTGTCAGGTCACTGATGAGCCTGTCGATAAGGATGGAAGTGTATGGATCCAGACCTGAATTAGGCTCGTCACAGAAGAGGTATGAAGGATTGAGTGCAATGGCTCTGGCTATTCCCACTCGTTTCTGCATGCCTCCGCTGAGTTCATTCGGATATTTGTCGTCCGACCCGATCACATTCACCTTCTCCAGGCAATACTGAGCCCTTTCCCTGCGCTGAGCCTCGGACCATGTAGTGAAGAATTCCATCGGAAACATCACGTTCTCTATCACTGTCGCGAAATCGAAGAGAGCACTGCCCTGGAAGAGGATGCCGATGTTCTGTCTGAGAAGCATCTTCTCCTTATATCCCATTTCCGACAGCTTCCTGTCGCCATAGCATATATCTCCGCTGTCGGGCTCCATCAGTCCGATGAGATTCTTCAGAAGTACGGTCTTTCCCGAACCGCTGGCACCGATGATCATGTTGCATTTGCCCGGCTCATATTCGACGGATATATCCTTGAGGACCTGCACACCGTCAAAACTCTTGTTGAGATTCTCTACCTTGATCATTCTAATAAAGCATTAACTGTGTGACTATCAGGTCAGCAAGAAGTATCAGGATACTTGTGACCACTATGGCTTTCGTGCTTGAACGTCCGACTCCGAGGGATCCGCCTCTGGCATAATAGCCGTTGAATGCAGCAATGGATGATATCATGAAGCAGAAAAGAGACATCTTGAAACAGCTGTAGAATATGTAGAAGCCGTTGTAGAAGGCCTTGATTCCCGTTATGTATGATGCTGTAGGGATGATCTGTGTCGCCTCTACCACGACATATCCTCCGACAAGTCCGAGGGCAAGACTCAAAAGCATGAGAAGAGGGCTCAGAAGTGTGGTCACTACAACTTTCGGAAGAACGAGGAAGCCGGCCGAATTGACTCCCATCATGTCCATTGCATCGATCTGCTCGGTTATACGCATGCTGCCGATTTCAGAAGATATGTTCGATCCCATCTTTCCGGCAAGGATGAGGGCTACCATAGTCGAGCAGAACTCCAGGATAAGGCTTTCCCTCACCATATATCCGATGTACATCTTGTCGATTATGGGATTTTCAAGGTTTGAGGCTGTCTGGATGACGAGGACTCCGCCTATGAAAAGCGAAATCACACCTACGAGAAGTATGGAGGAAAGAATCAGCTTGTCCGCTTCATTCACGGACTGCCTGAAGAAGATTTTCCACTTCTCAGGCTTCCTGAAGACCATTTTCATGAACAGAAAATACCTTCCGAGCGACTCTAAAATATTTTTTATCATGTATAAAATTTATTTTATGATGCGAATTTACCACATTTTTCTCTTTTTTAAACGAATTGTCGAATTTGAGGGGCACATTTGAAGAAAAACGGAATATGGAATCACAAATGAAGCCTTTACAGCGCAACAGAGATCATGAAATTGATAATCGTATTTTTAAGATCCGTGAAAAATATGTTATGATCGATAGGGATCTTGCCCAATTATACGGAATAGAAACAAAAGCCCTCAATCAACAGGTCAAAAGAAACATCGAAAGGTTCCCGGATAACTTCATGTTCAAGTTGAACAAAGAAGAATTCGACGAACTGGTCACATTTTGTGACCGGTTCAATACAATGAAACATTCCTCCGCATTACCGAATGCCTTTACAGAGCAAGGCGTGGCTATGCTGTCTGCTGTCTTAAAAAGCAACACTGCTATCAAGGTCAGCATCCGCATAATGGAATCATTCGTAAGAATGCGCAGATTTTTCATATCATATCATGATCTTTTCAATAAGCTGGAACTATTGGAATCAAGACAAAAGACTACAGAAAATCAGGTGGAAAAAATCCTTGACATAATACATGAAAGAGAGAAAGAACTTCCTGAACAGGGTATATTCTTTGACGGACAGATATATGATGCATATTCCTTCGTTTGCAGTTTGATAAGAAAGGCAGCAGAAAGAATCATATTGATTGACAACTATATAGACGAAACAATCTTGACATTGATAGATAAAAGACACAAGAATGTAGAGGCAGTAATATATACTTGTAACATTTCCAGACAATTGAAACTTGATATAGAAAAGCATAATTCACAGTACCGGCCGATAGATATCAGGATTTTCACTAAAGCACATGATAGATTCCTGATCATTGACAACGAGGTGTATCTGATCGGTGCATCAATCAAGGATCTCGGGAAAAAGTGGTTTGGCTTTACAATCATTGAAAGTATTGACGCTGAAGAAATAATACATAGATTAAACTATTGAAATCATGCTTATCAACATTCATTGCGCAAAGTGCATCGGAATCGATGCTGTGCCCGTGACGGTCGAGGTGAACGTCGGTTCGGGACTGGGAATCCATCTTGTAGGTCTGGCGGATGCCGCCGTGAAGGAAAGTCTGCTGAGGACAATGACATCGCTGCAGTCGATGGGATTCAGGATTCCGGGAAAGAAGATAGTTATCAACCTTGCTCCGGCCGACATGCACAAGAAAGGCAGCGGATATGACGTGCCCATCGCTTTGGGAATAATCGCGGCATCAGGGCAGAGAGACCTTCCGCTGCTGGACAAGTTCATGATCATGGGTGAATTAGGACTGGACGGAACTGTCCGTGAAGTGCCGGGAGCCCTGCCCACCGTTGAACTTGCATGCAGGACAGGACTGAAAGGATGCATCCTGCCTCTGGCATCCGCTCTGGAGGCTGTGGAGTATGAAGGGACAGAAGTCTATGGGGTCGAGACACTGGAAGATGTTCTGAGAATATTGTCGGGAGAGGAGGTCTGTTCGGATCTTCTCGCGTCGAGCAGGATATCTGAAATGAATGAGGGTGCCTGCTGCAAAAGCAGTGAGAAGGATCAGAGTATCATGGACTTTTCCGAAATAATAGGTCAGGAAGGAGCCAAACGAGGGATCGAGATTGCAGCAGCCGGCAACCACAATCTTATCCTCATAGGTCCTCCCGGCTCAGGTAAAAGTTCTTTGGCAAAGGCGATGGCCGGGATCCTGCCTCCGATGACAATCGAAGAATCCATCCAGACCAGCAAGATATATTCTGTGGCAGGGAAAGGCAATCCGATGGGAGGTCTGATGCAGACGCGTCCTTTCAGATCGCCCCATTACAGCGCATCTGTGGCGGCTCTTCTTGGAGGAGGTTCGGACAACATCATGCCCGGGGAGATTTCGTTGGCCCATAACGGGATTCTGTTCATAGACGAATTCTGTGAAGCTCCAAAAAAGGTTCTGGAAGTGCTCAGAGCCCCTATCGAGGACAGGAAGGTCACCATTTCCAGATTGAAGTCCAAGGTCGAATATCCATCGGATTTCATGCTTGTAGCGGCTACGAACCCATGCCCTTGCGGCTATTTCGGAGAGGATGACAGATGCACATGCACACCGTCAAAAAGGATGAATTACCTTGCAAAACTGTCCGGCCCGCTTATGGACCGTATAGACATACAGCTGTTTCTTCGCAAGGTGGATCCGAAACGTCTTGTGCAGAGGAGAAAGGCCGAGTCAAGTGCAGTTGTAGCGGAAAGAGTGATGAAGGCAAGGATGATCCAGAAGGAAAGGTTTGCAGAGGAAGGGATATTCTGTAATTCGGCAATGAACAGCAGACAGATGGAGAAGTATTGTCCCCTTTCCGACAGCTGCAAGGCTCTTCTGGAGAAGATCATCGACCGTATGGGACTATCCGCAAGGGCATGCTCACGCATAATAAAGCTGGCACGTACTATAGCTGATCTGGCCGGAACGGAGGACATTCTCCCTGAGCATATATCGGAGGCTGCAGGCTACAGATTTCTGGACAAGCAGAACATTTTCGGATAAACTTCCTATATTTGCAGCATGAAACACGAAGTCATCATCAGAGGTACGGAAGACCTCGACAGAGCAGCAGCGGAATTCCTCGAAAAGATCGGGGACAACACGCTTGTAGCCTTTTTCGCCCCTATGGGAGCAGGCAAGACAACATTCACGACAGCCATCTGCAGGGCTCTGGGCGTGACTGACCCTGTAGGATCCCCGACTTTCGCCATCGTAAACGAATACATGAGGGCGGACGGAGATCCGATGTACCACTTCGACTTCTACCGCATCAACAAACTTTCAGAAGCCATAGAGATAGGACTCGACGACTATCTCTACAGCGGTTGTCTCTGCATAATGGAATGGCCTGAAAACATAGAGGAACTTCTTCCTGAAGAGACTCTGAAAGTCAGCATCACCGTGAATCCGGATCAGTCCAGGACATTGTCTTGGGAAGCCTGACCCCTGCGGACACTGACAGTGGATATGAATCCATTGATATCCAGATAGTTCACACCTCCATCCTTCCAGATCATAGGCCTTCCTCCTGAACGGGAGGACAGTCCGGCATACATTATTCCGTCGACCGCCACGGCAGTATTGCTGCCGACAGAAACATATCCGGCGTACATCCTGAATGTTTCTCCGCATCGGTATATGATACCCCGGTCATGAGACGAAGTAGGATTGAGCATGCAGCAGACTCCTGCACCGTTCATGCATATGGACGAGACCGTCATTCCGTCCTCGAACAGACTCGGCTGCCCTTTCATGTCCCATAATCCGCTCGTCACAGGATTATCCGGACCGGCCAACAGACCTTCCGCATATATGATCCCTCCTTCCGCCAGCAGTCTGCATGCAAGCATGGATGCAGATTCCGGCATTCCCAGGGCTGTCATGGAAGATGAGGAAAAAAGAACCGGCGAGGAGACACCTGTAACGGATGCCAGATAGGATATGCAGCCTCCGGCCGATATGATATCCCATACCTTCCGGACATCTTCCCGGACGGCAGCCTGCACGACATCTCCGTCCCGTACATGATAATATCGGTATATCTGCTCGGAAACCGAGGCTACAGGTTCGTAGAATGCAAAACAGATGTCCGACCCGTCCTTATACAGATTTGCAAAAGAACGGCCTTGATCACGACTGATGAGGGGTTCACCATTTTTCCTGTAGCAGAAACCGTCACCTTCACGCGGATGTCCCAGTGTATAGACATCATCCTCGTCCACCTGAAGTCCGCAGATCATCTCCCTTCCCTGATAACGGATGATTTCCTTGCCGTCCTTCTTGATGACAGTCTCCGAATCTGTCGAATAATCGGTATACAGATGTCCGTCCGCCATCCTGTGCATATCAGGATCGGAACTGACTTCATATTCATCACCTACCGGCACTTTCATCATCGGTATTCCGTCCGCATAGACGGTCAGCGAGCATTTCACACTGCCCTTTTCGGCATCAGCCCTCCAATCATATCCATCAGGATATTGCATTGCAGTGACATAGATGACTGTCTTCTCCTGATCTTCCTTTCCCGCATTGATACCAGGGCCTACCCAGACATCTTCTGCACCGCTATGAGGCCTTCTGCTGACCTCTTCCAGTCCGCACGATACAGCTGCGATAAAAACCGCAGCAATCACCAATCTCTTCATATCTTTTTTCAGCAAAGAAACAGAAAACGGGACGAAAACGACCGATCGTTCGTCCCGCATATGACATATTCGTCACATTTTTCTTTTTCTTTAAATTTTTGTCTTTTTTTTATTCTCTGCTGTAGAGAGCGAAAAGAGCTGATCCGGAACCGGACATGCTGGCATAGACCGCACCGCTGTCATAAAGAGAACGTTTTATGGCTGCAAGTTCAGGATATTTGGCGAACACGGTCTCTTCAAAGTCGTTCACAAGGATTCCGTCCCACTCTTCGACAGGTCTGGACAATGCTTCCTTCAACGGAACTTCAGGAAGATGAGGCTTTATGCCGCCATATGCATCCTTTGTGGAAACCGCCACTCCTTCCGGAGTCAGGACCTGAAGGTCATATGCCTGGATGTCGAGAGGATGATCGGTCAGTATCTCTCCCCTTCCTTCTCCTATCATAGGACGGTTGTATATGAAGAAAGCACAATCGCTTCCTAGCCTTGAAGCATATGCAGCAAGCTGGTCTTCAGACAATTGCAGGTCGCAAAGTTCATTAAGCATCTTCAACGCGAACGCAGCGTCTGCAGAACCTCCACCGAGACCTGCACCTACAGGAGATGTCTTTTCAAGGAAGATCTTGACAGGAGGAAGCTGGAAGTCTTCTGCCAGAATATGATATGCCTTTGCTGTCAGATCCTTGAGAGGATCCCAGTCAACACCTTCTGCACGCGCAATCGTTATCATCAGCTTTCCATCTTCTGACATGCCCTGGGCAATCATTTCAGGAGCATATTTCCCGAAAAGTGCAGCTGAAGTGCGGCTGAAATCATCTCCGACAATGATTTCAAGAGTGTCGCTGATGCCGAAGTACGGTACAAAAAGGGTTTCCAGATCATGAAAACCGTCCTCACGCTTGCGGAGGACGTTCAGACCTAGATTTATCTTGACGTTCGGATTCGTGATCATTTATTGATGATTATGTTTCTGATGTTTGATTCTAATTCAGCCGCGATGGTTTCACGCTGGGATTCATCGTCGATGTTTTCAAGCACCGGAGCAATAAAGGAGATCATCTGAAGAACCTTTGCGTCCTCGAGAGATATACCGCGCGAACGAATATAGAACTGTTCTTCCTCGTTGAGGCG
>JAEIGA010012886.1_pt1 | contig 12716 bp, 11 predicted proteins | sample 9270691 | NCBI WGS metagenome assembly JAEIGA01 (sample SAMN17057246, study PRJNA624740) | gut metagenome | biome: biome; isolation source: fecal sample | host: Bos grunniens | place: China: Xizang | collected 2019 | reverse complement strand
TAGGTATTGAAATAGGAAGAAACTTTACTTGGGTAAATAGAGTAGAATCATTTTTGAATAATGACCCTAATGAAGCTAATCAATATAATTATGCTATAATGGCAATAGCAACGGGTGGTACTATGGGAGTTGGAATAGGTAATACTGTTATGGCGAGATTTTTAAGTGAATCACATAACGATTTTATTTTTTCTGTGATACTAGAACAAGGAGGAATATTTATATGTATTTTAATACTTTTAGCTTATTTCATATTATTTTATAGATGCTTACTTGTGTCAAGAGAGGCTAAAGGATTGTTCGGAGCTTATGCGGCAGCAGGTATATCTTTTGTAATAATTATTCAAGCTTTAATAAATATGATTGTAGCGACAGGACTGTCGCCTATCACAGGACAAACTCTTCCTTTCCTTAGTTATGGTGGTACATCGTTTTTAATAAGTAGTTTTGCGATAGGAATTATTCTTAATATAAGTGCAGAGAGTAAAAAAGCTATAGAAGAAGAACAGCATCCAACAACGGACGTTGTTGAAAAAAATTCAGAAATAGATAATACAAATAATAACGAAATATGAAAGTAATAATAAGTGGAGGAGGAACAGGAGGACATATATTCCCTGCGATATCAATAGCGAATGCATTAAAAAATAAATATAAAGATGCAGAGATATTATTTGTAGGAGCAAAAGGAAAAATGGAAATGCAAAAAGTTCCACAAGCAGGATATGAAATAATCGGCTTGCCTGTTGCTGGATTTCAAAGAAAAAAGTTATGGAAAAACATTTCTTTTCCTTTTAAGTTGCTTTCTTCTATGATGAAGGCTAAGAAAATAGTGAAATCTTTTTCTCCAGATATAGTGATAGGAGTTGGAGGTTATGCTTCAGGACCAATACTACGTTCTGCAGTATCACAAAAAGTGCCAACACTAATTCAAGAGCAAAACTCATATCCTGGAGTTACAAATAAGATTTTAGCTGACGGTGTAAATAGAATATGTGTTGCTTATGAAAATATGGATAGATGGTTTCCTGAAAACAAAATAGTTTTTACGGGTAATCCTATACGTCAAAATATATCAGCTTTACAAGAAAATCAAATAGAATTAATTGCAAAAGCACAAGAAACATTCGGATTTACAAAAGATAAACCTGTGGTTTTAGTAGTAGGAGGAAGTTTGGGTGCATTGACAATAAATGAGAGTATAATCAATCACCTTGACTACTTTATAAAAAATGATATACAGCTAATATGGCAAACAGGCAAGTGGTTTTATGAAAAAGCTAAAGAAACGGTTTCAAGATTAAATTCAACTAATATAAGAGTCTATGAATTTATTTTTGAAATGGATCAAGCTTATTCTTTGTCTGATGTAATCATATCAAGAGCAGGAGCTATTGCTATTTCAGAATTATGTGTTGTAGGTAAACCTTGTATTCTTGTTCCTTCGCCAAATGTGTCTGAAGATCATCAAACGAAGAATGCAAATACATTGGTGTCAAAATCTGCTGCAGTAATGGTAAAAGACATTGAGGCAAGGGAAAAATTAATAGAAGAGTTAGATAAAATAATTAATAGTCCAAGTTTACAGAAAGAAATGTCTGAAAACATTGTTCAGCTTGGAATTAGAGATGCTGATAAAAGAATAGTGGAACAAATAGAAAATATACTTGGTAAATAAAATGGATAAAAAAACGTATTACTTCGTAGGTATAGGAGGAATAGGAATGAGTGCTATAGCTCGTTATTTGAATAATAACGGGCATAAGGTTTATGGATATGATAGGACACGAACACAATTAAGTATTCAACTTGAAGAAGAAGGAATGCAAATAATCTATGAAGATAATCCAAATCATTTGCCAGAGAATATTGATTTAGCAATATATACACCTGCAATTCCTGTAGATAATCAAATATTGAAAACAATAAAAGAAAGAAATATTAAATTAGAAAAAAGAGCTATAGCTTTATCGGAAATAATAAAAGAAAAGAAGGTAATAGCAATATCTGGAACTCATGGAAAAACTACAACATCTGGATTGCTTGCGCATTTATTGCATAGTAGTAAAATAGGTTGCTCAGCCTTTTTAGGAGGAATAACAAATAATTATTCTACTAATATGCTCTATAATGCAAACTCAGATTATGTGATAGTAGAAGCAGATGAATATGATAGATCTTTTTTACAACTTACCCCATACGTTTCAGCAATAACATCAATATCGGCAGATCATTTAGATATATACGAAAACAAGGAAAATTTAGAACAAGCCTTTGCTCAATTTGCTAATCAAACAAAACAAGAAGGGAGAATCTTCCTTAAAAAAGGGCTAAGTATAGAGCCAAAAGACTCAATAAAGACTCATACATACTCTCTTACAGATATAGAATCTGAATATTATGCTTGGAATATAAGAGTAAGTAAAGAAAGTTATTATTTTGACTATCACACACCAGAGAAAGTTTATTATGATATGCAGATGACTTATCCCGGTATTCACAATATAGAAAATGCAATACTTGCTTTATCAATAGCAATAAATCTTGGTGTAAGTGAATATGAACTAAGAGCTTCTCTAAAAACTTTCAAAGGAATGAAGCGAAGATTTGACTTGCAACTAAAAACACAAGATACAATATACTATGATGATTACGCTCATCACCCAGAAGAAATTGAAGCAACAATAACATCATTAAAGCACTTGCATCCAAATAAAAGAATATGTGGTATTTTCCAACCACATTTGTATTCAAGGACAAGGGATTTTGCAGATGAATTTGCAAGAGCATTAGAACATTTAGACGATATAATATTAATACCTATTTATCCAGCAAGAGAAGAACCAATAGTAGGAATAACTTCTAAAACTATTTTACACAAGATAAATAAAATGGATAAATATCATGTAACAAAAGAGCAGCTATTTCCATTGTTATCTGCACTTCAACCACAACTATTAGTTACACTTGGAGCTGGTGATATAGACCAATTAGTAGAACCAATAACCCAATTTTTAAAAGATAATGAATAAAACGATAAAATTTCTACTATTAGTAATAGGATTGTTAGCACTTGTCATCGTAGCAAATATTACGATGAGAAATCTTAATGTGTCTAAAGTAGAAATAGAAATGAATTACAAAACTAAAGATAGGCTAATTTGTAAAGAACAAGTGTATTCATTATTATCAAAAAAATATGGAGATTTTACTAAGTATAAAAGAATAGAAATAGAAATAGAAAAAATAGAGGAGTTTTTAAGAGGAAAGAATTTAATATATTCAGTAGATGTATATTTAAATTTGTTAGGTACATTAAAAATAGATATAGTGCAGAATTCGCCAATACTAAGAATATTTACAGAAAATAAACAATACTATATAGACGAAGAAGGTAATGTTTGTAATACAATAAAGAATAAAGCTGCAGATGTGATTATAGCAAATGGAAATATTAGAGAAACACTAAAAGGAATAAAAACAATAGACTCAGTAAAAACCCCTATTACTTATAATATACATAAACTCGTTTTGAAAATAGAACAAGATTCAATTTTAAGAAATCAAATAGATCAAGTCTATTACGATAAAAAAGATGGCTTTGAATTGTTGCCAAAAATAGGGGATTATGTCGTTAAGATTGGTCAAATGGAAAATTTAGATGAAAAGCTTCTAAAACTAAATAATTTATATAAAGAAGGCTTTTCTGAATTTGGCTGGGATAACTATAGTGAAATCAAATTAGAATTTGATGGACAAGTAGTTTGCGTAAGAAAATAAACAATAAACACAATAAATGATATGAGAAACATAGTAGTAGGAATTGATGTCGGAACGACAAAAATTGCAGTATTCATTGCAGAAAAACAAGAAAATAATGAGATTCATATAATAGGTATGGGTTGCACAGAATCTCAAGGTGTAGAAAGAGGAGTTGTAAAGAATATTGAAAATACGGCAAGCTCTATAAAGGTAGCTGTACAAAAAGCAGAAGAAATGTCTGGCGTAAAAGTAACTGATGTTTATGTAGGAATAGCAGGGCATCATATACGTTCAAGACAACATAGGGGTAATATAATAATACATGAGGAAGATCATATAATAACAAGGGAAGATGTTGAGAAACTGAAAGCTGAACAATATGGTATCCTTATGGAACATGGAGAAGAAATTATAGATGTTATCCCACAAGTATATATAGTTGATAATGATTCCCCTACAACTAATCCTGTTGGTAGAGTAGGTAAATGTTTGGCTGGAGATTTCCACCTAATTACAGGAAACGTTACTAACATACAAAACATTCATAGAAGTGTACAAATAGCAGGATATAAAGTAAAGAAATTAGTTTTAGAGCCAATAGCATCAGCAGAGGCAGTAGTAGATGAGCAAGAAAAAGAAGCAGGAGTATGTTTAGTTGATATAGGAGGAGGAACAACGGATGTTGCAATATTCCATGGAGGAATTATTCGTCATACATCAGTTATTCCATTGGCAGGAAATGTAATAACTGATGATATTAAAAATGGTTGCTCTATTATAATTGCACATGCAGAAGCTTTAAAACAAAATTTTGGAGCATGTCTTGAAACACCTACTTCACCAAATGAGATAATATCTATACCAGGTTTTAGAGGAAGAGATCCAAAAGAAATATCAGTACAACAACTCACTATGATAATCAAGTCAAGAGTGAAAATGATATTAGAACAAGTCTTATATGAATTAGTCAATACAGGATATGACAAAAAACTTATTGCAGGGGTTGTTTTAACAGGTGGTGGAGCTAAAATAAAAGATATAGATAAATTCTCTGAATTTATACTAGGCTTAGATGCTCGTGTGGGTACGCCACAAGAACATTTGTCTGGTAATATTACAGAAGAAATGACTCATCCTAAGCATGCAACAGGTATAGGCTTAATATTAAAAGCTTTACAGGATTTAGAGGAACAAAAATTGTTAAATCCAAAAATAGAAGAACCTGCTACGGAACCAATACCAGGACATAAGGAAGATGATGTAGTAGAAGAAGATTCAAAACCTAGTGATAAAAAGACTTTTGTAAAGAAAATTGAAAATTTCTTAAAGAATATTATGTTAGGGGATAATAAGGAGGATTCTTATTAACAGTATTTTGTGAAAAACTTAACCGTTTTCAATCATTATTGTGTGTATAAAAGTAGTAATTTTACAAATTGATATATTAGTTATTATTTAAGCGAAAAAATATGGAAGAATTAATGCAATTTGCAAGCGAAATAACTGAAAATAATTTATTAAGCATGGATGCTCCAAAAGAACAATCTTCATACATCAAAGTATTAGGAGTTGGAGGGGCAGGAACCAATGCAGTAAATCATATGTTTAACTGTGGAATACAAGGAGTTGATTTCATAGTTTGTAATACAGACCAATCATCTCTAGACAATTCACCAGTCTTGAATAAAATTAAGATCGGAGAAGGTGGTTTAGGAGCAGGTAATAATCCTGAAAAAGCTCGTGTTGCAGCAGAAGCAGCAGAAGAGGAAATAAAATCACATTTAGAACACAATACAAGAATGCTATTTATCACAGCAGGAATGGGAGGAGGAACAGGAACAGGAGCCTCTCCTATAATTGCACGTTTCGCAAAAGAAGTGAAAATAGCAACAACAGAAGAACAAATCTTAGTAGTTGCAGTTGTAACATTGCCATTCTCTTTTGAAGGAAGAAGAAGAAAACAACAAGCACAGGAAGGTATCTTAAAATTGAGAGAAGAAGTAGATGCTATAATCACTATCAATACAGACAAATTGAGAGAGTATGGAAATTTAACAATGGATAATGCTTTCACAATGGCAGATGATATACTTTTAACTGCCGCAAAAGGTATTTCTGAAATGATGACAGTAACTGGTAGAACAAGAGTTGACTTCCGCGACGTACAATCTGTTATGCAAAAATCAGGAGTGGCCTTAATGGGAACAGGAGTTGCTGAAGGAGAAAACAGAGCTTTAGAAGCGATACAAGCAGCAACAACTTCAAAATTGCTTAATGACGACGATATATCAAAAACTAAAAACATCTTATTATATTTCTTGTCTTCAGAATCAAACCAACTTCGTATGGAAGAAATGGACATAATAGTAAATTATATCCAACAAGCAACAAATCCAGATGTAGATTATATTTGGGGAACAGGTGTAGATAATAGCTTGGGTGATAAATTATCTATAACATTAGTTGCTACAGGTTTTGAAGCAAAACCACCACAACAACCAGTAGAACGTGGCCACGATAAAATACCATTGCCTACACCTACGCATCCTCAAAATACTCCAATATCACAACCATCAAAAATAGATGATATTATAGAGGTGTCACAAGTCACTCAATCAGTTGTACAACAACCTCCTCAAGTATCTCAAACGGAAGAACCGGCACAAATTTCACAAGAATCTGAAAAAATAGTTCATGTTCTTCCAATTACAGAAGAACCTATAGTAGATACTCAAACTCAAACTATAGTAACAACAGATACAAAACTAACAGGTATTTGGCAACAATCATCAGTAGCGGTTAACCCACAACCACTACCTCAATCTCAGCCACAACAAATAATGGTGAAAGAACCAGTTGTAGAGGTGCAATCTACACCAGAAGTGACAACAGATATAAATAAAATATTTGTAAATACAGGTTTTCAAAATATTTCAGATGATGAAAGAATGGAAAGAATGAGAGCTGTTAGAGAAATGTTAAACTCTGAAGCTGGTATAGAAAAGCTTATAGCAACTTCACCTCTTGAAATTGAAACTATGAATTTTAACCAAGAATTTTCACAAGCTAATAAAAGTTCGAGTTTTTCAATTACATCAGACGGAGATTTAAAATATGGAGCTAATCCATCTCTTCACGCTTGCGTAGATTAAAAACAAGCAATTTACCAATGAAAGTAAAAATCATAAATAAATCACAACATCCATTACCTGCCTATGAGACTATCTTATCGGCAGGTATGGATTTAAGAGCCTCTCTTACAGAATCAATTACCCTACAACCAATGCAGAGAGCGCTAATCCCAACAGGACTTTACATAGAATTACCAGCAGGGACAGAAGCACAAATACGTCCACGTTCAGGTTTAGCATTTAAAAATGGAATTACTGTTTTGAATTCTCCAGGAACGATAGATGCAGACTATCGTGGAGAAATAAAAGTCCTACTAATAAACCTATCCCAAGAAGCCTTTGAAATAAAAGATTCAGAACGCATAGCCCAAATGGTAATTAGTCGACACGAAACCATAGAATGGGAAGAAGTAGAAATGCTTAACGAAACAAAAAGAGGAGAAGGCGGATTCGGTCATACAGGTAAATAAAAACAATATGACAGCAGACGAAGTAATAAAAACCTTTCAAGAAAGAGTAGCAACTCTAAGGAGGTGTCTTTGACGTAGATTCACTACAAAAAGACATAGAACAATCACAAGAAGAAACACAAGCTGAATACTTTTGGCAAGACCCCAAAGAAGCAGAGAAGTTTCTAAAACAACTCAGCGAGAAAAAAAATAAATTACAATCCTTTCTTATAGTAAATACAGCATTAGAAGATTTCCAAGTTTTAAAAGAGTTCTATGATGAAGGCTCAGTAGAAGAAACCGAAATACAACAAAACATAGATACACTTAATACAGAAATAGAAAACTTGGAATTTAAAAATATGCTATCATCCGAAGAAGATAGACTTTCTGCAATAGTAACAATCAATGCAGGAGCAGGAGGGACAGAATCCTGCGATTGGGCAAGTATGCTAATGCGAATGTACACACGTTGGGCAGAAAAAAACAGCTATAAACTTTCGCAAATAGACTACCAAGAAGGCGATGTAGCAGGAGTAAAAAGCGTAAGCTTTGAAATAGAAGGGGAATACGCGTACGGATATCTAAAAGGAGAAAGTGGAGTCCACCGTTTAGTAAGACAATCACCCTTTAATGCTGCCAACAAACGTCAAACCTCCTTTGCATCAGTTTATGTTTATCCAATAATAGACGAAAACATAGAAATCAATATCAATCCCGCAGATATAGAATGGGATACATTCCGTTCATCAGGGCCAGGAGGGCAAAACGTAAACAAAGTAGAAACAGCAGTACGTTTAAGATATAAACCTGAAAACATAGTAATAGAGTGCCAACAAACCCGTTCGCAACTCCAAAACCGTGAAAAAGCAATGCAAATGCTACGTTCACAACTATACGAAATGGAGATGAGAAAGAAGAAAGAAAAAATAGCTGAAATAGAAGGTAACAAAAAGAAAATAGAATGGGGAAGTCAAATCCGTAACTATGTATTACATCCATATAAATTAGTAAAAGACGTAAGAACGAACGTAGAAACGACCGATACAGCGGCAGTACTTGACGGAGAATTAGAAGCCTTTATAAAAGCCTTTCTTATGGAATACGGAGGCTAATTTTGAGTATTAGCCCAAGTTTTTAATTCTTTTTTAGTTCTTATTTCTTTGTTTTTTAGAAAAAGTCCAACGCTGTTGGATTTTTATTTTTCTTAGAAAAAGGATATCAACTCTTTGTGTTAGCAAAATGAATCAAAGAAAAATAGATGTAAAATAAGGAATCAATTTATGGAAAGTAAATAAAAAAAAGCAGAAGAATCATCTTCTGCTTTTGCCTTTGTAGCGGGGGCAGGACTCGAACCTACGACCTTCGGGTTATGAGCCCGACGAGCTACCTCTGCTCCACCCCGCATCCTCTCGATTTGGATTGCAAAAGTACTACTTATTTTTGAATCCACCAAATTTTTCTTGAAATTTATTCTTCAAATATGATTTCTCCTCTTGCTCTTGAGAAGGTAAATGTTCCAAAATCGATAAGTCCATTTCTATTTACAATCATGTCGTATTTCATTCCTTTTCTTACAATGACTTCATATTTGTCTGCAAAATATTTTCCTATATATGCAGAACGGAATGTTAAGACTGAATTGTCTAATATATTGCCGTCTTCGTCAAAGGCTTTGTCTTTGTCTTTGAAATCGTCTTTTGTAATTCTTCCTTCTAATAAATATTTCATTGCTAAATCCCAATCTAATACGGCTGCATCTCTATATTTTTCATCATAAATACATGAAACAGCTTTTCCATTTAGTATGATGTAAAATTGTGCTTTGTTGCCGTTTATCATTGAAACTTTTATGTGATTGTCTGTATAAACGATAGGAACTTCTGTGTCTGGTGGTGGCACTGTTCCTGATACCATATCTACAATTGGAGCATTTAATGCAGCATCTTTTAAGCTGTCTATCACTGCTCTTGGAACAAAGTCTGTTCTTAAGATACGGAATTCTGTTCTTCTGTTAAGTTGGTGTGCTGCTTCTTTTTCTCCTTTGCTTCTTAATTTGTTAATAAAGTCGTCTGTTAGTGTTACACCTTTAGCAAAGCTATATTCCTTTCCTCCAAATTCTGCGGTGCAGTTTGTTTTTAGTGTTCTTGGAACTCTATCTCCGTATCCTTTTGGTATTAATCTTTCTCTGTCAATTCCTCTTGCTACAAGGAATTCTACTACTGATTCAGCTCTGCGTTGGCTTAATGTATCATTAGTAACGCGAAGGAAAGGTCTTGAGTCTGTGTGTGAACCTAGTTCTATAACGTATGTTGGGTTGTTAACTAATATTACTAATAGGTCAGATAGTGAGTCTTGGTATTGGTCTTTTAATTCCCATTTTGCAAGGTCATATCTTATTTCTGGTAATACTATTGGTTCTTTTGGTATTGGGCGTAGTTTGAAATCGTGTACAAGTTCTGTTGTTGTTGTTAAACCTACTGTTGATTCTTTGCCTTCGTTGTTGAAGTAACCGATTTGTGATACTTGTATTTTGTAGTTTACATTGTAGTTTATTTGTTCTGTAGAGAAGCTATATTCTCCTTTTCTATCAGTTCTTGTTTCTATGCTTGTGTTGTCGTCACCTATTAATCTTATTCTTGCTCCTTCGATTGCCTGCATAGATTTGTCATCTCTAATTTTTCCTTTTAGAGAGAATAAAAGTGGAGCTCTATAGAATGAGTATAAGTCGTCACCACCTGTACCACCTTCTCTGTTTGATGAGAAGAATCCTGATTCTTCTGCTGCTATAGTTTCTTGTTCTACTTTATTAAAGATGATACCTATTTCATCTGATGGGCTATTGATAGGATACATTAAGTTTTGTGGTTCTGACCATTCTCCGTTTGCAAATTCTGTGTAGAATAAGTCCATACCTCCTAATCCTGGTAATCCGTCAGAAGAATAATAAAGTCTTGTGTCAGAACGTAAAGTTGGGAATTCTTCTTTACCTTCTGTGTTTATTTGTTTTCCTAAGTTAACAACGCTTCCGAAAGGTTCATCAATGCTACTTCTTGTTGCTTTCCAAAGGTCATAATCTCCTTCTCCTCCAGGTCTGTTAGAAGAGAAATATAGTGTTAATTCGTCAGATGATATTGCTGGGTGGAAGTAGTTGTATGCTGTATCACCAAGATCTATCATAATAAATGGTGACTCGTTTTCTTGATTTTCACTTTCTGCTTTTTTCTTATTTTTTTTGTCTTTATCTACTGGTTTATTTGTGTAAATAGCACAGTTTAATTGTAGATTCTTTTGAATAAGGCATCGTGAGAAATAAACATTTTGTGTTTTAGAGCCTTTTGCAAATACAAGTTCCCCCTCATTAGCTTCTGTATTTACTTGGTCTATACCTATCAAATTAGGTTCGCTAAGTTCTCCTTGTTTTAATTTTGCTGATGTATAGATGTTTGAGAAATATTCTCCTGTCCAAACGTCAACTTCTTTGCTGTCTTCTTTTGGTCGTGATGAAGTGAAAATTACTTCGTTTTCTTCTTCTGAAGCAGAGAATCTTGGTCCCCATTCATTCCATTCAGTATTGACATTTTTAACTTCTTGAATTTGGTGACGTGTTGGATTGTTCATCCATTTTTTTGCTAAATCTATAGATTGTAAACGACGTTTCGCTAATTCATCATTAGGGACTAATTTAAGATATTCTTTGTAATTGTATTCTGCAGCATCCCATTCACTATTGAATTTTTGAATGTCTGCCATGTAAAGAAATATCTTTGGTTGAACATCATAGTATTTGGCTTTGACTAATCGTTGATAAGTCTTTACTGCCATTTTTTGATCATCCATATAACGATAACATTCCGCTTGTTGGAACATTATTCTGTTTTTCTCTTCTCTGTTGCCTTTTATCTTGGTGTAAGCTTCCTTATATAGGTCAACTGCAGTTATGTATTGTTTGCTTTCAAATGCTTCATCGGCTAATTCGGTCAAACTTCTCTTTTGAGCAAATGTACTAACGCTTGTTATTATCAAAAGAAAAAAGACAATTTGTTTTAATTTCATATTCTTAATCTATTTTAAATAAAAATACTAATATTCAGACTACAAAAATACAACTTTTATCGTAAAATCTAAAAAAAAATAACCTTTTTTGTAATTATTTAGAATTTGTTGTGTTATGGTTTTCTTGATGCTTGATTACATATATATCTTCGTTTGGAGATTTCATCATGTATTTTTCTCTTCCATACTTCTCTTTTGCTTTGATGTTTCTCTCTAATTCTATATTTCTTATGCTATCCTTAGTTATTTCTTCTAATATGAAGTTTTTTTGTTGTTCTATTTCTTCATATTGCTTTTTTACTTTGAAATAATAGATGATATTGTTGTTTGGGGAAAATAAGAATAGTAACGAAAATATGATTATCGTCAAAATGTACTTGTTGGTTATAAACCTTACAAATTTGTTTTCTCTAAAAGAAGACGTGTCCATTATATTATCTTTTTGCTATATAGGTCTATTAATGTTTCTCCGTTTGTAAGCCAATAAGTATTTAACCCTATTTGTTTTGCTCCTTCAAGATGTTGTGGTGAATCATCTATGAATAAAGTTTCTTCTGCTTTTATCCCTGCGTCATCTACAACAAATTGGAAAGACTCTGGGTGAGGTTTTCTTCTGTTTATTTCGTTAGAGAAATAAGCTTTGTTGAAGACACAAGAGAATAAATCAAATCCTAATTGACGTTCAAAGTCTTTTTTAAGAAATTCAATGTGCAGTTCATTAGTGTTTGAGAAAAGATATAGCTTATATTTTAGCTTTAATACTCCAAGTAGTTGAATGATTTCTTTTGGTAAATCCAAAATCATGGCAAACCATGCTTTGTCTATTTGTTCATCAGTAAGAGGTTGTTTTACTAAAGCTCTAATGCCATCTCTGAATTCTGCAATACTACATTTTCCTTCTTCAAATTTATCAATAATCTCTACTTGATTGGCTTGTGTATAAATTTTATCAAAGTCTTCTATTCCGTAACTTTTGAATGTTTCTATTACTTTGTGATAACTAACATTTAGTATCACACCTCCCATGTCTAATATTAAGTTTTTAATCATTGCTTATTCTTCTTGTTTATAATGATTCCAGCCTTGAGCTTTTAACTCTATTGTGGTATTTTGTGGAGTTACTAATTGACAACCTAAAGATTTATCGGTAATATGTCCTATTATGTGAATGTTCTCGTTCTTTTGAACTTTTTCGTAATCTTTTTGGTTTATGGTAAATAGCATTTCATAGTCCTCTCCACCATTTAATGCTCCTGTGTCTGCTAATATTTTGAATTCTTCAAATGTTCGTGAAGCTCTGTAATCTACTGGTATTTTT
>JAEIGA010012885.1_pt1 | contig 12718 bp, 10 predicted proteins | sample 9270691 | NCBI WGS metagenome assembly JAEIGA01 (sample SAMN17057246, study PRJNA624740) | gut metagenome | biome: biome; isolation source: fecal sample | host: Bos grunniens | place: China: Xizang | collected 2019 | reverse complement strand
TGTTTGATCCGATAGCGCCACCGGCACCTACGATCACGAGCTTGTCGTTAGTCAAAAAATTCATAATAATTCTATAATGTTAACATTTAGTATCAAATCTTGGCAAATATAGTAAATATTGTTAGATAAACGCATCTGCTTACTTTACAAAAGTAATCGTCTCAAAAAAAATTGTCAGTTTCACAGAGATAATCACTGTTTTTCACTTTTGTCAGCAATAATATCAAAACTTTTGATATCTTTGCGGCTGAATTTAATGGACGACAGTCCAAAACATTAATAGATAAGACAGTGGAACCTCCCAGTCCTATAGTTACAGATCAAAAAATCTCTGCGGATCAGATGTCTGACGATCCGTTGTCCAACAGCGTATTTATGGTTATGGGCAGCACTTCTGACGAAGGTCAGGAGGGCGGTTTTTGTGTATGTGCATGGTCCGCACATACCGGTCTGTCGTATGTAGGTACCCCAAGCTCCACTATTTCATAATATTGTATGGCACTTTATTTAAGAAAAAGACTAGACAACAAAGCGGAAATCGCCGTATGGCATGTTACCGAGACTGAGGAAGAGCTCAAGAGCATCACTTCAGTCCCAACAGACGAAATGGAAGAGATCTCACTCTTCCGCAGCGAAAGCCAGAGAAGGCAGAAACTGGCTGTAAGAGCACTCATCAATGAAGTGTTCGAGGAGAAGATGTATCTCAACCACCACGACAACGGCCAGCCTTACCTTGAGAACTGCGCGACAAACATCAGCATCACCCACACAGAGAATTATGTGGCCATCATCATCCATGATGACGAAGAGGTCGGCATCGACGTAGAGTCACTCGACAGAGACTTCTCGGTAGTCGAGAAGAAGGCTCTCTCCGAGGACGAGATCGATGACCTGGAGAAAGACAAGAGAAACGAGCAGCTCGCGATCTACTGGTGCGCAAAAGAGGCGATCTACAAAAGAATGTCACAGAACCGTGTCGTATATGCAGAGCAGATAGAGGTTGAGAAGTTCAACGTCCGCAAGGAAGGAGAGCTTGAAGCTACCTTCATCCACAAGGACGAACACGAGGAGGAATTCGACCTCGAATACATGATCTTTGACCGCCATGTCCTCGTATGGCTTGTAGGATAGCATATAACATCTATGTTATATCTACTTTAGAATAATTCAAAATATTTGAATACTACAATATTCTGTTAATCAATGAATTAACAGAATATTTTTATTTTTGTTGATATCTTTTCTTCCCAGCATCCTGCTAACGACAAGATAATTAAATTATCTTTGTCACCTTACTTATTTCAGAATAACGTTTCAAGATATCACATATGGTAAAGCATGTAGTTAAACGCGACGGTAGAGTCGTTATTTTTGACAACAGAAAGATTGTTGATGCCATCCTCAAGGCAATGGGTGTTACCGAGGAGGGAGAAGACATCGTACTTGCTGCAGAAATCGCAGCCACTATCTCAAAGATCAATATCGACAACATGAGCGTGGAAGCCATCCAGGATCAGGTGGAGTTCGAGCTCATGAACAGCCCGCGCAAGGAGGTTGCAAAGAAGTATATCGCATACCGCAACCAGCGTAATCTTGCACGTAAGGCAAAGTCACGTGAGATCTTCCAGGAGATCATCGACGCTCAGGCTACAGAGATCACACGCGAAAATGCCAACATGAATGCCGACACACCTGCAGGCATGATGATGAAGTTCGCTTCCGAGTCGACCAAGTCTTATGTTGACGAGTGCATGCTTTCAGAGGAGGTGAAGGAAGCTGTCAAAAACAACTACATCCATATTCACGACAAGGACTACTACCCTACCAAGAGTCTTACATGTATCCAGCACCCTCTCGACAAGATTCTCGAGGACGGTTTCTTCGCCGGCCACGGTGAGTCACGTCCTGCAAAGAGGATCGAGACTGCCAGCATCCTTGCATGCATCTCTCTTGAGACCGTTCAGAACGAGATGCACGGAGGTCAGGCGATCCCTGCATTCGACTTCTACATGGCGCCATTCGTCAGAAGAACATTCCAGGAGGAACTCGACAAGATCGGAGAGATCAACGGCGAGGACTACTCAAGACTTTACAATGTGGAGATCGACGACTACCTCAAGAGACACCTGGTCGGCATCCAGGGCGACGACCGTGTGATCCAGCACGCTATAAACATGACAGTAAGTCGTGTTCACCAGTCAATGGAGGCCTTCGTACACAACATGAATTCAATCCACTCACGCGGAGGTAATCAGGTGGTATTCAGTTCAATCAACTACGGAACAGATACATCAGCAGAGGGACGCTGCGTGATCCGCGAGCTCCTCAACACAACATATGAAGGTGTAGGAAACGGATCGACAGCTATTTTCCCTATTCAGATATGGAAGAAGAAGAGAGGCGTAAGCTACCTTCCTGAGGACCGCAACTATGACCTTTACAAGTTTGCCTGCAAGGTATCGGCACGCCGTTTCTTCCCTAACTTCGTGAACCTCGACGCTCCATTCAACCATCATGAGCTCTGGACACCGGACGATCCTAAGAGATATCAGTACGAGGTTGCGACAATGGGATGCCGCACACGCGTGTTCGAGAACCGCTTCGGACCTAAGACATCTATCGGACGCGGAAACCTGTCCTTTACTACCATCAACATCGTGAAGCTCGCACTCGAGTGCATGAAGATCGAGAATCAGGAAGACAGAATCCATGAATTCTTCAGAAAACTTGACCATACACTGGAGATTTCAGCAAAGCAGCTCAACGACAGATTCAACTTCCAGAAGACTGCACTAAGAAAGCAGTTCCCGCTTCTGATGGGCGCGCTGTGGCTTGACAGTGAAAAGCTCAGCGACACAGACAACATCGAGTCTGTGATCAACCACGGAACCCTTGGCATCGGATTCATCGGACTGGCAGAGTGTCTTATCGCCCTCATAGGCAAGCACCACGGTGAGTCAGCCGAGGCTCAGGAGCTCGGACTCCGCATTGTCACTTTCATGAGAAGCAAGATAAACGAATTCTGCGAGACATACAAACACAACTTCAGCGTGCTTGCAACACCGGCTGAAGGACTTGCAGGCCGCTTCACACGCGCAGACAAGAAGAAGTTCGGCATCATCCCTGGCATCACTGACAAAGACTACTATACAAACTCCAACCATGTGCCGGTATACTACAAGTGTACGCCTAAGCACAAGGCTGAAATCGAAGGTCCATACCATGCACTCACCGGCGGCGGCCACATCTTCTACGTAGAGATCGACGGAGATGCAACCCACAACCCTGAAGCGATAATGAGCATCGTGGACCTCATGGACAAATACGACATCGGATATTGTTCAGTAAACCACAACCGCAACCGTTGCATGGACTGCGGATTTGAGAATGCAAAAGTAGGTCTGAAGAAATGTCCGCACTGCGGAAGCGAAAACATCGACCAGCTTCAGCGCATCACAGGCTACCTCGTGGGAACGACAGGACGCTGGAACAGCGCAAAGCTTGCGGAACTTAAAGACAGAGTGATACACGAATAATCTACCTATCGTGAAAAGACATCAAGTTTGCATTTTTATACTTTCAGTTCTAGCTGCATTAGGAATGCTATGCTACTTTTTCCCCAAGGATGGTTTCGCCTTGGGGAAATTCTCGTTTAGATTCGCCTCATTAGAAGAGGTTCTTGGCAGTGAGGATGATGAAGAAGTAGTCGAACCTGAGCTGTCTCCGGAAGAACTGCTGGAAATACAGAGAAAGGCTGCACTCAACGCGAAGGGTGATTCACTCGAAAGCTATCTTCTGACCAATAATATCCGATTTCATTTCCCGGAAAACGACCTGACCTTCTTCGACTCACTTTTTGCAGAGCTTGAGAATGCAGATAAAACACCTGTCAGAGTGGTTCATTACGGAGACTCGCAGCTTGAGGAGGACAGAATCACAAACGTATTTCGAGATACCCTGCAGAAACACTTTGGCGGAGACGGACAAGGCATGATGCCGGCGAGAAAATATTACACTTTCAACACAGGAGCAAGCAGCAGCGTCGAAAATGAGAGATACATGATCTTCGCCAACCGCGCATCAGGGAACAAGTATGGTCCGTATGGAGATTTTGTCCGCATGTACGGAGGCTCCACCCGCCTTTCTTACTATCAGTCCGGCAGAAAAGACGTAATGCGTAAATACTTCAATGAAGTCACTGTTCTAGCCGGAAACACCCAAAGCGACGGATTGAAGATCACATGCGGAGACAGCACAGTACGTTTTCCTGCGGGAAAGGATTACGTAAGAGCTGTGTTCAGCGTACCTGAAGGCAGTGCCCGAGTAAACATAAATGTGACAGGAGCTGCAGACCTGTACGGAGTATTGCTTGACAACAAAACAGGTGTCAGTGTCGACAATGTCCCTATGAGAGGATGCAGCGGAACCATATTCACTTCGCTGAATGCAGACCAGCTCAAGACATTCTACCGGGATGAAAACGTCAAGCTGATCCTGCTTCAGTTCGGCGGCAACAGAGTCCCTTCCTTAAAGACAAGCGAGAACATTTCCAAGTTCTGCAGCACAATCAGCAGACAGATCAAGCATGTACAGTCGCTCGCACCAGAGGCAAAGATTGTGTTTGTAGGACCGTCAGACATGGCCACATCCGTCAAAGGAAAGATGCAGACCTACCCTATTCTACCGGAATTGATCGATTCTCTTCGCAACACAGCAAACTCGGCTGGAGCAGCATATTGGGATATCTACAGCGCAATGGGAGGTAGGAACTCAATGGTACAATGGGTGAAATCCTCTCCGGCTCTTGCAGGGGGTGACTATGTTCATTTTACGCCAAAAGGTTCCATCCGTATGGGTGAGCTGATCTCAACATCATTCATCCAGCATTACAACTACTATGTGTGGAGGAAGGAACATGAGGAATAAGATAATAACCATCATTGCCTTGCTGCTCTGCACAACTGCACAGGCGCAAAATCGGGATCTGCCATCCTGCGTACACCCTGAAAAGTCTGATCTCATTTTTCCGGGAGAACGAACCAGACAGGACCATTTCTATGAAAAACTGGACAGCCTGATCCAAAGACAGGAAGGCAACCTGAACATATGGCATATAGGAGGCTCGCATGTCCAGGGCGACTCGTTCCCTCTAAGACTTATGGAGAGGTTTCAGAACATAGCCGGCCGTGGTGACCGCGGTTTCATATTCCCCCGTCAGCTGGCTAAGACTATCATAGACAGTTCATATGTCACCTCCACCGGAGGAAGATGGGAAGCTCCGATGCTCACAAGAGGGTCTAAGATTCCCAAGCCAAGATATGGCATCACAGGATTCGGCGCACGGTGTGACAGTGCAGCGTGGATTGGATTTAATATTGATCCTCTGAAAAAAGGTGAATGGCACTTTGACAAGTTGAGGATATTGGGATATGGAACTTCCGAAAGGACCTACCCGGAAGTGCATCTTGATACCCTTACAATACAGGCAAGCCTTGACTCATGCACATCATCGTATCTGTTCGACCTCCCGTACAAGACTGACAGCGTCCGGATTGACTTCATCGTCCCGGAAGGTGAGGAATTCGTCTTTAACGGAGCACAGCCAATGACAGGAAACGACGGAATCAATTATTATGCTTCAGGAGTCAACGGCGCGAGGGTGACCTCCTGGATAGATAACTGTGTTGACTTTGACAGAGACCTGCAGCTGGTCAAACCGGATCTTGTTATTTTTGGGCTTGGCATCAATGACTCAGCTTGTGACCAGAATAAGTTTTCTCCGGAAAAGTTCAAGAGCAACTACCGCCGCCTGATCAGGAAAGTTCAGAAGATCTCGCCTGACTGTGCCATAATCTTCCACACCAACAACGACAGCTACCGATATGTCAAGGGAGGAATGACATATAACCGCAACGCCAAGGCCGTCAGAAAGGCCATGATCGAGTTGGCTTCGGAGTACGGAGCATGCGTGTGGGATCTCTACGGAGTAATGGGCGAAGAAGGATCTGTACATGAATGGTTGAAGAACGGCCTTATTAAAAAGGACAAACTCCATTTTACGGTCACCGGCTATCAGCTTATTGCAGACCTGCTCTTTGACGCCATTACGAAGGATTGGCAGAACACGAAGAATTAAAGGATGGAAAAGTTATTCTCATTTGACTCAAGTTCACCACTGTTGTTCACCCAGTTCTATTTCTGGGCGTTCTTTGCAATAGTGTACATCATATTCGCATTGATCGGCAACAAACGGCTGATGCGAAACTCCTTTCTGTTTTTTGTCAGCCTGTTCTTCTATTTCAAGACAAGCGGTTTCTCTTTGCTCATCCTGCTGTTTGTCACCATATCAGACTTCCTGATAGCCAAGAGGATAAGTCAAGCGCATAAACAGGGGGCGAAAAAAGCATGGCTGATTCTCAGTGTCGTTCTGGACTTATCCATCCTATGTTACTTCAAGTATTCGTATTTCTTCGCTGATATAATTCATACCATAACGGGCGCGGAAATAAAGATCGTAGACATCTTCGCCCAGCTTGGAAATGTCTTTGCCGGCAGGGAAATGTTCAGCATAGACGCCATTGTGCTGCCGGTAGGTATCTCGTTCTTCATCTTCCAGGTCATAAGCTACACGGTCGATGTCTACCGCAAGGAAATCGAGCCGGTAAAGAATATTCTTGATTTCGGCTTCTACGTGAGTTTCTTCCCGCAATTGGTTGCAGGACCTATCGTCAAGGCAAGCGACTTCATACCGCAGCTTTATAAAAAGTACCATCTTGGCAGAAGACAGTTTGGTATTGCGATCTTCTGGATCCTGAATGGACTTGCTAAGAAAATCATACTAAGCGACTACATTGCCGTCAACTTCATTGACCGAGTGTTTGAAAACCCTCTGCTGTTCACTGGATTTGAAAACCTCACGGCACTGTTCGGATACTCTCTGCAGGTATATGCCGACTTCTCAGGATACACGGACATCGCTATCGGAGTGGCAATGCTCATGGGATTCTACCTGCCGCAGAACTTCGACTCTCCATACAAGGCAGTAAACCCTCAGGATTTCTGGAGACGCTGGCACATGTCGCTCAGCCGCTGGCTGAAGTCATATCTGTACATACCGCTGGGAGGAAACCGTGAAGCTTCATTCGGAACCTATTTCTGGATTGTGCTCTTTGCCATCATTGGTGCAATCCTTTCCGGCAGCTGGGCCGTCTCATTGATATTCCTGGGAATCGGACTGACGGTAATCGCCATATCCCACATAAGCAAAGAGAGAAAAAAGAACATCATCGCAAACCTCAACCGCTTCATCACCATGCTTCTGGGAGGACTGTGGCACGGAGCCTCATGGAACTTCATCATCTGGGGAGGACTGAACGGAGCGGGTATGATCGCCTACCAGTTCTGGAAAAATACAGGATGGCACTTCAGGATGCTGTTGGTCACCTTGCTCAGTGCCGGACTGATAGTGATAAGGCATTACAATCCGGCTCCTATATGGAATCTGCTCACCATCTGGATGCTGGTGATTTACGCCGGATTCATCATCCGCTATATCTACCACCTGTGCAAGGGATCCAAGGGTCAGGTATTGGGAACCATATGGGGTGTGATACAGACATTCACCTTCATCACATTCACCCGTCTCTTCTTCAGAAGCGGCAGCAATCTCGATCCGGAAAGTGCCAATGAGGAGGCATGGAACACTGCCAAGAATATGGTAAATCAGATTGGAGGGAAATGGGACACCAGCCTCATTCCTGACATCTGCGCCGCATATTGGGAAGTATTCGCTCTGATATTGCTAGGAATGATCATCCACTGGATGCCATCAAGATGGAAGAGATGGTACAGGCTGAATTTTGCTCTTTTACCTATTCCATTAATGATATTAGTGATTGTAGCTGCCGTATTCGTCATCTATCAGTTCATCACTGCAGATGTTCAGGCATTCATATATTTCCAGTTCTAGGATTCCCTTCCGTCCAGATAGATTATGCGCTGGTTCGAGCTTCCTCTGAAAGGAAGTTCCGTATCACGTAGTTCCAGCACAAACGGTCCTTCGACCAAGGCATCAAGATACGGGAGTATCTGACTGAGGCGTTCGTCTGCGAGGACTTCCTCATAAGTAAAGCCGGTATAGCACCATATGGTCTTACCGGTTTCTTCCTTTATACGACGTGCGAGCTCGGTAAAGGCCTCTACCTGATACAGGGGATCACCACCGGAAAAAGTGACATTGGCAAACTCATCATCCTTCACGATATCCAGAAGCTGCTGCACCGACATTTCCTGACCGCCATCAAAAGCCCAGGACTGAGGGTTGTGACAGCCGGGACAATGATGGGCACACCCTGCACAATAAATAGAGGTCCGGAGGCCCGGGCCATCTACCATTGTTTCATAAGCTATGTCCAAAACGCGTATCTTCATTACTCTTCAATCTCTTTTTTCATAGGTTCAGGACGAACGTCATCCCACGAATGGATAGCCTCATAGGCTTCGCGTGTACCATAATACGCCTCGAACTTGTCAGGATCGTTCTCCACCCACCATTGTGTTCCCATGCCTTTTTCAAAAGCATAAGGCTTCATAAAAGCTTTGACCGCCCACGCCGGTGCAAGAAATGCCAGGGAGTAGAACCACGGCAGTTTCGATTTCATGGAAGCAAAATACTCATCCACAGGGGTATAGGACCTGAAGTGCAGGATCTCATCCAGTCTGTCCGCATCAGTGTACCACATGCCATGGAAGTTCTTCAATGCAAACCAGTGAGGTTCGAAGACCTTTTCCGGTCCGGGAAGTCCAAGGGCTCTCAGCATTCGGGTCATGAACTCATAATTTGTCATTCTATATTGTCCGCCACTGCTGATGTTGTATGCCTTGTTCCAGAAGTCTTCAGGCACCCAGTCCTCGCAAACTTGAGCAAGCAGGCGTCCGGAATCCTCTATTGTCGCCCATTCCAGCACACCTCTCATTGGTACATGAAAAGCTGTAGGGTTGACAACACTCAATATTCCCGGATACAATATACCGGACTGTCTGAGCGAAACCCAACGCGAAAGGCCGGCCTTAGCGAAAATCTCTTCCGAACGTATCTTGGACAGAGCATACATATCGTATTTTGCCGGAATCTGTGGTTCATCAGCGCCGCCCCAATGACAAGGTGGATTTCTATCACCGTACTGGGCTACAGATCCTATATATACGGTCCTGATTTCTGATGCGTTGGGTTGAGCGAGAATAGCCTTCACGACATTTTCTGCTGCAGTGACATTGACCTTGAGAGTCTTTTCCGGATAGTAGTCAGCTGCCGGAGAGACCATTCCTCCAACATGCAGCACATAGTCTGCACCCTCGACTCCACGAAGAACATCTTCATACCTTGTCAGGTCTCCCCAGATGACTGTAACACGTGGATCAGAAGCATACGGAGATAGTTTCTTCCTGTTCTTTTTACTCTCACGCGCGAGCAGTCTTATGTTGAACTTACCCTTTGCAAGAAGTTCCTGAAATCCGGCCCAGCCCATGTTGCCTGTTCCACCAGTAAGGAATACCGTCTTTTTCATCGTCTATTTCTGTTTCAACCAGTTTGACGGATTCTGCGGAACCTTATCCTTCCATATCTCAAAGTGAATCTGTGAAGCTTCACCTGTGGTCTCTGCAACACCTAACTTCTGACCTGTCTTGACCTTATTCCCCTTCTTGACTGCAACTGAGCCTAACTTACAATAGAATGTAAAGTATGTCTTGCCATGCTGCACAAGGACGCACTGACCGTAGGTCGGCATGACAAACACATCCAGAACCTGTCCGTCATAGACACTCTTAACCTCTGCGCCGCTCTCCACCGCGATATCTATGCCCTCGTTAGGCGGAAGTTCGAGATTCTTGAATACAGGATGATACTGCTTGCCAAACTTACCGACAAGCGCTCCATTAACCGGCCACGGGAGCTTTCCTTTATTGTTTTCAAACTCTCCTGAAAGCTTCACGTCCTGGGTATCATCCTTCTTTGAAGCTGAAGAGCCCTTCTTGGCACGCTGCGCCTCCTCAATCTTCTTCTGAATCTCTTTATTAAGGGCCTTCACTTCCTTCTTCTTGGCCGCAATCTGAGTCTCGATCTTCTTGCGGTCCTTCTGCAGCTGGGCCACCAGTTTGTCAGCCTCCTGCTCATCCTTGCGCAGACTATTCAGTTCCTTCATGCGGGATTCCCTTACAGCAACGGCCTCCTGTCTGAGCTGATCAAGCTGAGACTTTTGGGTCTGAAGATCTGCCTGCATGGAGCGGATCACGTCCGCCTCATATCGTATCTGTTCTGAAATATTACGGAAATATCCGGCACGTCTGAATGCCTGACCCAGATTCTCGCTCGCAAAAACATACAGGTACCACACATGTGAATCCCTGTATTTATATGCACTACGGACAAGCTTTCCATAATAATGTACAAGAGTGTCAACCTCATTCTGCAAGTCTGAGATTCCCCTATCCTTCAGATCAATGCTGTCTGCATATGACTTTATAAGCTTGTCGCTTTCCTCAACCAGTGATTTTCTATTGGAAATGTTCTGTCGTAGCAGCTCAAGCTGAGTGGTTGCTGACGCACTCTGTTTCTTAATGTTGGCTATCTGCTTGTCAAGAAGAGCTATATCTTTCTCCAGCTGAGCCTTCTTGTTCTTCTGCTTGGTCAGATCCTGCGCTGAGACCTGTGCAGCGCCGATAACAAGCAGAGCTGAAACAATTAAAGAGATGTATCTTAAAAAGTTTTTCATTTGCCTGCCTCCGCCCTTCTTGATTCAACTTTCTCCTTCAAGCCCGGTATGTTTCCGTCATCTTTCTGCAAGGCAAGATTCCAGTAAACCATAGCCAGGTCATATTCCTTCAGTGCGTATAAGACTTCGGCATAGTGGTCAAGTATCACCGCACTGTCCTTTCCCCCATGAAGCATGGCGTTCTTGAAGAAGGACTTTGCCTCCAGCAGATCTCCACGCAGATAAAGTATCCAGCCGAAAGTATCCAGATATGTCGCATTGTCCGGCTCAGCCTCGACAGTCTTGCGGCTCATTTCATATGCCTTCTTGAGCTTCTTACCCTCTACGCTGAGATAATAGGCATAGTTGTTCAGCACATAGATATAGTCCGGATTGATCTTCAATGCCTTGTCGTACGCCTTGTAGGCCTTCTTGTTTTCACCAAGAATGTGATAGACATCACCCTTTGTGGACCATGCCCTCAGTGTCTTCGAACTGTCTGCAGGAGCCACCTCGAGAACCTTGTCGCAGATCTCCAGCACCTTGTCGTACCTTTCCAGATTATAATCTCCCATGCTGGCCATTTCCAGGAAAGCGGTCTCCTTAGGGAAACGCTCAAATGCCTTTCTTCCTTCTGCAGAGAGTTCATCCCACATCTGCTCATACATAAGGAACTCAACAAAAGTCGCCGCCGCATCATAGCTTTCCGGATAAGTATCCACACATTCGCGGAACTGCACAAGGGCGTCTTTTCCACGTCCGGTATAGAAATAATACAGACCTCTGATATTATATACAAGACTGTCACCAGGGTGCGTCTGAGAGAGTTTCATCATTGTCGTGTCTATCTGAGGCATGAACCTTCTGATGAAATTAGGATCCGATTTCTCCACCAGCTCAGAAAGATAGTCTGTCTTTTCAGCCGAGCCAGCTGCCGGATTCTCGACAAACCTGTCCAACGCCGGGAAATACTCATCATAACGGCGTGACATTCTGCATGCCTCTGCCTTGCCTATCAATGCAGGAGAATATGAAGAATCCAGTTCAAGGGCCTCGTCATAATACTTTATGGCCGTAGAATCCGAATACTCCGCCAATTCAATGTCAGCCAGAAGGCTCAACACATAAGGTGACGAATATCTGCTGTTGTATTTATGAAGTCGTTCCTGAGCCTCCTCCTGACGGCCTAAGGCATACAGGATTCTGTATGCATAAACCACCAGCCCCTCTGTCGGGCCGAAGACCTTCTCTATCTGATCTATGGTATCCAAGGCTTTCTCATACTCGCGCTGGGCGACATATAACTCGACCATCTCAAAATACAGCTCGCTCTTCTTCGGAAAGTCCTCCATGAGCTGCTCATACATCTCAGCCGCGACCTCCTTGGATGTGAGGGAGTACAACCTGGCTAATTTCTGCCTGTACCAGAAATTGTCAGGATCAAGTTCCGCAGCCTTTCTGAAACATTCCTCTGCAAGAGCAATATCCGACTCATACACAGCCACTTGCCCCATGTAATACCATGCAGCATCGTTATCTGTATCTGCGGCAACCAGATCAGACAATATAGCCTTGGCTACTGCTATATCCTGATCATTCAGCTTTTCCACAGCGGTCAGGATCATGTTTTCAAGTTTCCTCTCCACATAGGACTGGGAATATCCGGTCATTGAGAAAGAGACAAGGACTATTATTGAAAGGACTATGTATCTATATAATTTCGTCATTTTTCCTTATATGATGGTTGAAGCTATAAAACATACAAAAATAACACTCTAATTCCGGAAAAATGCGAACTTTGAAAAAAATCTGCGCAAGATGCAACGTAAAAGGTCCGGTTTGCATCTTTTTGTTCGCATGAACAACAGATACCATTCAGGACCTGAGCATTTACATTGTGGCGGAACTATTTGATCTACAGCTGATAAAATCATGCATCGAAGGTGATCGCGCGTGCCAGAAGGTCC
>JAEIGA010012884.1_pt1 | contig 12719 bp, 10 predicted proteins | sample 9270691 | NCBI WGS metagenome assembly JAEIGA01 (sample SAMN17057246, study PRJNA624740) | gut metagenome | biome: biome; isolation source: fecal sample | host: Bos grunniens | place: China: Xizang | collected 2019 | reverse complement strand
CTTACCGAATCAGAATATTTGACAGAATCTCAAGGTTTAGATATACTTGCTGATTGTCAAGAAATAATTAAATTGTTAACATCAATAGTAAAAACAACTTACTCTAATTCATAATAGAATATGTAACTCTAATTATGAATTTTTGCGATAAGCGTAGCAAAAATCTATAGTGGTAACTCTAATTATGAATTATGAATTATGAATTATGAATTCAAAGAAGGTTTTAGTTCTTGGTGGTGGTGGTCGTGAGCATGCGATTGTGCATGCTTTGAGCCGTTCGCCTCAAGTAGAAAAGATATATGCTGCACCAGGCAATGCAGGTATTGCTGCTATGGCTGAGTGTGTGGCACTTAAAGAGACTCAAGTAGATGAACTCATTGCTTTTGCAAAAGAGAATGCTATCAACCTTACAGTAGTAGGTCCAGAGGCGGCTCTTGCTGTAGGTGTGGTAGATGCTTTCCGTGCTGCTGGATTGAAAATTTTTGGTCCTACCAAAGCGGCTACTCAAATTGAAAGCTCGAAAGAGTTCGCTAAAAATTTGATGAAAAAATACTCTATTCCTACTGCTGCATACGAAGTGTTTGACAACTACGAAGCAGCTCTTGAGTATGTAAAAAAAGGCACATTCCCAACTGTATTGAAATACGATGGACTTGCTGCTGGCAAAGGGGTAGTGATACCTGAAACTTTGGAAGAGGCTGACGAGGCATTGCGTGATATGTTGTTGAACGACAAATTCGGTCATGGTCGCGTAGTGATTGAGGAATTTATGACAGGTCCTGAGTTCTCGTTTATGTGCTTTGTGTCGGACGAAAAGGTATATCCTATGGAGGTGGCACAAGACCATAAGCGTGCTTTCGATGGTGATAAAGGTCCTAATACAGGTGGTATGGGTGCATATTCACCACTACCTTTTATCACTAAAGAAGATATTGATTGGGCATACGATTATATCATGTGCGCTACAGCCAATGCGTTGATTGCTGAAGGTTGTTCGTTCCGTGGTGTGTTGTATGGCGGTTTGATGAAAACACCTAATGGTATCAAAGTGATTGAGTTTAATGCTCGTTTTGGTGATCCAGAAACAGAGGTAGTATTGCCTCGTCTCGAAAGTGATATTTATGATATTTTCTGTGCAGTGGCAGAAGGCGAAAATGTAGGCGAAATTAAATGGAACGATAAGGCTTCTATTGGTATCGTACTTGCATCGAAAGGTTATCCTGAAGCATACGACAAAGGCTTCGTAATCGAAGGCTTAGATAGCGTTGAAGGTATTGTATATCACATGGGAACAGCATTGAAAGAGGGTAAATATGTAACAAATGGCGGTCGTGTGTTGTTTGTAACAGTTATGGCTGACACATTTGCAGAAGCCCAAGCAAAAGCTAATGCCGAAGTAGCAAAAATCAAATGTGACAACTTGTTCCACCGCAGTGATATCGGTTGGCAAGCAGTTAAATATAATTCATAATTCATAATGCATAATTCATAGTTAAGCCTTCGGTTTTAATTGTTTATGTATATGTTTGTGAATTAAAAGTGAAATTAAGTAAATTATTGTATAACCTCATATATTCAAATTTATGATTATGGATGTAACCATAATTATGAATTATGAATTATGAATTATGAATTAAAATAAAGTGGAAGTTATTAGCGGAAAAGAGATGGCAGCAGCTCTTAAGCAACAATTGGCTGCCGATGTGGTTAAATACGGCGAACAATATGGTCGTAAACCAAATCTTGTGGTTATCCTTGTAGGTGATGACCCAGGTAGTGTATCGTACGTTACAGGTAAAGCTAAGGCTGCTGATGAGGTTGGTATTGAAAATAGTACAATCCGTCTTAGTGCACAAACTACAGAAGAGGAACTTCTTGATCTTGTGCGTGCTCTCAATGTAGATGCTTCGGTTGATGGTATTTTGGTGCAACTTCCGTTGCCTAATGGTATCAACGAAGAGAAAGTGATTGAGACTATCGCAAAAGAGAAAGATGTTGATGGTTTCCACCCTATGAATGTGGCTGCTTTGTGGCAAAAACGCCCTTGCATCTTGCCATGTACACCAAAAGGTATCATCCGTTTGATGAAAAATATGGGTATCGAAATAGCAGGTAAACGTGCTGTGGTAATTGGTCGTAGCAACATCGTAGGTTTGCCTGTTACAAAATTGCTTATGGATGAAAATGCAACAGTAACAGTATGTCATAGTCGCACAAAAGATATCGCTAAAGTATGTGCAGAAGCAGATATTCTTGTGCCTGCATTAGGACGTCCTAAATTTGTGAAAGCAGAGATGGTGAAAGAGGGTGCAGTAGTGATTGACGTAGGTGTGAATCGCGACCCTGAAACAGGTAAACTTTGTGGTGATGTGGACTTCGACGAAGTAGCTCCAAAAACATCATATATCACAAAAGTGCCAGGTGGTGTTGGTCCTATGACTATTGCATGCTTGATGGAAAACACAGTAGAGTGCTACCTCAACAACATGAAAGCTCAAGGCAAATAATAATTGAGTTTATAATAAAAAAGCAGATTAACATTTTGTTAATCTGCTTTTTTTATTTTTAAGTGATTTATGATTACATCATGCCACCCATTCCACCACCCATTGGAGGCATTGCAGGAGCAGGATTTTCTTCTTTTTTGTCAGTGATTACGCATTCTGTTGTGAGGAACATACCTGCGATAGAAGCTGCGTTTTCGAGAGCTACGCGAGTAACTTTAGCTGGGTCAACTACACCAGCAGCAAACATATTTTCGAAACGGTCGAAACGAGCATTGTAGCCAAAGTCGCCTTCGCCTTCACGCACTTTTTGTACGATTACAGCACCTTCTTTGCCTGCGTTAGTAACGATTTGACGAAGAGGTTCTTCGATAGCACGTTTAACGATTTCAATACCTGTTTGTTCGTCGTCGCATTCGCCTTTAAGACCTTCGAGAGCTTGAGTTGCGCGGATGTAAGTAACACCACCGCCAGGTACGATACCTTCTTCGATAGCAGCACGAGTTGCACTGAGGGCATCATCTACGCGGTCTTTTTTCTCTTTCATTTCTACTTCAGAAGCAGCACCTACATAGAGAACTGCTACACCACCAGCGATTTTAGCAAGACGTTCTTGGAGTTTTTCGCGGTCGTAGTCAGAAGAAGTTGCTGCGATTTGAGATTTGATTTGAGCTACGCGAGTAGCAATAGCTTCTTTAGAACCGGCACCATTTACGATAACAGTATTGTCTTTGCTAACAGTGATGCGTTCAGCAGTACCAAGCATTTCGATAGTTGCGTTTTCGAGTTTGATACCTTTTTCTTCAGAGATAACGATACCACCAGTGAGTACTGCGATATCTTCAAGCATCTCTTTGCGACGGTCGCCGAAGCCAGGAGCTTTAACAGCACAGATTTTGAGTTGAGCGCGGAGACGGTTAACTACCAAAGTAGTCAATGCTTCAGAATCAACATCTTCTGCAATGATGAGAAGAGGACGACCTGATTGTACTGCAGGTTCGAGTACAGGGAGCAACTCTTTGAGGTTAGAGATTTTTTTGTCGTGGATAAGGATAAATGGTTTTTCCATTTCTACTTCCATTTTTTCGGTGTTGGTAACGAAATATGGAGAGATATATCCACGGTCGAATTGCATACCTTCTACAACATCGATTGTAGTGTCGGTACCTTTAGCCTCTTCGATAGTGATAACACCATCTTTTGATACTTTTTTCATTGCATCAGCAATGAGTTTACCGATAACAGCATCGTTGTTGGCAGAGATAGTTGCAACTTGTTCGATTTTATCGTAGTTGTCGCCAACTTCTTGAGATTGAGCTTTGATGCTTTCTATAACTTTAGCAACAGCTTTGTCGATACCGCGTTTGAGGTCCATAGGATTAGCACCTGCAGTTACGTTTTTAAGACCTACGCCAACGATAGCTTGAGCAAGGACAGTAGCAGTTGTTGTACCATCACCAGCATCATCACCAGTTTTAGATGCAACTTCTTTAACGAGTTGAGCACCGAGGTTTTGTACTGCGTCGTCAAGTTCGATTTCTTTTGCTACAGTAACACCATCTTTTGTGATGTGAGGTGCACCATATTTTTTTTCGATAATTACGTTACGGCCTTTAGGACCGAGAGTAACTTTTACTGCATTAGCAAGCTCGTCAACACCTTTTTTGAGTTGGTCGCGAGCATCAATATTGAATGAAATTTCTTTAGCCATTTTGAATAGTTATTAATGATTAATTATTAGTTATTAGTGATTTATGAGTGTTGTTTTGTAGTTTGTTATAATATTTTATTTGCGTTAATAACTACTACTACTCATTAATCATTAAATAATTGCGAGGACGTCAGATTGGCGCATGATAAGATATTTAGTGCCGTCGAGGTCGAGTTCAGTACCTGCATATTTGCCATAAAGAACTTGATCGCCAGCTTTAAGAATCATTTCTTCGTCTTTAGTGCCGTTGCCGACAGCGATAACTTCACCTCTTAGAGGTTTTTCTTTTGCTGAATCAGGGATGATGATACCACCGATTGTTTTTTCTTCGACTGGTGCAGGAAGGATAAGCACGCGGTCTGCTAATGGTTTGATGTTCATGTTTTTTAGACTTTTAGTAGTGAGTAGCGAGTAGCAAGACTTTTTTGTAATCTGTTATTCGTTACTAACGATTTGTTATTATTACTTTTTATTATTTTTATAAATTGAAAGAGACGCAATGATGCGCCTCTTTTATATTATCATATTTTGTGCCAATAGTAAAATTAGTTTTTTATTGTGCCACTTTGTCATATTTTAGTTGATATATGGCATAAATAGCATAGTTTGTATAGTGAAAATAACTTTAAATTAGGATTTTTATTGTCGCAATATTTTAGTAGTGAATTTGAATAATTTTGATATATTTTAGTGAATATAGTTGTAAGGTGGAATTTCTTTATTTTTGTGTATAGATTTAGGACTGGAGATAATGTTTGTATTTCAGGATATTGTTGTGTTTTATATATGTTATATAAGTTTTGAATAGATTCGTTTGTTTTATGGATAAATGTTTGGTTGTCTTCGATTTGTAGATGTATTATGGGATTGTCGAAACGGTAGTATGGAATGTTGAGACGAGATAGTTCTATGCCAAAAATGGTGTCTTCGTGCCCATAGCCTTTGATATTTTCGTTGAATCGTATTTTATTGAATATAGTTTTAGGTATTAGAAAATTAGGGGATGTAAAAGGGGCATTTGATATGTGTACAGGATTATTGTTTCTTTCTTTGATAATGCCATATTTTGTTAATAGTGTGTGGTGTTCGTCTTGTGCGTCGTTGTATATTCTGCCACCTAAAATTGTAAGGTTTTGTGGTATAAAATCAATATAATTTTTAAGAAAATTGTTGTGAGCAGGAAACGAGTCGCTATCGAGAAATAGGAGATGATTGTATTGCGATTTATTAGCCAAAAAATTTCTTATTTTGGCGCGACCAAGGTTGTGTTGTGGTTTTATTAGTTGACAGTTAGATAATTGATTTATGAGATGTAATCTTGGTAGTTCAGTTTTGGAACAATCGTCTGCTACAATAATTTCAAATTCAATATTGAGTTCAGTGGCTTGACGATGTAGTTCTAAGACTAAATCGTAACAGTCATAATTATATGTAGGAATCAATATTGATAGCATTATTGTAATATTTGGTTGAATATTTCTTCAAATTGTAGGGCTTGTGTTTGACGAGAGAATTGTTGTTTGTTGTTTATATCAATGTGGGTGTAGCCTTGTTTTTGCCATTGGTTGTAGTGGTGTAGGATAAATTCTTTTACTTCTTTGGCATTTGTGGCGGCTAATCCAGCATTGGTGTCTTGGATTGTTTGGGCGAGGCACTCTTCATCGCTACGGACGCAAAGTATGGGTTTTTCGACACCGATAGCTTCGAAGAATTTTGTAGTCATTATGCCACGATTGCCTTTGTTGGTTAAAACAAGTATGATTGAACTTTGGTTTAGAATGTTAGGTATTTCGTTGTTGGGAACGTAGCCGTTAATAATTACGGGTGTTGTTATATTGTATTGTTTTGTGAAATTTCGGATTAGAGAGTGTGCGTCATTGTTTGTGTACCAAATAAGGCGTATTTGTGGATTGTTTATTTCGGATAAGGCTTGAAATAAAAGTGTAGGGTCTTGGAGTGTAGGACTATACCATTTGCCTGTGTAGATTATGTCAAAATAGTCGGAATTTATGTATTGTGGAATGAATGTATTTGAGTCGTAACCGTTGTAAATTAGGTGAGTATTTGGATTGAGGTGTTTGATAAAATCGAGATGCCAAGGTGATACGGTTGTAATACTATTGGCTTGGCGTAGAATTTTATTGCGACGCGATATGTTGATTTTGCGATAGTAGTTACCTATAAATCCGAGAGCTATTTTGGATTTGTTATATTCGTTATTGTTGCATTGTTCGGCTATGTCGCGTAGGTCTATGTGTAGAGGTATGTGTTTGGTTTTGGCAATATTGTATGCCGCTTTTAATCCGAAAGTGTGGAATGTGCTACAAAAAACTAAATCGTACTGTTTGCTTTTGGTGAGAGACTGTATTTTTTTTGTGAAATAATTATTTTTGTAGTCGAATAAGATGTTTAGAAAATTTTTTATTATCCATTCGAGTTTGCCGATAATGCCTTTGTGCTTGTAGAAAGGAATTTCGTGTAGTTTGATATTAAAATTATCAGGAATGGGTTCGTATTTTTCGGTAATCCAGTCAATTTCAATGCCTTTTTGAAGGAAATAGTGATAGAGGTTACGCACCCTTGGAGTGTATAAGGGTTGAGTAACAGCATCAGTTATTATAAGAATTCTTTTTAGAGGCATAGAGATTTGATTATTTGAGAGTATAGTTGACTGTGATAATTGTCGTTAGAAAAGCGGGTGTTGTGCCAAAGTAGGCATAAATCGCCGTTGTATTTTTGAGTTTGCTTGATTAGAGTTTGTGCGTATGATAGAGCTTCTTTGTAGTTGAGATTCATGTAGTGTGTTTCGCTGAGAGAGCAGTCCATCATAGTGAGAGGATGGAGAGTGAGCGATGTAAGGCGTTTTGTTTTAGGGTTGATGAAGCGGACTGGGCGACATGTGCCAAGTCGGAAGCCAGCAACATCGGCATAGCCCATTGTGAAATCGTCGGTGATATGGGCATCGATAAGAGATTCCATATCGTTGGGTTGTAGTGAGCGGAGATAGTGGTGGCGGGCAGTAGTTACTTGTTGATTTTCGATGGCATATTGTAGTAGGCGTTGCTCATCGTGTATAATATCGGGGGTGTCACCACTTTTATAACTCGCATGAAGCCCAAATATTGCGTTAGGTGAAGATTTTAGTATCTCTTTTATTAAATATTTAAAGTTTTTGCCTTGTAGATTGTATGTTGGGCGGTCGAAACCTGTGGCATTGCGAGTTGCTTTGATGAAATATATTTGAGTTGCAGTAGGCAATAAGTTGTCTTGACGCAGAATCCAAGTGAATGTGTAGGCAGGGTCGTTTTTGATGTTGATGAGAGATTTGAGTATTGTGGTTAGATTTTCACGGCGGAGTATTCCTCCTATTAGTCCGCGTAGACGACGATAGTTTGTTATGGAATCGACATCGTGGGTTAGGTAGATGTAGTTGATTTTTTGAGGAATAGGAGGTAATGATATACCTGTTTGTTCTAATAAATTGCGTAGTAATTCTCCGTATTCTTCGATGATTGGGCGATGTATGAAGTTAGTTTTTGCGGGGATGGATTGTTTGCCGATGTATCTGCCATGGGTGTCGCGATTGGTGTTGGGGTTGATGAACTCTTCGTAGCGCGATATTAGGAAATAGGTGCTTGCGATGATGTCGGCATGGCAGATGATAGTATTTTCGAATTTCTCGATTTGGGGTGTGCCAAATAAAAGAGGTATGCCTTCAATCTCTTGAAGAGGGAGTGAAGGCATACTTTTTTGTGTGCCGTAGATGTCGTCATCGAAGAAGTTTGATGGGACAATTACGACTTTGTATTTTGACCATTGGTTTTTATCATTGCAATAACCTACGTGGTGGGCGTTATGCTCGTCACGGATTAGGAATTGGATGATATAGTCAATGATTTTAGACATAAGTAGTAAGTAGAAAGTCGTAAGACTTGTATGTGTTGATGTCGAAAATTTTTCTTTCTACTATTTTTATTGTTGTTGATTTTCTGCTTGTTGTTGCTGTTGTTGGAGTTTAGCTTGTTGAGCTTCGTAGGCTTTTTGTGCGTCGTGAGCAACAGGGTCGAATAGTTTGATTTCGCGAGGTTTGCGCTCTTCTTGTTTAGGGAATGGAAGCGGATTGGCGTGCATACGTTTGTAAGTTTCGCGGTTGCGAACAATGTGTACAGCCTCGTAGATAGCTTCGCGCATAGAGAGTTCGTTGGCTATGTTTTTACCAGAGATGTCGTAGCCTGTGCCATGAGCTGGAGATGTGCGTACGAATTTGAGACCTGCAGTGATATTCACGCCTTTTTCGGTTGTGAGGGCTTTAAATGGAGCGAGGCCTTGGTCGTGATACATAGCGAGTACGGCATCGTAGTGTTGGAATTTGCCTGAGCCAAATAGACCATCGGCAGCAAGAGGACCTACGCAAACAATACCTTCGGCAATAGCTTCTTCGATGGCAGGTTTGATAACTTCGAGTTCTTCAGTGCCAAGAAGTCCGTTGTCGCCTGCGTGAGGGTTGAGACCGAGCACTGCGATGCGAGGGCGCACGATGCTGAAATCTTCTTGTAGAGATTTATTGAGAAGACGTAGTTTGTGGAGAATAGACTCTTTAGTGATGGTTTGAGATACTTTAGTTATAGGCATGTGGGTTGTAACCAAAGCAACGCGAAGGCGGTCGCTTGCGAGAATCATAAGTGATTCAGAGCCAGCACGATTTTCGAGATATTCGGTATGACCAGGGAATTTGAAAGTTTCGCTTTGGATAGTTGCTTTGTTGATAGGAGCAGTAACTATAGCATCGATTTTGCCTGCGAGGAGGTCGGCTGTAGCAGCTTCGAGGGCTTCGAGAGCCGATTTGCCAGCTTCGGGAGTTGGTTGTCCGAGTTCGACTTTAGGTTCGTCGGCAGATGTGTTAATGATACTGATTTTGTGAGGGTTGACATCGTCGGCTGAACGAGCTACGCTGATGGTGTAAGAATCGATGCCGAGAGATTTTTTGTGGTAACTTGCAGCTTTGGCTGAGCCATAGATGATAGGAGTGCATTGTTCGAGTATGTGTTGGTCAGTCAATGCTTTGAGGATTACTTCGTAGCCAATGCCATTGATGTCGCCTTGAGTGATACCTATTTTAAGTTTTTTTTCCATATTTATAATTTTTAAATGCACAGTGCACAACCAACGGTCTTGAGTCTTGGCGAAAAATGCACAATGCACAATTTATAATTTTGTTATTTATTTCTTTGCTGTTATGACTACTTCGTTAACTTCGTGAGGGAGGAGGAGAGAGTAGAGCATAGCCTCTAATTGACGGAGAGGGTTGCGTTTGTCGTATTTTGGAGCGAATACAAAACCTTCGATAGTGACGATTTGCATATTCATTTCGTCGACGCGGGTAAGAGATACGAAAGGACCACCCATGTGTTCGCCCTCTTTCATTTTCCAAAGTCCGCGAGTTTCGGCACACCAAGCATTGTTGTGAGTCACGAAATTGGTTACAGGAGGGAGATAGCGGTATTCAGTACCCATGTAAGAGCCTTCAACTCCGCCAGGCATGTTGGCTTTCATGACAGAATCGCGACGAGCCATGATGGCTTCGTGGGTGAGTTGGTCGGTTGAGTAGTATGGGGTTGTGTATATTACGATGTCTTGACGAGTGAGAGCACTGCCATTGGTAATCCAAAGGAAGTTGTCTTTTTTCTCGTATTTGTTCATTGAAGTTGGGACTGCAATTTTGCATCCAAATTGTTGATATACACGGCGTAGAGCTTCGGCATTGATGTTGCTACGATAGAAGTCAATCATGCGTTCGCGCTCTGCCATGATGAAATAGTCGGAGATAGTTGTTCCGCTTGTTTCTAAAAGAGTTTTTAGAGATTCTTCATCAGGAGCGACTACATTGGCAAGAGCCTGTGTGTTAGCCCAACGATTGCGGCTAAGGTTGATTTTAGCTTGAGTGTATTTGTTGGGATTGACATCTACGAAGACAATGTTACGAGTAGCTTTGAGTAGGTTGTCGAAATGAGCAGGAGCTACTTTTGACATTTTGAACATAGGCTCAGGTTGAGGAAGAATTGGGGTTGGAGCATTCAAGACATAGTACATTGCCTCACCTGCAGGAGTGCGATAGAGACTGTCGTCGATGACGAGTAGAACTTCGTATGCTGCACCAGATATAGAGGGTAGATATACACCTTTTTTGCCACTGTCTTTGCATCCACTGAAAAGTATGACAAAGATTGTAACTAATGCAAATAATAGCTTTTTCATGTTATTTTATGCGTTTTACAGATTTTAATGCTTTGATTTTTAGTAGGTTTTTGCATAGATTGTCGATGTCTTCTGCGCTATAGACATAAATATCGAGAGTGCCGAGAAATACGCCATCGGTAGTGTCGATATTGATGTTTTTGATGTTGATGGCGTAGTCGTCGCTGATGACTTGTACGATTTGTTTGAGAAGTCCGGTTTGGTCAACGCCTGATATTTCAATAGTTGTGAGGAAAGAGAGAACTTTTTGAGTTTCCCATTTGGCAGAAAGGATGCGGTTGCCATAGCTGGCTTGGAGCTTTTGGGCAACAGGGCAATCGCATTTATGCACAATCACATCACCACCAGTTTCGATAAAACCGAGCACATTGTCGCCTGGAATAGGTTGGCAGCAGTCGGCAATTTTGTAACCTGAGCCAACGTCGGCATCGGTGATATGGAGCGTTTTTTTAGTGTTGTGTTGAGTAGGTTGAGAAGTTGTCTCTTCTTTTTTATCATCGCTACCGAATTGGAGTTTCCAAATTCGCATCCATTTGTTTTTAGTTTTGTTCAAGAAGAGAGAAGGTATGACAGAAGTGTCTATTTTGCCTTTGCCTATGGCAGAATAGAGATTGTTTACGTCAGTGATTTTGAAGTGGTCGAGAACGACTTGTAGAGTTTGATTGTTGACTGGTTGACCTACTGAGTTGATGGCTTGTTCGACAGCTTCTTGACCGCGTTTAACAATAGCTTTGAGTTCTTTTTTGAGTATTGTGCGGAGTTGAGCTTTTGCTTTGCCTGTAGTACAGAAATCGAGCCATTCCATTTGAGGTTTTTGGCTTTTAGAAGTGAGGATTTCTATTTGGTCGCCACTTTGAAGTTCGTAGCTGACAGGCACAAGACGATGGTCGACTTTTGCTCCAATGCAGTGAGAGCCAATGTCAGAGTGGAGATGGAAAGCAAAGTCGAGAGCAGTAGAGCGGGCTGGCATCTTTTTGATGTCGCCTTTAGGTGTAAATACAAATATTTCAGTAGTATAGAGATTGAGTTTGAAAGTATCCATGAACTCGACAGCGTTGGTGAAGTCGCTTGTGTCGAGCATCTCTTTGATGGATTTGAACCACTTATCGAGGTCGGATTCTTCTTGTTCGCCAGTTTTGTATTTCCAGTGAGCAGCCAAGCCTTTTTCGGCGATGTCGTTCATACGTTGGCTACGAATTTGAACTTCAATCCAATTGCCACCAGGACCCATAACTGTGACGTGGAGAGCCTCGTAACCATTTGATTTAGGCGTGTTAATCCAGTCGCGAGTACGGTCGGGGTGAGGAGTGTAGATGCTTGTAATGGCAGAATATGTTACCCAGCAATTAGCTTTTTCGTTTTCGTTAGGTTTTGGTTTGAGAATGATGCGAATAGCTAATAAATCATAGACTTCTTCAAAAGTGATATGCTTAGTTTGCATTTTTTTGAAGACGCTATAAGGGGATTTTATGCGTTTTACGATTTCGTAGTCGTAGCCGTAAGAGTCGAGAATTTTGGTAATTGGTTGAATGAAAATGCGGAAAGCGTCCTCTAACATAGGAGTGGCTTGCATTATTTGGCGTTCGAGTTTGGCGTAGATACTTGGTTGTTCGTATTTAAAGCTGAGGTTTTCTAATTCAGTTTTGATGAGGAAGAAACCAAGACGTTGAGCAAGAGGAGCATATATGTATTGAGTTTCGCCAGTGATTTTGAGTTGTTTGGCAGGAGGCATAGAGCCGAGAGTACGCATATTGTGGAGACGGTCGGCCATCTTGATGAGGATAACGCGTACGTCTTCAGGTATGGTGAGAATAAGTTTGCGGAAATTTTCGGCTTGTGCGGATGCACCTTCTCCGAAGATACCACCAGAGATTTTGGTAAGACCGGCAACAATAGATGCGATTTTAGGGTTGAATTCACGAGCAATATCTTCAACGGTGTAGTCGGTGTCTTCGACAACATCGTGGAGTAGGGCGGCGCATATAGATGTTGAGCCTAATCCGATTTCGTTGACAACGATGCGAGCGACTGCAAGGGGGTGCATGATGTAAGGTTCGCCAGAGCGACGTTTTACTCCACCATGAGCTTTATTAGCAAATTCGAAGGCTTTTGTTATAATTTCTACCTTTTGTTTGTGTGCAGTTGCGGCATAGTCGCGTAGAAGAGCTTTGAATTCGGATTGAATCATCTCTTCTTCTTGTTCGGGTGTTAGGTTATGGTAATCAATCATAATTTAATGATTAGTTATT
>JAEIGA010012883.1_pt1 | contig 12719 bp, 10 predicted proteins | sample 9270691 | NCBI WGS metagenome assembly JAEIGA01 (sample SAMN17057246, study PRJNA624740) | gut metagenome | biome: biome; isolation source: fecal sample | host: Bos grunniens | place: China: Xizang | collected 2019 | reverse complement strand
GATATCAACTATCAATCATACGGATCAGACATATAGTCTGGAAGTGAAAGATACCACCATCATACGGAATTCGGGCACATCTTCAGGAGAGAACTGGGGAAATATGGCTGGACTCATCAGATGGGACTACACCAAATCAAACAAAATAGATCTCTCCACCTATGCCTCATACTCCATCTTCAGACACGCATACAGCAATAGGGAGACCAAGCAGACAGACAGTTTGTGTCCCTCCTTCAAAGACGGCCTTATAAGGACCATACAAGAGGAGAATCTACTGAAAAGGCAATCATACATCGAAGAGTTCGCTGTCGGGAGTGATGCCAGACTACATCTTCCTAAAGGGCACACCCTTTCATTTGGGATCAGGGGCTCCAAACAGATACTTCTCCCCAAGATATTGGCATCAAATACAGTTACCCATATAGTACCGGACAAAGAGGACTCCATTCTCGTAAAAAACAACGACTTCGGTTCAGATTATGGAATAAACACATACTCGATATATGCTGAGGATGATTTTACCATAGGAAAGAAGTTGAATATTTCAGCCGGTATCAGATTTACAATATATGATCTGATGGAAAAATATCACTATATCCCTGAGCCAAGAATCAGATGTTCCTGGGTCATAACTCCCAACTTCTCTCTAAAGGGTTCATACTCCCGAATGAGCCAGCCTATCCACCTGCTCTCATCCTCAAATATCACTTCCCCATCTGATTTATGGGTCCCGTCTACAGCAGAATTGCCACCTATGCTGTCCGACAACTTCGCTTTTGGCGGGTGGTATGAGAAACGTATGGATGATCTTTACCTTATGTTCTCTCTGGAAGGATATTATAAAACAATGGAGAACACACTTGATTACTACCAGAGTTACTCTCTTCTGAGCAGAATAGACTGGGAGGATGCAGTAGAAGTGGGACACGCTAAGAGTTATGGTATGGAAGTTTTTACTAATATCAGACACAAAACATTTGATGCCACTATTGCGTACACACTGAGTGAGACTCTGGAACAATATGAAACCATCAACAGTGGAGAGTGGTTCCCCTCTACCCAGGACTGCAGACACAATCTTTCAGTTCAGGTATCGTACATACCATTCGAGAACTTCACCGTGTCAGCAGCATTCTATTACAAAACCGGAAGAAGATACACCTTGTCAGACATAGTACTTCGTACCCCATACCACCGTTTTTATTGGCACACAGACACATCTGCCGAGATGAATCACTACTGGATCCTCAGCAATGCCTATTCATACCTGGAAAAAAACGGATTCAAGATGGAAGATTACCATCGTATGGACCTCTCTGTGAACTACAGATTTGAACATAAGAAAAGCTATAGTGATATAAATCTGTCGGTCTATAATGCATATAACCGGATGAATCCCTACAAACTCTCATTCGAAACCGGTACGGATGGTAAAGTAACAATAAAGAAACTGTGCGTATTCCCTATTATGCCATCAATAAACTATATATTCACATTCTAACATTCTACAATTTATGAAGAGAAACATTATACTTTTGGCGATATTGCTCACATCAAGCATTACATTACAAGCACAAAAAAAACACCTTTTTGAGATAGGGGCAGGTGCGGTGTTGCCATTCTCCAAGATGTTTCACATGGGAGGACCTTCTTTCGGAGGTCCGGCGATTAACGCATACGGAGAATACAGATACGCTATTCAGGATCATATCCATCTTGGTGGCCAATTGGGCTATAAGGCCTACAGTAAGGGGAAAACCCCAATGCATATGATATCAGCCAAGGCCCATCTCACAGCCAACATCCTTCCACACAAGAAAGTCAATCCATATGCCGGACTAGGAATCGGATACGGCTTTTTCACAAATGGATCAAACCATTTCCTACTGGTCCCCAGAATAGGTATTCAGATAGGGAAACATCTCCGAATTGCTCTTGAATATGATATGGCATACGAGAACAAATCCGGTGATTACGACAGAGACAATTATGTCCCACAATCGCTCAATGTAGCCTGGACATTTTAAGCCCCTGCCGCCCTGGTACACACATAGATCTGAGCGGCCTTATTCAGAGTGTCTATCACATCAAAACATGTGATAATATCGTCCCCTACAGCAAGCACTCCATGCTTTTCCCATATCACTACATCGTGATCACGGAGCTGCCCAACTGTAGCTTCTGCAAGTTCGACTGTACCTGGAAAATGGAAAGGGACTACCCCGACCCCTTTGGTCACCACTATCTTACACTCGGGAATCATACTCCACAACATCTCGGTAAGGGCGTCACTGTCAAGCCATTTGTCGATATGGGTCAAGGCCACCAGTTCAATGGGATGAGTGTGTAGCACCACTTTACAACCCCTTCCCAGTCCACGAAGGTAATTGTGCATATAAAGATGGGATGCCAGTTCTGATGTAGGGGCTATCTCTTCGCGATAGATTATTTCATAAAATCTCCCATCAGAACTTATTCTGATAAGCACACCATTATCCCAGGGATTTTTGGCCACATCCCTCATCCTCTTGCCGGATCCTGTCACATAGAAGACATTATCTGCAAGATTTTCCAGTACGGCAGGAAGCTCTCTCCTGACCGACAAAGCATCTCTGGTTTTGAATCTTGATGAAAGTGAATCGGTGAGATTTACTGAAATATTCCCACCATTGTACTCAGCCCAACCTTTCTCCCAAAGGTAACCGGCCACCTCTGTGATTTTATCTAATTCCTTAAACATACCCCAAAGATACATTTTTTAATATATCTTTGTAACTATGTCAAGAATAATTAAAACCATATCAGGTGCTTTGATGATGCTATTGAGGGTCATCATCCTTGTATTATGTCTGTTCAGCTTTTCTCCTATCTACAAATGGGGGGATCCGGCACCATTCTCCGGAGACAGGATATATAATCCCTATGCAGGTTCAGACTCTGCTGCAGTATGGAAGCGTGCGACATTCCACACCCACACAAAAGTGGACAAAGGTATAAATGAGTGCCCATACTACCCTGACGTGGTGTATGATGACTATATGGCTTTGGGATACGACATTGTCGCATTTACCAACCACAATGCGTTGACCCAGCACCCCTATAACCAAAGGCTTGACCTACACGCATACGAGCACGGCTATAACCTTTTCAAACTCCATACAAATGTATTCGGTACCCGTCAGGTTCAGAAATACGACATTCTGCTACCCATCTTCGATTCACAAAAGCAGTTCAAGATGGATTTGGCGAAAAAGCATGGAGATTTCATAGTCTTCAATCATCCCGACAGGACACACGGTGTAACATCCAAAACTATGACCAGAATCTCCGGGTATAACCTGATTGAAGGTGATTCAGGATTTGAGGAGAGGGATGGCGGCGAAGGGACACATCTCCGACACTGGGACGAGGCCCTTTCTGCCGGACGATACTCACACAATCTCCTTTCTGACGACAATCACGACTCCAAAAGGGCTTCCCGCATAGCGAGGAGATCTACTTGGATAAATACCCCTACCGCAGAGTGCAACGATGTTAAAGATGCACTTGTCCAGGGTAATTTCTACTCGATGAGGACCCCTGAAGGGCTCCCGACAGAATCACTTCCCAGGATCAGCGGCATAGGGATCAACAGGGATACTATCTACCTTCACCTCTCTAAGGAAGCTGCTTCCATCGAGGTGATATCCCAAAATGGTGAGGTAAAACAAAATATCCCCAATACCTCCTCGGCCCAACATATCATCAGGGACGACGAGCCTTATATCCGTATGACTGCCCGCTTCGACGACGGCACAGTCATCTACACAAACGCATTTGCCCGTTACTCCGAAGGTGAGACCCCCTACCGTGAGATCGCTCACCCCATAAACTGGCCACTCACCATCCTCTATAATCTGATATTGATGGCCATCATCTCCGCCATTGCGGTACGCATAAAACAACTTATCTTTGCACCATCATGTCCAAAACAGCGGTAGTCATATTGAACTGGAACGGCAGGGGATTTCTGGAGAAATTCCTCCCACCACTGCTGCAATACACCCCACTAGAGCTGGGATCGGTGATTGTCGCAGACAATGGCTCCGAAGACGGGTCATTGGAAATGCTCGAAGAGCGATACCCCACAGTTAAGACTATAAAGTTTGATAAGAACTACGGATTTACCGGAGGATACAACAGGGCATTTGAGGCTATCCGAAACCAACCTGAGCTGTATGGCAAGTTTGAGTACTACCTCCTGCTGAATTCAGATGTGGAGGTGACCCCCGGCTGGCTCGACTGCCTGGTGGAGTTTATGGAGTCACACCCAAAGGCGGCAATCTGCTCACCTAAGGTCCTCTCATACGACAGGCGTGACCACTTTGAACATGCAGGGGCTTGCGGTGGAATGCTTGACAGATTCTATTTTCCTTATTGCCGTGGGCGTGTCCTCTCCAAAGTGGAAAAGGACCAGGGGCAATACGACACCCCGGCAGAAGTATTTTGGGCATCAGGCACATCATTTATGATCCGCTCAGATATTTGGCACCGCCTCGGTGGTCTGGACGAAACATTCTTTGCCCACATGGAGGAGATCGACCTCTGCTGGAGGGCAAAACTATCAGGAGAAGAGGTATGGGTGGTACCCCAATCGCACATCTACCACGTCGGTGGCGGCACACTTCCCAACAACTCACCACGCAAACTCTACCTCAACTTCCGCAACAACCTCCTTATGATGGAGAAGAACCTCCCCGACGCTTCGCGCAATAGGATAATCTTCACCCGAATGTGTATAGACGGGGCAGCAGCGGCGGCGTATCTGCTGATGGGCAAGGTCCCATATTTTAAGGCGGTGTGGAATGCTCACAAAGATTACCGCAAGATGAAAGGTTCGGTGGTCCGCACACCACATATCGCCGAAGTCCCCAGACCCCGCGGGTCAGTTTTCTTTATGTAATTAAATTCCCGCGTTCATTTTTCGCAATTTTCAGACGCGGGAGGTCATTTTTTTGCTTCCCGCGTTCATTTTTCGCCAAATCCGTACGCGGCGCCATAGACAGACTACCTGAAAAAAGACCCCACGGGCATTCGCCGCAGGGTCTGTTTTGCAGAAATTACCTTATTAGGCAATTTTTATTTAACAGGGGCGTTCTTAAGAGCCTCAACTAGGAAATTCCACCATTTCTCCACTGTAGGGATAAGAACTCTCTCTTCAGGTGAGTGAGGAGACATCAAAGTAGGTCCGCAAGAGATCATGTCCCAATGAGGATAGTTGTTTGAGATGATAGCACACTCAAGACCAGCGTGGATAGCTTTCACATCAGCCTCTACTCCGTAAAGGTTTTTGTAGGTCTCTTTCATAGTCTTGAGGATTGGTGATTCCATATTTGGTTGCCATCCTGAATAGCCACCGGTAAATACCACTTTTGCACCTGCTAGCTCGAATACGGCGCGGATAGCTTCGCACAAATCAAGTTTTGCTGTGTCACAAGAGCCTCTCATAAGGGTTCTTACGATAATTTTACCTTTCTCAGATTTTACGATAGCCAAGTTGTTTGATGTGTCTACAAGGTTATCCATTACAAGGCTCATACGGTCAACACCTGATGGACAAGCGTAAACAGCCTGCATAACTTTTACTGCTACATCTGCAGGAACACATTTCTTCGCACCTGCACTCTTGGTTACATATACCTCTACACCTGGATCGATAGGTTTGTATTCAGCTTTAACCTCAGCAGTAACTTTTGCTACGTGTTTTTTGGCTTTTGATACTTTTGCTGCTGGAACAGCGATATAAGCTACAGCCTCTCTTGGGATAGCGTTACGCATATTTCCACCCTCGATAGAGATAAGACGACCGCCCATATCTCTTAGGATAGGGAGAAGAAGACGTGCCATAATTTTGTTTGAGTTACCGCGTCCTTCGTTGATCTCCATACCTGAGTGACCACCTCTAAGACCTTTTACAGCCACTTCGAACTGTACAAGCTCTTTTGGAAGAGCCTCTTCTTTATATTTGAACTCTGCATTGGTATCAAGACCACCGGCACAACCTACATAAAGTTCACCTTCTGTCTCAGAGTCAAGGTTGATAAGGATGTCACCTTTAAGAATACCACCTTTAAGTGCTTTTGCACCTGTCATACCAGTCTCTTCATCGATAGTGAAAAGTGCCTCGATAGGACCGTGAGCCAAGTCTGTTGCTTCAAGAACTGCCATAGCAGCTGCGCAACCAAGACCATTGTCTGCACCAAGGGTTGTACCCTGTGCGTATAGCCAATCACCTACTACTTTGGTCTCAACAGGGTCGTTGTCCCAGTCGTGAACTACATCGTTGTTGTTCTGAGGGACCATATCGATATGAGCCTGGAAGATAATACCTGTACGGTTCTCCATGCCTGGGGTAGCAGGTTTGCGGATGATAATATTGCCTACCTCGTCTTTGATAGTTTCAAGACCAAGGCTTTGACCCCATTGATAAAGATATTCTACAGCTTTTTGCTCTCTCTTGGATGGACGAGGGATACGGGTAAGTGAGTAGAAATGTTTCCAAACTCTCTTGGGTTCTAGATTTTCGATTGTCATAATAGTGTATTTTTAGTTATTTGTATTTTATTTGAAAATTGTTGCTGGCATTTCGATGGTCTCACCCATCTGATATACAGGGATTCTGGTCTGAAGCAGCAGATCCTGCCCGTCCAGAATTTTGAGTGTGCACAAAGCAGGGACTCTATAATAGATAGTTCCGAGATTGACTTTTTTGGTTTTGGGCGCAGCGAAATCCTGTGCATTTACAGCAGGGGCTGGGACACTCTCTGGTGTAAGTTCCAAAACGATAGGACGGCCAGATACATTGTCAGGCATCAAAAGTCCCTGTTTGTCTGAGACTCTGAATGCTACGAAGAGCTGACGGCCGTTGCCCTCTTTAGGGAGGAGGTCAAATCCCACTTTCTGCACAGCTGTCTCTACCCTTCCTATGAAAAGGCTTAGGTAGTCCTGCTCGAGTCGGGTGATTTCGGCAACTGCTGCACCGAGGGCCTCTCCACTGAATGTGGCGTCTGTGTCACCTGTTATAATCTGTACACGCTGTTTGCGGAGCTTGAAAATCTCATTTGCAATCTCCTGCGCCTTTTTCTCGAGACTCTTCTCCACTACCTGGCTCTGCTGGATGGCTACCTTGTCGTATCCCCCCTGAGCGTTCTTTACATTTTTATATAGAGTGGTCTCTACAGATGTGAAGGTCTGTGTGGCTTCTACCCCTGTGTTGGAGTGGTTTTCGGCCAATGTGGGGAATCTCCAGTATTCAGAATCCCCTTTGTTCTGGTCAGACATTATGACAAGACCCTGTGATGTCATCTGGAAAAACGTAGAGGAGAGTGCGTCAAGTCCTGTAAGGTTGGCCACATAACGTTTGTTCATATCTGCCTCCAGGTAGGGGGTTACCTTCACCGAAAGGAGGTTGTACTTCTCATAAGGCTCCACATCTATGTCAAGACCCAAGTATTTTTTTGCAAACTTGGCATAAGGGCCTGGTGTGTACACCTCCCTCTCTGCTTCTACCGCCAGATGTAGGGATGTGCTGGGAAGGGAATATACCAATACCCCCATCTCAGATTTTATATTCTGTCCGCCGGCAGGCGACATTGCCAAAAGTAAAAGTGGCAATAGGATCAAACTTTTAATCTTTTTCATATCTCAATATTATTTCCATCTCCTATGGCTCCAAAGCCAATTTGATCTGTTTTTGTTTATACTATCTTCCAGTAGCCTGATGTACTCCCCAGTGACAAATCCATCTTCACATTTTGATGCGTCATCACATATTTTTGTAAATTCTGCATTGTAGTGCCCCCTCTTCTTTCTCTCTATAGAGACAAAGACTACTGGGAGGGACAATTTGCGTGCCAATGCCTCTGCTCCATTGAAGACAATGGTGGGCTGGTGGAGAAAGTCCATCTCAACACTTGCCCCCTTGCCAGGATATTGGTCAGCAATAAGGAAATATACTCCACCTTCGTTGCGGTTGCGCAGCAGATGTCTGGCTATCTGCTCCTTTTCCACCACTGAGCAGGAGTTGTGCTTCAGCCTGAGCCTCCTTATGACCATATCGGCGACACGGCTCGACATCTTCTTGTAAATGAAGTGGAACTGCCTGTTGTCCATCTTCAGACCATATCGCCTTTCAAGATGGGGAAGTGCAGTGTAGAGCTCCCAATTGGGCTGGTGCCCCATCACCACTATGACATTGCGCCCCTCGCCATATGCTTCATTAAGGGTGTCGCATCTACTGAAATCGACGTGTTGGCCTATCTTTTCGCTGGAGCGGGTGTATGCCCAGACAGTCTCTACTATCATATCGCACAAGGAGTGGTAGAAATCTTTAGCTACTCTCTTTACCCCCTTGTAATTCATCTCTGGGAAAGAACGGGAGATATTTGTGATTACCACATCATACCTGTATCTGAGTATTTTGTACAACAAGATATACAGGAGATCCGATATGAGGTAATGTACCCTCAGCGGTAACCACGAAAGGAGGGTAAAAACAGTCATCACCAACCAGTACAGAATCTTATCCATAATCACGTATCTCAACAAACAAAGTTAATGAAATTTATCGTACTTCACCCTTTTATTGACAAATTTTAATATCTTTGCGAATTACTTGACTAAAAACTAACTAATTTAAAAAATTCAATATGTTTAAAAATCACCCAAAAGGTCTTTTGGCAGCGGCTCTAAGTAACATGGGCGAACGCTTCGGTTACTACATCATGAATGCCGTGCTTACACTTTTCCTTTGCTCTAAATTTGGTTTGAGCGACGCAACAGGTGCTCTTATCTACTCAATTTTCTATTCAGGTATCTACGTTTTGAGCCTTGTCGGAGGTATCATCGCTGACAGAACCCAGAACTACAAAACAACCATTATGTCAGGTCTTGTGGTTATGGCTCTTGGTTATGTGCTTTTGTCTATTCCTATCCTTGCTACACCTGACAATAAAGTGGGTCTTCTTGCCCTTACCTGTGGTGCATTGTTCATGATTGCATTCGGTAACGGTCTTTTCAAAGGAAACCTTCAGGCTATCGTTGGTCAGATGTATGACAACTTCGAGGCTGAAGCTGCCAAAGAGGGTCCTGCTGCTTTGGCTCAGGCTAAAGAGAAGAGAGACTCAGGTTTCCAGATTTTCTATGTATTCATCAATGTAGGTGGTCTTATCGCTCCTTTCGTGGCTCCTCTTCTAAGAGGTTGGTGGCTTAAGGTCAATGGCCTTATCTACAACTCATCACTTCCAGCACTTTGCCACGACTTCCTTAACGGCAATCTAACCTCTTCAGAGGATATGATCAAACTTGCTGAGGTGGTTAAAGCTTCTACTGTAAATGGCTTGATCCCTGGTGATATGGCTGCTTTCTGCACCAATTATCTTGACGTATTCAACTCAGGTATCCACTACTCATTCCTTGCTTCAGTAGCAGCAATGCTTATCTCTCTTGTTATCTTCATCGCTACCAAGAAAATTTTCCCTAACCCAGGTAAAAAAGAGGCTAAGGAGGTTGTAAACTACACTGCTGAGGAGAAACAGGCTATGGCTACAGAGATCAAACAGAGAATGTATGCTCTATTTGCAGTTCTTGGCGTGGTTATCTTCTTCTGGTTCTCATTCCACCAGAATGGTGCATCACTCTCATTGTTCGCACGTGACTTCGTGGATACTTCAAAAGTGGCTCCAGAGATCTGGCAGGCTGTCAATCCATTCTTCGTAATCACCCTTACTCCACTTATCATGTGGTTCTTCGCAAGATTGGCAAGAAAAGGCAAAGAGATCTCTACACCTCGCAAGATTGCTATCGGTATGGGTATCGCAGGTACTGCATATCTTTTCCTTGCCATTTACTCTTACATTCAGGGCTATCCTTCAGCAGAAGAGTTCAAGGCTATGGATATCGCAGCCCAGACTGCAGCTAAAGCTGGTTGGTGGGTACTTATCGCAACTTACTTCTTCTTGACAGTGGCTGAGTTGTTCATCTCTCCTCTTGGTCTTTCGTTTGTGTCTAAAGTGGCACCTAAGAACCTTCAGGGTCTTTGCCAGGGTCTATGGCTTTGCGCTACCGCTATCGGTAACCTGATGTTGTGGGTTGGCCCTATCATGTACAACAAGATGGCACTTGGCACTTGCTGGACAGTATTCCTAGTTCTTTGTCTGATCTCAATGGGCGTTATGTTCGGTATGGTTAAATGGCTCGAAAGAGTTACCAAATAGTAACATTGACACTATAAATAATAAGAAGGCTGACTCTTAAGGTCAGCCTTCTTTTATTTTAGTCCTGAAGGCCTGCCGCCTTCGCGTGTATGTATATCTGTGCAGATTTGTTGAGGGTGTCTATTGTGTCGAAGCAGGTGGTGATGTCGTCTCCAACGGCCAGAACTCCGTGTTTTTCCCATATTATCACATCGTGCTTTTCGAGTTCTACGACTGTCGCTTCAGCCAGTTCCACTGTCCCGGGTGAAATGTATGGCACCACCCCCACACCTTTGGTTACCACCATTCTGCATTCGGGAATCATACTCCACAGCATTTGTGTCAGGGCTTCGCTGTCAAGCCATCTCTTTATATGTGTCAGGGCAATGAGCTCGGTGGGGTGTGTATGGAGGACCACCTTAGTGTCCCGCCCCATCTGACGGAGACAGTGATGCATATACAGGTGGGAGATAAGTTCTGATGTAGGGGGGATATTATCTTTGTATATCAGCTCGTATCCCCGACCGTCATCGCAAATGCGGATAAGGGCCCCATTCTCCCAGGGTGATCTGGCCACATCCCTCATCCTTTTGCCGGTACCCGTCACGTAGAAGAGTTCACCAGCCAACATTTTTAATTCTGAAGCAATCTCTATCCTCCCTGATATCGCCCCTTTCTCCTTGAATGTCTCTTGCAGCTGCTCTGTGAGGTTTACAGATATATTGCCGCCATTGTATTCGGCCCACCCTTTTTCCCAAAGGTAGCGGGCCACCTCCGATATTTTATCTAATTCTCGAAACATAACCCAAAGATACATTTTTTAATCTATCTTTGTGCATTATGTCAAGAACAGCTGTAGTCATATTGAACTGGAATGGTCAGGATCTGTTGGAGAAGTTCCTCCCCACATTGGTCGAATATACCCCTGCAGATATGGGGTGCATCATAGTTGCAGACAACGGTTCGACAGATACCTCCCTCAGATTTCTTGAGGAGAGTTACCCCACTATAAAGAGGATCCCTTTTGACAGGAACTATGGCTTTACAGGTGGATATAACCGTGCTTTTCAAACTATAATCTCGGATCCACAGACTTACGGCAGTTTTGACTACTATCTGCTTCTGAATTCGGATGTGGAGGTTACTCAGGGATGGCTTGCAGAGCTTTCCGGTTTTATGGACAGACATCCTGAAGTGGGAATCTGCTCACCCAAAGTTCTTTCATATCACCGTCAGGACTATTTTGAGCACGCTGGTGCTTGCGGCGGGATGATCGACCGATTCTATTTCCCATATTGCCGTGGCAGGGTAATGTCCCGAATCGAAAAGGATATGGGACAGTACGATACCCCAGCGCAGGTTTTCTGGGCTTCGGGAACCTCCTTTATGATCAGGTCGGAATTGTGGCACCGTCTTGGGGGATTGGATGAGTCATTTTTTGCCCATATGGAGGAGATAGACCTCTGCTGGAGGGCTCAGTTGGCTGGTGAACAGGTGTGGGTAGTCCCATCGGCCAGGATATATCACGTAGGAGGTGGTACACTCCCCAACAACTCACCGCGCAAACTCTACCTTAACTTCAGGAACAATCTCCTTATGATGGAGAAGAATCTCCCCGATGACTGCCGTAACAGGATTATTTTTGTCCGTATGTGTATAGATGGTGCGGCTGCAATGGCCTATCTCCTGATGGGGAAAGTGGATTATTTCAAGTCGGTAATCCGAGCACATAGGGATTTCAGAAAGATGCGCCGTGATGTGTCGCATACCCCTCAGATATCACTTGTATCCCGTCCAAAGGGCTCTGTTTTCTTTATGTAAGGGGTTACCCTCTCTTTCCTCGACAACTTTTCCAGTTTTTTGACGCGGCATCACTTTGTTTTGCCTCCCGCGACAAATTTGAGCGATTTTAAGACGCGGATCGACAGCAGGATAACTATAATCAGGAGCAATAAGTTATACAGGATAGTCATCAGCCAATTGATCTCAGGTGTTGCCCCATTGTAAGGGCTCTCCCCTTGGGAATATCGGGCAAAGGCATTTGTATAGATGACTGTTCCCTCCTGGTAGCGGGCTGTGAGACGGATATAAGGCTCTTGAGGTTGCATTATATATTGCGCTCTGGAGCTATCGGACACTTTTCCCTTTACCTCTCCATTTTGTGATATAATTTCAATACTCTCGGCAGGGGAGGTGAGTGCCAGGATTATGGTGTCCCCTCTCAGAGCAATCTCTGCCACGCGGGGGAGTGAATCGGTTGGGGTCCCGGGAGGTGTCCTCATGGAGTAGAAGTTGCCTGAGAGTAAAGCCTCTTTTACATCATCGTATAGGGCAGAGGGTGTGTTGATCCAGGTGCTGCGTCGTGCAATGCGTGCCGGATTTTTCGGATTGTGGTTGTCATCCGAGAGGATATTGTGCGAATAGTGTCCGGCGGAGAGGGCTTCATCCCACCTTTTCAAATGTGTCCCTTCGCCTGAGTCTCTC
>JAEIGA010012882.1_pt1 | contig 12721 bp, 11 predicted proteins | sample 9270691 | NCBI WGS metagenome assembly JAEIGA01 (sample SAMN17057246, study PRJNA624740) | gut metagenome | biome: biome; isolation source: fecal sample | host: Bos grunniens | place: China: Xizang | collected 2019 | reverse complement strand
CATGTGATAGGCGAACGTGTGGGCAATGCGTTTGCGGATGGAAAAGCGCTAAAGTAACAAAACAAAGTCTATGAAAGTACTGCTTATCAACGGAAGCCCTCGCAAAGAGGGAAATACAGCCACAGCATTAGCAGAAGTGGCAAAGCAATTAGCTAAGGAAGGAATTGAAAGTGAAATCGTTTGGATTGGGAACAAACCCATCCGCGGCTGTGCTGCATGTGGCCAGTGTGCTGCCAAAGGCTTGGGACGTTGTGTTTTTGATGATGACGTCTGCAATCGGATATCCGAAAAGTTTGCATCTGCAAACGCTCTTATTGTTGGCTCGCCAGTCTATTATGGTCAGCCCAACGGTGCATTGCTCTCTGTAATCCAACGCGCGTTCTACTCCAAAGGAGCAAGCATATCTGGTAAACCGGCTGCCTCCATTGCTGTGTGTCGCAGAGGTGGCGCTACCGCAGCATTCGAGAGTCTGAACATGCCATTTCAAATGATGAACATGCCGGTGGTTACATCGCAATACTGGAATATCATTTACGGCAGGACACCCGGTGAGGCAGCATTGGACAGAGAGGGAATGCAGACCATGCAGACACTTGCCCGCAACATGGCATGGCTATTGAAATCGACCAACGGAGAGAAAGCTCCGGGGCGCCCGACAGATGAACCCTGGGATGCGATGCACTTCATCCGATAGACATATTTGACGTCAATGACTGGAATACTTTTGTTCTTCATCTTTAGTATCAATGTCATCACGTTTTTCGTGTATGGCATTGACAAACTGAGGGCAAAGAAAGGGATGTGGCGCATACCGGAATCCACCCTACTCCTACTGGCCATCGTTGGCGGGAGCATTGGTGCCTGGTGTGGAGTGAAGACGTGGCATCACAAGACCATGCACAAGAAGTTCAGATACGGAATACCCTTTATTATGGCTGTACAAACAGGGCTTTTTCTTTATCTAATAGCAAAGGCAGGGTTTTTGCCTGCCTTTGAATGATTGACGATTTCAAACATAACTATTCAACAGAGTGGTTCTGTTGTGTGCGTTAACGTAATGCCTTGATCCACTTTTTTGACCATTCAAACAATATTCCGGATGTCTCGCTAAAGTCAAGCGACTCTCCGTTTTTATACTTCAAGAAGGTCTCTATAATTGCCCGTTCTACAGGCAAAGCAACTTGAAGCAATTGGCTTTGATGCTTGATATAGTCACCAGTCTGCTTGAAGACGATTGCTTGCACCACGAAAGTAGCAGCCTTATACAATCCTTTCAAAATATCCTCACTCTTTTCGTGCAACATATTGTGGAGACATCCGTGATAGATGTTGCAGACACCCATCTTGATGGCTCTTTCGACAGCAGCATCGTCTATATACGGGAGCAAATCATCCAAAGAGCCCTTTATAGGAGTGGTGTCGTGGTAGAATTGGAAGAGGTCGGATGGTTCCCAATTCAATATCTCATCCTTACCTGACAGAAAGCCACAAATAAATTCTCTATGGGGCAAAGTATCCAACATATCATTGTAGGCCAGAATGTCCGAAGCGTCCAGTTCATCCAAAATCGCCACAACATCTATATCACTGTTTTCTGTTGCCTCGCCACGGCCATAACTGCCTTGTAGGCCAACGAACCATACACGACAGGCAAAAACTTCATTCAGTTTCTGAATAAAGTCATTCATCCAAACATTTATATCTATCATAGTCTCTTAATTATTCTCTAACTTCCAGCCACAATCTCCGTGATAAATCATCTGGCGGGTCATGCCACCATCGATGCAGATATTCTCACCTGTAATGAATCCGGCTTTGTCACTACAAAGGAACAGCACCATATTGGCAATGTCCATAGGGTTCCCCACCCTACCGATAGGTTGCTGTGTGGCATCGGGACCTTCGTAAACGGTGTAGGCAGTATCTATCCATCCCGGAGAAATGGAGTTTACCCTTGCACATCCCGCAAGGCTTACCGCCAATGCGTGAGTGAGTGCAGCTATGCCACCTTTGGCAGCTGTGTAGCTCTCGGTCTGTGGCTGGCTCATGCGATCGCGCGATGAAGATATGTTGATGATTGATGCACCTTCGGCCAAATGGGGCATGAAGAGTTTAACCAGGTAGAACGGTGCGGTGACTCCCACACTCAGCGCATACTGGAACTCCTCGTAAGAACATTCATCAATGCCCTTCATCAGTGGTAGAGCATTGTTGACAATGATATCTACCCTATCGTGCTTACTCAACACCTCACTTGCAAAAGCCTCCAGCACCTCTTTCCTAGAGATATCTCCAACGAAGTGCTCTCCATCCTGCTTGTCAATCACATAGACCACAGCTCCCTGAGAACGGAACTCATCGGCGATGCAACGGCCTATGCCGTTTGCACCACCTGTTACTATGACTACTTTATCTTTGAATGTATCTGATTGCATAATCTTCAATTTTATATCATCAACATAACCCAATCTTCAGCCGGATACCTTTGGCCAACCTTGGCCACGCTCGTTGCAAAACGCAAATATAGAATTATTTTCTAATAAAATACAAACAGTTTCTTAATTAGTCGCAATAATTCGCATGCAGAGTACTTATTATTACGATTTCAGTTTTTAAGAACCTAAAATATTGAATTTATCTTCTGATTGTCGATAATCACAATAACCTGCAATGTGCGGGAAGAGATAAATGTTTCTGCACTAAATTGGTTGAATATTTGCAAAAAATTATTTCCTTTGCAGTGGTATTGCAAGTGCAAACCACACACTATAAATAAAATATTTTAACCTATTCGCTTGCACTTTTTTGCAACGGAACAGTATAATTTGTGAACTATGAAACGCACAATCTTCAGTTTACTGCTTTGTATCGCATCGCTTGGTATAACAGCCCAGGAATCGGACAATAAAGAGATTATAAAGAAGGGGTGGAACTTTGGCCCGTTGCCCGTTGTAGGATGGGACAGCGACCTTGGTTTTCAGTATGGAGTGTGCCTCGACATCTTCAACTTTGGCGATGGCACAAACTATCCCTCGTACGACTACAAGATGAACCTAGAGGCCTCAACCTTCACAGGTGGTTCGTCACTGCTGCGATGCTACGGAGACTTCAAGACACTTATTCCGGATGGAAAATTATTCTTCGACTGTACATATTTCAGCTCGAAGAAATTCGATTTCTATGGTTACAACGGTTATGCTTCGCCCTTCTTCGCCGATGGCATTGGCTTGAACAATGGTGAAACTTCGGCTTTCAACTGGATGAGCCGCAATCAGTTCCGTCTGGTGACCAGCATGCAACGACGCATTACAGGCAACTTGTATTGGGCTGCGGGTTTCGGCTATTACAACATCAGCACCGACAACATAAAATTGGATGAGTACAAGGACCAGACTACGCTGTACGACCTTTACCGCAAGACGGGGCTGATTCGCGACGACGAGGCACGCGGTGGCAATGTGCTGCACTTGAAGGCGGGATTGGTGTACGACACACGCAACCACGACAGCGACCCCACACAAGGTGTCAACATTGAGGCCACATTAGTAGGTGCGCCCGAGATCATCGACCAGGAGGGATACAGCAATCTGGGATTCACTTTCGTTGGCAGTCACTATGTACCTATACTGAAAGAGCGCCTTACATTTGCCTATCGTCTGGGCGTTCAGGCAAATATCGCAGGCGAGATACCATATTACTTCATCAACAACCTGAACACACTCTTCTTCCGCAAGGTATACACCGAAGGATTAGGGGGCAACGCCTCGGTGCGTGGCATCAATCGCAACGGCGTTGTGGGCAATGGCATGGCCTGGTTGAACACAGAACTTCGTTGGCGTTTCGTTAATTTCCGCTTCATCAATCAGAATTTCTACCTTGCGTTGAACCCATTCTTCGACATGGGCCGTATAATTCAACCCTACCGTCTCGACGAGCAAAAGGCTGCCTACAACAGCTATCCCGCATGTCCGGTCAACCCGTTCTATTCGGGCGACAATGAAAATCTGCATGCCACACTGGGCTGTGGACTGAAAGTTGTAATGAACCGCAATTTTGTAATCTCAATAGAGATGGCAAAGGCGCTCGACAAGCGTGACGGCGAGAAGATGTGGAACAATATTGGATTTAACTACCTATTCTAACAGGTATGTATTGAACATTCATTCTACAAATCATTAAATCAGGAAAAATATCACCTACTAAAACCTTTGTCTCTCATTTCAATGGTAACATCCATATACGAACGTTTTCCATTGATATAATCGGCATATATGGTTTCTGCAGCCTTTCCTTTGAGAATACGACACTTACCACACTCCGAGCAATCGTTCAAACATTTCCATGCATCGAGAACATAGGCACGTCGCTCTTCTGCTGAAGAATCTTCTATCCTTGGAGGTGTCATAATACAGTATTCTATGCTAAACGTCAATTATCAAATTCTGTAAAAACTGCGAAGGCAGAAATCACATTATTGAAAAAATAAGTGAACCCATGACAGGGTTCACTTATTTTTTTATTTATCAATACTTTTCTATAAAATCCTTAATCAGATTGAATATAGGCTCGTAGTTGCTGAAAATGGAATTCTTCCATGTATCGTGGATAGTATGGTAATGCTTGTATGCATCGCCATGCTCGTTCATAAGGAAGATACACGGAACATTTCTCTTGGCAAAGGGATAGTGGTCGCTGTTGTCGGCAAGCTTACCCTTGTCGAAAGCCTTGAAATAGCCCTTTTCGGCATTTATCTTCTCAAACAGAGAGAAGCCCGGCATACCCTCGTCGCTCACCTCGCAATACTGCTCGGGATTGTTGTCGGCAATCATATCCAGATTGAAGAGATATTTTATCTGCTTCAAAGGCACTGTCGGATGGTTGGCGTACCACTCGGAGCCTCTGAGGTTGGCATCCTCGCCCGAGAAAGCTATGAAATACATATCGTATTCGGGCTTGTTCTTGGCATAGTGAGCTGCAAAGGTGATGATGGCCGCTGTACCCGATGCATTGTCGTGTGCGCCGGGATAGTAGGTTTTCTTGCCTAGCTTGCCAAGGTGGTCGTAGTGGGCAGTAAAGACATAGCAGCTGTCGCTGCGTTTACCCTTCACTTTCGCAATCACGTTAAAGCATTCATAGTCCTTGAGGAACTCATTTTCCATATTCAGCTTAACGCTCTTGGCATCCTTGGAAAAATCGGGAGTCACCCAGATGACAGGCTTTTCCTGTACTGTTTCGCCGTATGCCTTGTAGAACTTGAGCGGCGCTTCCCATGTGTAAATCATGCCGGAATTGCTGCATTCCTTTTTGCTCTGCAATTTCTTGAAGTCGGCGCCATGCTTGTACGAGAACATAAAGTCACAGACCACAAAGGCACCTTTGTACTGCGGAGTAGCAAGGTCGGCAAACATTTTGTCGGCATTGTAATTCTCCATGTCCAGATAGTAGAGTTTGAACTCACCTTTTACCGATGGGTTGAACTCCCTTATGGTAAAGTCCACTCCCGGAATCTGTTTCTTGCCGTCGATGCTCATTTCCATTTTACCGGGGAAAGTGTTAATATCCAGTTTGAACGGCTGGCAGACAACCTCGTCGGCACCGGCGCGGGCAAACTCCTTGGCAATCCACTTGCCGGCCTTGTTTGCGCCATCCTCGGCATATCCGCGTCCCTGATATTTGGCAGAACTGAGTTTCTTTACAATCTTTTTGTAGTGTGTCAAATCCTGAGCGCCAAGCTGCACTGCGATGACAGCCAGAATCAATAAAAACAATTTTCTCATATATACTTCTTTATTAGAAACAGATTAAAACCGGGTAACAACACATAAGTAAAATGCCATTGGCACCTTACAGCAAATGCAGCGAAGAGTGAACAGATAACTATTTTGTTCCGAAGATTCTGTCGCCTGCATCGCCCAAGCCGGGAAGGATGTAATTCTTATCGTTCAACCCCTCGTCGAGCGACGCCAGATAAACATCTACATCGGGATGATTTTCGGTTACAGCCTTCACGCCCTGCGGAGAAGCCACCAGGCACATCAATCTTATATTTGTGTAACCATCGTTCTTCAGTCGGGTGATAGCATCGCACGCACTGCCTCCGGTAGCCAGCATGGGGTCGGTAAGAATAACCAGACGCTCTTTGTTAGCAGGCATTTTGTAGTAGTAGAAGACAGGCTGGCAGGTCTCCTCGTCGCGATACAAGCCTATGTGTCCGATGCGTGCCGAGGGGATAAGTGTTGTCAGACCTTCAACCATTCCAAGACCGGCTCTGAGGATTGGTGCTATCACCACCTTCTTTCCCGAAATCTTTGGAGCATTCATCGTCATCAACGGAGTCTCTATCTCCTCGTACTCCAACGGGAAGTCGCGGGTAACTTCGTATCCCATCAACATGGAAATCTCTTGCAGCAACTGTCGGAACTTGATGGTAGAAGTCTCTTTTTTACGCATAAGACTGAGTTTATGCAACACCAATGGATGGTCGATAATATGTAAAGCCATAATTCAATTTTTTAATTTCTTAAGTGCAAAAGTAACATATATTTAAAAAATCTCATAACGTTCCTCAAAATATTACTACTTTTGCAAAGCATTTAAATTACAACATATGAAAAACAACAATTTAGGCCACGTTCAAAAGACAATTGTAGGCGCACAATTTCTGTTCGTGGCATTCGGCTCGACGGTATTGGTTCCGCTGTTGGTAGGCATCGACCCGTCTGTAGCCCTTTTCACAGCCGGACTCGGCACACTTATTTTCCACGCAGTAACAAAGGGCAAAGTGCCCATCTTCCTCGGTAGCAGTTTCGCATTCATTGCTCCCATCATCAAGGCAACAGAGTTGTTTGGTCTTCCCGGTACATTGTCGGGACTGGTTGCAGTAGGTGCTGTCTACGGACTGATGAGCGCGTTGATACGCCTGCGCGGAGTAGGATTCATCGCCAAACTCTTCCCGCCCATTGTTGTTGGTCCCGTCATCATGCTCATAGGCTTGTCACTGGCAGGAGCAGGTGTAAACATGGCAAAGAGCAACTGGCTACTTGCCATCATAGCACTGGTGACAACAATCATAGTATCGATGTTCGGCAAGGGACTGCTTAAACTCATTCCCATAGTCACCGGAATTATTGTGGGATACGTCGCAGCCATCATTTTCGGAGTAATAGATTTTCAGCCTATAGTAGAGGCATCCTGGTTCGCATTACCCAACTTTGTTCGTCCCGAGCTATGCTGGGAGGCAGTCATTTTCATGGTTCCCGTAGCCATTGCCCCTGTCATTGAACATATTGGCGACGTCTACGCCATCAACGAGGTTACCGGCAAAGATTTTATTAAGGAACCTGGATTGCATCGCACCATGCTTGGCGACGGATTGGCATGCACATGCGCGTCGTTCATCGGTGGCCCTCCCGTAACCACCTACTCTGAAGTTACCGGTGCCATCTCACTGACTAAAATAGCCGATCCCGTAGTAATACGCATAGCAGCCATTTTCGGTATTCTGTTCTCTCTTCTGGGCAAGGTGAGCGCACTGCTTAAGACCATCCCCGAAGCAGTTCTTGGCGGCATAATGCTGTTGCTGTTCGGTACCATTGCGGCGGTAGGCATCAACAGCCTGGTGAAGAACAAGGTAGACCTTGGCGACACACGTAATCTGATAATCGCATCGCTCATACTGACTTTGGGCATCGGTGGTGCCGAACTGACATTCGGAAGCTTCACAATCGGAGGCATCGGATTGGCTGCGCTGGTGGGTGTAGCGCTGAACCTGATACTTCCACGCAGCAAGGCAAAGTAGAAAACAATAAAACTATTCACAGAGAAATATTATGGGCTGTTTCCGCATTTGCGAATTCAGCCCTTTACATTTGTATTCAGCCACACAAGTATATTAATTTTGCCGCATGCTAATTTTTTATATAAATTGGTACTAAATTAAGTTAATACATGCAAAAACATTAAAAACTCCGTTTTTTGCACAATCTAAAGCTTTTTTCAAAGTTTTTTTCATAATTTTGTAAACTACACAATCTAAGCTATGAAAGAACAACTGGAATCACTTAATTCCGTAACAATAAATTTTGGCGAAGGAGGTATGATGTTGGTAAACATCATTCTCGCATTTGTCATGTTCGGAGTTGCCCTTGGCATAAAGCCACGCACCATAAAGGATGTAGTTAAAAAACCCAAGTCGATAATCACCGGAATAGTGCTGCAATGGGTTGCTCTCCCTGCGATAACCTTTGCGGTAGCAATGATATTAAGTCCGCTGATAACTCCAATGATAGCACTAGGAATGATACTAGTGGCATCGTGTCCGGGTGGTAACATCTCAAACTTCCTTTCGTCGCTGTCGAAAGGAAACATCATGCTATCTGTTTCGTTGACAGCAATCACCACAACAATGTCACCCATCATAACCCCGATAAATTTCTTCTTATGGGGTTCGTTGTATAGCCATTTCATCAGCATAAAGAGTGAAATTCCCCTGCTGATTATACCATTCTTCCCAATGCTGATACAGATATTGTTGCTACTGGGACTTCCCATTGTACTGGGACTGCTGTTTGCACACTATTTCCCTTCGGCAACAAAAAAAATCATAAAACCTTCACAGGCATTGTCGGTGATGCTCTTCATTGGAATGGTAATAGTTTCATTCGCGCAGAATTTCCAGATTTTCATAGACAATATCTTTTACGTATTCTTCATAGTGATGCTTCATAATGGAGTCGCATTGGCAACCGGATATTTTGGCGGAAAGTTTGCAAAACTGCCACAGAACGACATAAAAACCATGACAATAGAGACCGGCATACAAAACTCGGGACTCGGTCTTATACTTCTGTTCAACCCTGCAATATTCCCTCCCGAAATATGGCATGGCCACTATGGCGGAATGCTCTTCATAACAGCATGGTGGGGAATATGGCATATTGTATCGGGACTTTGCGTAGCATCATACTTCCGTAGAAAGCTTTGATTATGAGAAACAAAAAAACAAAAAAAATACAAGACTATGACAGAGCATACAGTCTGTTGCACCACTATGTAAACTTTGCTATAGACCTATCATACCGAAAAATCATTCACTCAGGAAAAGAGAACATCCCCAAGGATGGAGCAATAATCTTTGCGCCCAACCACACCAACACACTGATGGATGCGCTGGTGGTACTGAACATGGACCACAAGCCCAAGGTATTCGTTGCACGTGCCGACATATTCAGAAACCGCAAACTGGCAAAAATACTCACATTCCTGAAAATAATGCCCATCATGCGTCAGCGCGATGGCTTCAATGCAGTAAAGAAAAATCAGGAGATAATAGACAAGTCTGTCGACGTTCTTAAGGACAGAATACCCTTCTGCATATTCCCCGAAGGAACACATCAGGCAAAATACTCGCTGCTGCCCATTTCGAAAGGAATATTCAGAATAGCATTCCAGGCACACGAGCAGATGCCCGACACACCTTTATATATAGTACCTGTGGGATTGAGATACGGCGACCTGTTCAGATACCGTTCCACCGTACATATAAAGTTCGGACAACCAATAAATGTAGGAGAGTTTATTTCAGAGAACGCCCACCTAACACAGCAGGAGCAGATGAACAGCATGAAAGAGCTGTACGCCGAACGTATAAGTTCTGCTATTCTCCGCATTCCCAACGACGAAGACTACAACGCCACATACGAGATATGCAATGCTGCAGAACCCGTTGAAGTGAAGGAACTGCTTAAAGATAAAAGCAACAAAAGAAAGCATCAGATTGAACTTCAGTTCCAGGCACACAACAACACCCTGAAGCGCATTGAAGCAATGAAAGAGAGCGCCCCCGAAAAGGCTAAGAAAATGCTTGACCTGGGAAATGAAGCAAGCAAATTACGCGAAAAGAGAGGCATAGACATTGATTCGGTATCTACCGACAAGCCTTTGATTTCACGCTTGACAAGAACAATACTGACTATTGTCACACTGCCCTACACCATCCTTGCTTCGCTATTTGCAAGCCCTGCGGTGCTGATATGCAAATTCCTCTTCACCAAGCTGAAAGACCGTGCATTCAGAAATTCCGTACGATTCCTGATAAATCTGTTCGCATGGCCGCTGCTTGTTCTTATATATCCAATAGTATTGTTCGTGCTGCTGCCATGGCAGTGGGCTCTGTTGGCAACACTGCTTGTAATGCCCGCCCCCTTTGCCGCACACGAGCTGTGGAAGAGTTTCAGATTTATTGTTTCCGACATTAGACTGCTGAGAGAGAAGCGACTGACGAAAATATATTCTCAGATCAGAGCCATGATAGCTGAACAATAAAAAAAATATCACATTAATATTGGAATAAAATATATGCGAAAATTAATGATCACACTATCAACAGCCGCCACACTTCTGTCAGCGTGCAGCGGTAACATACAGAAACAGGAAGAAACAAGTTCCGACAATTTCACCTACCAGGTAGAGAGATTCGCCGACCTGGAGATTCTTCGATACCAGGTACCCGGATTCGAGGAGTTGTCGTTGCAGCAGCGTACACTGCTCTACTACCTGTCTCAGGCAGCACTGGAAGGTCGCGACATACTGTTTGACCAGAATGGCAAATACAACCTGCAGATAAGAAGAACACTGGAAGCTATATACGAGAATTACACCGGCAACCGCGACGACAACGAGTTCAAGGCACTGGAACTCTATCTGAAGCGCGTATGGTTCAGCAACGGCATACATCACCATTATGCAGAAGACAAGTTCAAGCCCGGCTTCTCGGCAGAGTTCTTTGGCAAATGCATCAGCTCGTTGAACCCCGAGACACTGCCATTGAAAGAGGGACAGAGCGTACAGCAGCTGATTGAAGAGCTGACCCCCGTCATTCAGGATTCTACCATCATGGCAAAGCGCACAGTCCAGAGCGGGAACGACGACCTTATTCTTGCCTCTGCCAACAACTACTACGACGGCGTGACACAGGCCGAAGTTGAGGCTTTCTATGCTGCGATGAAAGACCCCAATGACGAAAAGCCCGTAATGTACGGACTCAACAGCCGTTTGGTGAAAGAGGATGGAGTCATCAAGGAGAAGGTGTGGAAAGTAGGAGGACTCTACTCCGAAGCCATCGAGCGCATTGTCGGATGGTTGGAGAAGGCTGCATCGGTGGCAGAGAACAACGCACAAAAGGCTGTGATTGAATCACTCATTGAATACTACCGCACCGGAGATTTGAAAAAATTCGACGAGTACGCAATCCTGTGGGTTCACGACCTGAATTCGCGCATAGATTTTGTAAACGGCTTCACCGAGTCCTATGGCGACCCTCTGGGTATGAAAGCAAGTTGGGAGAGCGTTGTAAACTTCAAGAATCTCGAAGCCACAAAACGTACAGAGGTTATCAGCGACAACGCGCAGTGGTTCGAGGATAACTCCCCCGTTGCCAAAGAGTTCAAGAAAGAGAAGGTAAAAGGAGTATCGGCAAAGGTCATCACAGTGGCAATGCTCGGTGGCGACTGCTACCCTGCTACCCCAATTGGCATCAACCTGCCTAACTCAAACTGGATAAGAGTGGCTCATGGCTCGAAATCGGTTACAATCGAAAACATAACAGAGGCATACGATCGTGCAAGCGCCGGCAGCGGACAGACCAAGGAGTTTGCATGGAGCGACGTCGAAGTGAACATGCTTAAGGAGTATGGATTCATCACCGACAACCTGCACACCGACCTTCACGAATGTCTGGGACATGGCTCGGGCAAGTTGCTTCCCGGCGTAGACCCCGACGCATTGAGATCCTATGGTTCTACAGTGGAAGAGGCACGCGCCGACCTGTTTGCACTCTATTACCTTGCCGACAAGAAGATGGTAGAGCTGAAACTGCTTCCCAACGAAGATGCCTACAAGGCCGAATATTACAAATACATGATGAATGGTCTGATGACACAGCTGACTCGCGTGGAGCTTGGCAACAATGTAGAAGAGGCACACATGCGCAACCGCCAGCTGATTGCTCGCTGGGCACTGGAGAATGGTGGAAAAGAGTGTGTCGAACTGGCTAAGAAAGATGGCAAGACCTATGTGGTTATCCACGACTACGACAAGCTGAGAGAGGTATTCGGCAAATTGCTGACCGAAGTACAACGCATAAAGTCTACCGGCGACCACGAAGCTGCCAAACAGTTGGTTGAGGGCTATGCAGTGAAGGTAGATGCAGATTTGCACAAAGAGATTCTGGAACGCTTTGCACCGCTGAACATTGCCCCCTATAAGGGTTTTGTAAATCCACGATATGTAGTGACAACAGACGACAACGGAGCCATCACAGACGTACAGCTCGACTACACCGAAGGCTACACCGAGCAGATGATGCGCTATTCAAAAGAGTACTCGTTGCTGCCATCTGTAAATAAATAAGTTGCCCCTACCACGATATTCAAGAATAATTACAATGAGAAGGCTGTGTCGTGAAAACCAATTACGACACAGCCTACATTTTACACAAAATTCACAACTCACAAATTAACAAAAACAATTATTGGTGTCCGGTAAAAGTTTAAAAGGGTATAAAAGTGTGTTTCAATCCGCTGTATTTATGCGGTTCCATCCATAGCATTGGTAACTTAAAACTCAACCGGCACCGTAAGCATCACAGCCGAGAGTCCGTCTGTTTTTCGGATTAAGTGCGAAGGTTTGTGCAAACGAGCGTAACGCAAGTTTACTTGCAAGT
>JAEIGA010012881.1_pt1 | contig 12721 bp, 22 predicted proteins | sample 9270691 | NCBI WGS metagenome assembly JAEIGA01 (sample SAMN17057246, study PRJNA624740) | gut metagenome | biome: biome; isolation source: fecal sample | host: Bos grunniens | place: China: Xizang | collected 2019 | reverse complement strand
GGTAGGGGGTGCTTTTTCGGCGACCCCCCCTATCGTTTTACCGGTATAGTTAGTATTCTTTGGTAAATTTTTTATAGTTTTGCGTCAAATCATGCGCAATAATCCAGTCAATCGCTTCATCAATCTCGGCTTCATTCTCAGACATTGTGAGCTGATCAGAAACTTTCGCGATTCGAGCAAGTAGCCCACAGCAGTTGTAACCTTTAGCCGCGTCGAACACGAACCAACTCACAAACTGATCGCAAGGATCATAAGGATTATCCTTAGTGGTAAGGAATGATTTGACACTCTTACGAGTAGTAGGTTCATTAGCCATGGATTGCTCACTCCTCTCCTAATAAGTATCGATTAACTGTGGATGCAGATACACCAACACGCTGTGCAATCTCAGCATTTGTATAACCATTGGCTCTCATAGACTTAATGGTATTCATTTGAGAGGTGCTAATGGTAGTCGTAGACTTCGGAGTAGCTCGCTGTCTCAGGGAATCTATGTCCGTATTCCGAAGTATACGGGTAAGGGTATTCTCAGAGATAGCGCCAGCCTGAATTGCTTCCCATTCTCTGTCAGAGATTACAATGAGCTCTCTATGAGCGCCGACTTTGATACGAGCATCAGTAAGAGCCCTCTGCTTCAGCTTCTTAAGCTCCTTCTTGTCCATATCGGGGTACTCTTTTTGCTTGGCGGCCACTACTGCATTTGCCATAGTCTGAGCGTGTCTTTCTCTTGGTGCATTTTTTTCTGCTATATTTAATGCCGCCTTAAGGCGAGCCACTTCCTCAGAATATGTTTTAGCTGCGGAAGGATTGCGGACAAGGTTGCCAGTAGAAATAAGTTCCTTACGAGCCGCATTGGCCAAGGATTTCATCTTATTTGCATACGTAGCATATGCCTCTTCCTGGGGTGTACCGGAAGACAAGAGACGAGCATCTTTGGTCTCAGCCATCTGAGTGCTCTTTATTTGTCGAGTCTGAGTCTTACCATTTTTATCGACATATGTCTCTTCAACAGTCTTGTATGTTTTCTCACCGGTTTCGGGATCTATTTTTGCAGAACCGACACGCTTATTAACATGCTGCTGCGCACCGGCTCTAGAAATAAGGGTGGATGCACCAGTTCTATATTTTCCATCTTCGTCGTAATAGCCCTGGTATTTTTTCTTAAGCGACGGAATATCGTTATCGATTTCGCTCTGCTTATAGTCAAGCTTATGCTTTTCCGCATCAATAACGACCATGCTGTGTCGAACCGCTCTAGCAAGTTCATCCTGAGACGCACCCCTAAGAGTCATATCCGTAATAAGATTCGAAACGACACCCATCTGTGTCTGAGTATATGACTTAGACATCGTCCGGAATTCCTGACCATTTCTGTAATAATGCTCATTTCCTTCGGCATCGACGGTTTTCTTGTCATATTTATACTGCTTCGAGTCAAATCCTTCAAGACCCTTTAACGGAGGTGTAGAGGTTATTCTAACGTCACTTCTATCGGAGTTACAAGGAATAACCATTACGGTGTCGCCATCGAAATCGGCGCCAGACAGCCGCTCAGCAACCTTGGGATTTATACCGACAGCGTCAAGCGGAGAGGAGCCTAGAATACGCTTACCATCAGCAAATTTATTATTTACTGTCAGGATAGGTATTTCGAAAGTGCCACCATGAGGATATCGAATAAGCGCTACAGTTTCGCCGTCTTCGTAGTTCGGGGCATATACCTGATTTTCCTTAAGACCGGGAAGAGGTAAAATAACCTGATACTTCTGTCTAGGCAGTGCAGCAGCATCGAGTTTAACAGCAGCAGAATCGCATTCATCGGCAAAGGATCTGAGAAGTTCCTTTTTGACAGTCGGATTTGTCAGAGCACACAGTTCCTCAAATTCGGCCTGTCTGTCTTTCATGGAAATATCGAGCTGTCTGTCGATAAGCTTCTGACTCTGCTTAGATAAGAACTGAGAAGACAAGGATTTAGACCATTCGCCCCAGTCACCTTCATCTGCTCTCTTGTTAATAAGAGACAGAGACTGCTTTTTGCCAGTTACGGGATCGGTATATTCTCCATTGGGGTCGTCATAATAACTCTGACCACCATGTTCCTTAATAAGTGAGCCGAAAGGATTGGATGGATCCTTCTTTATTTCCTTAAGAACTTCTTTCATCGGAACGTCGCTCTTCTTATTAGTGTTGAACACGACATCCACGCCATCAGGCATATTGTCAGAATATACGGCCATGCCCTTCAAATAATGAGTGCCATCGACCATAATACGGACCTGAGCATAGTTGGATTTGCCGAGATCCAGATCGGCAACACCTCTTCGAATTTCGATAACGCCATCTTTCTCGACGCCGGGATGACCGTCCATGCCTATTTCATCTGCATAGCATATTTTCAAACGACTCGAATCCATGCTGGCAGGATATCGGAAAGCAGGCTCAAAGGTGACACCATCATCTCTGGAAATATAGTCGTTCAGGGAATGAATCTTACTGAAGTCATACACTTCTTCATATTTGGTGCCTGGAGGACACACGACCATGGTGGTTGTCTGCTTGCCAGGGTTATTTACCTGAGGAATGCCTACACCGTAGACCTTATATCCTTCAGCCTCAAGCATGAGCAGAGCTTCATTCATTTTTTCTTTAGAAATACCAAGCTCTTTCTCAGCACCGATACCGACGTCAATAAAGCCCTTCTGGTCGACCAAATTTTTGAGTTCGTTGGCCTTATTCTGAGCCAGATTCATTCTATTTTCTGCGCCCTCATTAAGAAGTGCTCTGACAGATGAATCGTTGGCGTAACCTAATTTATCGGCTATTTCCTTAAGAGTGCAGCCGTCAGCTCTCATGGATTTGGCAGTGGCCACTTCCAGAGATCGTCTCTCGGTTCTCGCGACAGCAACATAGGATCTATATTCTGTGGTCGAGAGATTCATATATTTTGCGATAGCAGTGTCGCCGGTATATGTCTTACCATTCTCATCGGTAAAGCTAAAACCGCTTTTTCTAAGCTCTTCAACTCTACTCAGAAAATCGCCGCTATGCTGATATGGGGAGTCACCACTACCCCAAGGATATCGGCCAGAACGTCTCTTAACACCATAGTGCATTAAGTAATCAAGCTCTGGTTTGTCTTGATAAGCCATATTTATCGTCCTTCCTATCGTCTAGTGTTATCCAAGACATTGTTGGCATGAACAATACGATTGCACACGACTACAATATCGCTTGGGCTGGGATTGCACACTGCAACTTCGCCAGATTGGTAAATACGAAGTTCCGTCTCAATATCGGACGGCTTGATTCTATATTCCAAACAGAAAAGTCCAGCATATATCATCAGCTGCTCCCAATGTGCGGGAGTGACACCTGATTTGTAGTCATGGATTCTAAGAAAGTTATTTCTGAAAGAAATAGCATCCGTAGTTCCATAACAATAATCGGAATACCATAACACCTGCTCGGGTGTCATCTTAAATCCGATAGCGTCATTGACATACGTCATCAGATTAGGAAATAAGAAGTCTGCATTAATGACGTCGCCAGGGATACCATTCTTAAGCAGGTGAAGCAGCATATTGTGCTTGTCCGACTTAAGCATTTTTATTCCATAGGTAATATGCTCATAGGCGTACTCGTGGAGAAGCGTCCCTATAGACTGAGAATATGAACTCGCATAAGAGCTCAATAATTTCTCATCGTCATAGTTAAGCCACTGAAATTTGCTGGCTCCAAGAACCGCATGTCTACCAACGAGATCTGAATGCTTGTTGAAGTTCATTCAAAACCTCCTCCTTGTTTTCGGGATATATGATTCTGGAAAACGACATTCGATTCATGAGGTCCACATAATATTCTTGATTGGGTTGTCGTTTGGCATTCTTGTCAATCTTACACTCCAAGGTGGCCCATTTATTGCCATAGTAAATCGTGAGGTCAGGGAATCCTTGAATATAGGTTTCGTTCTTAACGACGATACATCCAGGGAACATGGCTTCGATTTCCTTCTTGAGTTTGGATTGAAAATCTTTCTCGAGCTTGGTCATGAAACAGGCCTCCTTTCAAAAATAATCAGAAACAAAGAGAGGTTGTTTGTCTTAGACAACTTCGCCTCTCTCCTCATAAAAGTGAATGTTTTTTTCGCGCGTAATTTTTATTACTCGTTGTCACCATAGCCACGAACATTCTCAACAGCGGTAGCAACGACCAAAAATATACAGATGCTGACTAGCCATCCCATAAGCTCGTCCTCCTTTCACGCATGCTTCACAATCTCACACTTCTTCGTCCAATAATCGTAAATAAGAATTATTGAGTTGTCCGCATTACAAATCTTTATCTTTAAAAAATCGTGCGGCTCAAACCGAGTCATACAATGCCGCAACCTCGGGAACCGCCCCCAAAAATCTTCATAAATTGTAGTCCATGTAACTTTGCTCATAACACCCCAAATTCGCCTCAAAAACTGCTACTGGCCAAAAGCCCATTTTTTATGGCATATACTATTATATATTTTTACTTTTTTCTTTATGTAATGTGAAAAAAAAGTGGGCAAATGGCCAGCAACTCGTCGTGACCCCAAAATATGCCCAAAAAACGCCAAAATCGTGTCGAAAATGGTCGTTTTTACCCCTTTTTGACCATTTTTTCACAAAATCTACTGGCCATTTTTGTTTTTCAAAAGTGGGCAGAAAGTGGGCAATTGGTCAGAAAATGGGCAATTTTTCACGTTTTTTCACAAATCGTCCTCACCCTTCTCCAAAATTTCTCTCCAAAAAGTGGGCAAGTGGCCAAAAAAGTGGCCATTTGGCCAAATCCATTTTTCAAAAGTGGCCAGTAAATTCTCACTATTTTCGCAAAAAGAATAGCCCAAGTTTTACTCGAGCTATCCCGTTTTCCGTTAGATTTCAACCACGTCTTCAACGGTTTCAACAACCTTTGTCAGAACCATGTCGTACTTGTCCCCGGTAGGACCATAGGTCAGCTTAACCACTTCGTCACCGAAAGCTGCCAGGTTGCAAATATCGTTCCATTTAGCATTGGTAGCTCGCACACCGAGCAGATAACCAGCACCAGCAGAAACGCCGCCAACCGCGCCAACTCCGATAGCGATAAATTCCTTCTTATGCTCCTTAACGAAAGTCTTAGTCTTTTCAATAATGTTCATACAAAACGCCCCTTTGAAATATAGTGTAACCTATCGGTTCATAATATGAGCTGTAGAACTTGCGTTAGCTGCGCTTCTCCTCATCCTTAGCCTTATAGCAAACCGGCTTATGAGAATGTACATTCACAGCATTCGTAAGGCATTCATTACAAGGGTCTGCAATAGCATCAGTATTCACATACGCACAGGTCTTGCAATACTGATGAAAATATACTTCTTTGTATTCGTTTGTCTCCATGATGTCACATCCCTTCTTCGTCTACGAAACGTTTAGACATACCCATGTTTGCCCGCCCATTTCGTCTCGTTGAATTTCTTCTTTTCAGATATAGCCCTAGAAATCGCTATATCGATTCCTGAGCGACTTTTTAAGTGGAAGTAATATAAGTCTCGGAAAGGTGTATTAAGCCTGTCAGTGCGTCCTGAGGCCTGTGTAACGACCTTGTACGAGTAGTTTTGAGAGTAGAATATAATCGTGTCAGTTGTAATGCAGTTCCAGCCTTCTGCGCCGGCAGTGTACTGAACCAAATATATCCACTTCTTGCTATCAGGAATCGGCTGATGCTTGTGACCATTCCATTCTGCAACTTCAACGTCCTCACCATAATATAGACCCTTCAGAATCTCAAGCTCGTAGTCAAAGTTGTAAAATATAATCGCTCTAGGATGGTCTTCAAGAATCTCGAGCAGCTTCGTCTGTCGCTCTTCCGAACTGTTAACTATTTTTCGCAGAGCATAGCAAAGCTCGCCAGCACTCTTTAGAGGCTCATCTTTCCAAATATTCCACCTTCGTCTGATAACGTCCTTATACGTCTTGGTGTCATACGCAACGAAAATATCCTCATGGTGAGCGATAGTCTCTCGTTTGAAGTCCATGTTAACGAGGATTGAATCACGTAGCCGCATCAACCGAGTCGTGTTCAAATATCGGTCAACCTTAGGGAACTTAACCCGGTAGTCGTACACAACGTGCTCTCTGACGAACTCAGACTTATTTTTATAGAAGCCGTTCGCAACGAATACGGGAATATAATCTTCCCACTTGTCGCCAGGTGTAGCGGACAGCAGAATCCAGTCATTGTGCTTTGCGATTGCCAGGAATGACTTCACCCAAGTTCCGTTACCAACCACACGCTGCTCATCAAATATAAAGAACGCCCCGTAGACATCCTTGTACTTTTTGATGTTGTTCCACGAGTCGACAACTACCTTGTTACGATAGCTGCTTAGCTCAGGATATGGCGAGAGAAGGAACGGTGACATCTCCTGCTCCCATTCCTTACAATCTCGCTTTCTAGCAGTGGTGATAATATAAAGGTCTTTGGGCTTGGTCATTCTAGGCATCTTTTTAGCTTCCAGATCGCCGCCCTGTTTTTTATAGTAATATGCGAGTGAGGTCCGAGACTTACCAGACCCTACGCCACCGCATAATATAGAACCATTTCGTAATGAGTTTACAGCGTCAAGCTGGTAGTCGTACATAGAGATCCTCAATGGGACCACGCTCCTCTTTATTTTTTAACGTACGTATTGTTGGTCGCGACCAGGATCCACGCAAGGAACCAGAACATACCGTTCAGAGGATAAGTGGTATCGAACATCTCCATAAACGGCAGATTCATAATATCGGCCAGCCAGAATAAAGAAATTAGGTCAAGCATAATTTTTTCTCCTTTAGTCAAATATTAGTGTCTACAGCGCACCACTGGAATTCACGCGGTATATCCGAATGAGCAAGGCATCGCTGTCCAAGATACTCCAGGGCATTGCTGTAGATTATGCAATATAGTGGCAGTAGAACCTCCTCGTAGAAGACATAGTCGAACTGTCTGCCAGTAAATTGACTACTTTCGTCGATTGATATGGCAACCAATTCGGTTCCGTCAGTCATGACAGCGACCCCAACACGACGTTTAAGAATATCATCCTGGTTCTCCTTGCATAACAGGTCCAGAAGAGCGAGGGCATCTCTGTACGTATAGCCCAACACGCACACACTATGCCCCATACGGCTCCTCCTTAATATCACGCACATGGCTGAGCGGAACAACATGCTCGACATCGCCATCACGAATAATAGCGTAATCGGCGCCGAACAGACTCGTGCCAACACCAACCTGCACCAGCTCATACCGCTTGTTGTTACGAATGCAGGTCTGACAGTTGATAGCGAATTTATAAATAGCAGCGTCTCTCCGGCACTCTTCGCAGGCCTCCTTGGGTGGGCGAATGCGACAAGTTCTTCTTACATTGCTGACGGAACCAGCTTGATGTTTCACTTCATACTGACCCATCACTTGTTACCAATGCCGTGCTTAACACGGTCCCTTTCCTCGGCTTTTTTCGCGTTGTTCCACTTCTCCATCGTGCCCACTAAATATCCAGTGATGCGACGAATCCGCTCGAACTTAACACCCTTACCCATCTTTTCATGGTTGTTAGTCACGTAGTTTACCTCCTGATTTTTGTAATTGAAAAATGAAAAGAGAAAGGCGCCGTGTTTCAGACGCCCATCTCGGTTTGAGTTCACCAATACTTGAAGGGGATTCTTCTGTCGTAGAGTCTCTCGATAAGACGGTTGATAGTCTTCTTACGGCCACGGATAGCCCACCGTCTGTAGTAGTGCTTTTTTCTGGGATCCAGGTCGTCAACGTAACAACGTTCGCCGCCGAATCTGAATTCCAGACCAAGTTCACCAACCACAGAGACGAATTCCATGGCGTACCAGCTGTCGATTACCAGTCCGATAGTTTTCTTAAACATAATTTCATTCTCCTTTTGTTTTAGTTTTACCCATAAAGGACAATGTAATTTATGCGGAAACTATTCGCACCAATCGTCGGCTGTATCGGAAGAGTCTATCGTATATCCTTTGGACTCCGCGACGAATTTAACAAACGCAATCTCGACCTCCTCAGTGCGTCGATAGCAGTCTTTAATGATATGATTAACCCAGATGTATAAAATGCAGGTACTGACGAATCCACCCAAGATGAAACAATAAATACACGCCAACACGTTCATTTGCGGTCCACCTCATACTTTTCGTTAGGATATGCTTCGCGATGCCATGCCTCGATGTCGAAGCCCTCTTTCAAGAGCTCCTGCGTACATAGCCAGGGCGCCTCCACATCGTCCATTTCGTAATGGTTACAGAGCTTCATTAACTCAGGACCAAACTCCATGTAGAAGCGCTTCAGGCGGGTCTCACCCCAGCCAGTAATGCGACGAATCTGACGAATAACAATCGCTTCGATTTCCAGCTCATGCTTACGGGTATGTTCAGCCAAAGCACGCCGAGCCTCCATGTCTAGTGCTTTTTTCTCAGCTGCGGTCAGCTCAGCACCGTAAATGGTTTTACCGGATTTTTTAACGAGCATTACACTTCCTCCTCATACTCGATGCAGATAGAGTGGTCACCCATTCTAGCCTGAGAATATTGCCATTCGATAATGCGGACCTTGGGGTTGTTCTTAACCCATTCGTTCAGAATATCGTCAGCCGGCACAGTGAGATGGTTACCGAAGAATATCTTGAATCGTCTGACTTTACGCACGGGTTTATGATCAGCGAAGCACGGATAGAGGTCACTATAAGTAGCCTTCTCTTTACACTTAAGACATTCGAACGGATTATTGACGCAATCGTGCTTAAATCTGCAGTTCATTTTTTCTCCTCCACTCACGGACCAAGCTTCAAAATATGAATGATGATGCAGCAAGAGACCATAGCGGTTGACATGAGCACACACCAGATAAACGACGGTAATACCCAATCGTGTCTGTCAGTCATATAGCCACAAGCGAGCGATATACCAGTCAACGCAGCACCAACAACAACTACCACGCCAAGGATTGTAAAAATATCAGCCATCTTTCTTCTCCCTATAATCCACTTCCCAGATGCAGCACATAAGGTTCCAGACAAATGCCCGATCATGAGGCTCGTCCTTATCACCACGCAGCCACTTCAGATAATGCCGGACAGCAGAGTCAATATAACAGTGGACAGGGATACCCTTCTGCCAATTGTTCTCGCCATACTTCTTCGCACCCTCTTCGAAATGCTTAGCTACTTCGAGGAACATCGTAGCCGGATCGCAAGCCCAACAAATAGTACAGAAGGACTCGATTGCATTATATAAATCGAGACTCAGACCGTTTTTCTGGAACGAGGAAATCCACCACAGTACCTTATCCTGAGCATTTACCAATTCGAAGTATTTGTAAACAACCTCCAAAGGCATCAGATCGCACCGACCCTTGCCTTCCTGCATATCGCGAACTGCACCACTCTCGAACTGTCTGCGATTGCCGGAGTCTTTGATAACGGGCTTCAGAGTGACTTCAACACCGTCCTCAGAAATATCAACCTTCTCGGTCTTAGCGATAGGCTCGCCGATATGGGCGTAGATGAGCTTGCTGACACTTTTGGCGGTATCGGGAATAGGCTGACTCCAACAGCGAACACAATTGCTGTCATTCTCTGCGCATCCCCCGACGGAATATCCGTAATCGTGCGGACAATGATTGTTGATCTTATACTCGAACTCTTTGTCGGACAGTTCAGGTCGAAGCTCTCGAAGACTTTCTCTACAAGTCATACTTTTCTCCTTTCAGAATATCGATCAGATTTCACCAATCGTAATGGGTCGACGAAGCTTCTCACTAAGCTTAGCCAGAGCATCTGCTGCGGAGTTGCGAATATCAATCGGAAGCTCCTGGATCGTACCAACCGGTTCAAAACCCTCTTCGGGAATCCACTTCTTGAAGACTTCGTTGAAGTTGCCCTTGTTACCGAGCGCCTTCTTGGCGAAGCACAGAGCCAGACCAACCTCCTTGGAATATTCGTCGCCATCCTGGCACTTCACCACAGTCTTGGTGCCGTCGGCCCAGAGGACAATCGTTGCGGGGTCGTTGAAAATAACGTCCTTGATTTCGAAGGGATCAGCGGTAATCTTAATACCGGTAGATTTGCCCTGACACATATAATCCCGTACATAACCAGAGAACTCCATGGGCTGACGGAATGCCTGGTTGACAGTGTGGATTGTTACGGGGATGTAGGAACCATCGCCGAACATCAGTCTCGCCTCGCCGTTGGTGCTACGTAATTTGTTAATCATATTTTTACTCCTTTCAAATATAAGCCTATTAAGCCTCGTCCACGACGTCCGTAACGTACGCAGCCTCAAGCTCCTCGCAGAAGTCGTCCATAATATCAATGACCTCTCGAGCGTACTTAGTCGTGTACCCAGCCACTGCGTGTTTGTTAGCCCATGTACGACCGCCGTTGTAAGCCATTAGGACCCACTCCATCGTCATGTCGCCCTCAAACAGCTCAGCGAGGTAATTCATACCCACCAGGATATTCTGGTAAGGGTCGTACAGATCCGTGCACTTGAGTTCTCGGATTCTCTCGTAATGCCACTGTCTCTGAATCTGCATAAGACCGATAGCTTTTCCGTAATCGCCTACGGTGTTGGGGTCACATTTAGATTCCTTCTGAATAATGGCCATGACCAAAATGGGGTCAATGTCATATTCCCAACTCAGCTCATACACGTAATGCTGAACGTCATAGGACAGAGGAATATCAAGATGCGGGATAGCACAGCTGCTATGATCCATTTCGGAAGCACCCACAGATACGGGAGACACAAGACCACACAGAGTGAATGCAATGAGTAGACAACATACAAATCGTTTGAGCATAAACAAAATCCTCTTTACTATTAAATTACGTCTGATTGCGCATCCGCTTACGAAGGACTGCTGCGCAGCCGGCAAGGAATTCACTGTTGGTGAGCTTGCCACTGTGGGGATTGATGGTATTGCCGAACAACTCAGTCAGCACATCGAGATCGCATCTCGAACACATTACCTCAACGGCATGTCTGATGGACCGCTCGACACAGGATGCGGTGGTATGAAATTCGGAGGCAACATCAGGATACAGGCGAGAACTCACACCCCTGAGATAGTTTCTGTCGGAAACGATCAACTTGAGGGCATACTCGATGTATTCGCGACCAAGCAGGGCATGAGAAATACCGACCTCATTGACGAGGGTGAAAATGGCGTCATCGAGGTTTACGGAAATATCATCGGAGGCGGGCTCGACCGTAGCTGCGATTTCTTCCAGCAGCTGTTTCTTGGTTTCGTCGTCCGCAGCGATGGTGTACTGAATCAGCAGGTCGAGTTTCCGTTCCATAGTAGTCATAAAAAATTACTCCTTTTCAAAATATAAATCTTATCCGAATCTATGTTTTCTCGGACGTTTACGTGCATACTTGGCGATGCCATCCTTCACAGCAGTGTTATGCTCGTTAATATAGTATTTCATCTCCAAGCCGGCATTTTGTTTAGCCTTGTCTGCGTCGAACTTAGCCCTCGCCTCGGCATACTCAGGACACTTTCCGGAGCAGCCAGGATATCTTTTAGGCGGGACGCAGCGATGGCAGCATTCGAAATAGTTCAAGTTGCATCGGCCTCGGTTTCGTTAATGTAGATGGATACAACGTTTCTCATGTTGATACGGTACTCCCTTTTTTCACCAACCCGGAGAGAGAAATATCCATCCGGGTTGGCGTTTAAAAGCTCCGTATGCTGCTCCTCGTTGAACACTAGGTTGATGACTCGGTCGCCAACACAAGTGAACGTTACTTTGTACTTCTTCATGGTCAGTCCTCAAGGAACCCGTGTTCGAGGATAAATTCGTTCGTAAGCTTGGTACGTACCATCTTGGCCACAACCTGAATATCAGGGTGGGCGTCAGAAGCACAGCGCAGGTCGAAGAAGTGATCCCAGCAGTTCAGGTTGCCGGTCATGATAACTTCGGTCTTGAGGCTGTTGGGCAGGACAGAACGAGCTTCCTGGGGGACAGCACCATTACTCAGCAGAGTGAAATAATCACACTCGGCTCGATAGCAGGACAGCTTCCAGTCCATCCAAATATTGCTGCCCTCTTTACACCAGCTAGGTGCAATAACGGTGATCTCCTTGCCAAACTTGGCCTGACCGTAGTTACAATATCTAGTGCTTTCCTGAGCAAAGCTTGCAGTGCGATGACGCACGATTTCGTGAGAGACGCCGCGGTCGCAAATGAACTTCACGGTAATGTCCTGGTGGACCTGACGCTCGGGTCGAGTAAGCGCAGACACCTCGATGGGAATCAGAATATCATTGACGACAGCTACGGGAACCCAGTCCTTGAATTCGGGGAACAGAAGAGGATTGGTCTTGATGACACCGTACAGGTATACAGGAATATAGCCGAGACCGTCGATACAGGCCTTAGCGAAGTCTCTCCATGCTCTCACATTACCGGACACGATGAAGCGAGTATCACCAGCGACATAGTAGTCGGTGAAACGAAGGAAGGGCTTCAGGTGCTCGGTACGGTGAATATCAATGGTATGCAGCAGTGTTTCCCGGTCTGCCAGGATCTGCTCGTAGCATTCGTAGTTGGTCTTGTAGATGAAGCTCCAGTGCTCGAGCATGGCCTCGTGACCGCGACTAATGAGACCGCTGACAAACTTAGCAGCAGATT
>JAEIGA010012880.1_pt1 | contig 12721 bp, 10 predicted proteins | sample 9270691 | NCBI WGS metagenome assembly JAEIGA01 (sample SAMN17057246, study PRJNA624740) | gut metagenome | biome: biome; isolation source: fecal sample | host: Bos grunniens | place: China: Xizang | collected 2019 | reverse complement strand
TTTCTGCCCGAGCAGTTAATACATTGGATATTGAAGTCTTCAACAAAGGCGGTTATGTTGAAGCCGTTCAAAAAAATATTACGGCCGAAACAATTTCCAAGGTGTTATATCCATCCGATGATGTAGAATCCGGCAAATATTTGAGATTAATTCAACAATACTTCTTCTGTTCTTGTGTGATTAACGATATTGTTCGTCGTTTTATGGAAACACATTTGGATATGAAACAATTGCCGGAAAAAGTCGCCATTCAGTTAAACGATACGCACCCAACTTTGGCTATTGTAGAATTGATGCGCGTGTTGTTAGATGTTTATCATTTGGATTGGCAAGACGCCTTTGATACGGTTCGTAAAACAATGGCTTACACAAACCATACTTTATTGCCGGAAGCTTTGGAAAAATGGCCGGTACGCATGTTTGAACAATTCTTACCGCGTCATTTGTTGATTATTTATGAAATCAATGAATGGCTGATGAAACAAGTGCGTGATAAATACCCTGGCGATACCAACAAATTATATCATATGTCCATTATTGAAGAAGGACACGAAAAGAAAATTCGTATGGCTCATTTGGCTATTGTCGGCAGTTTTTCCGTCAATGGTGTAGCCGAATTGCATAGCGAATTGGTTAAACATAACTTAATGCCTGATTTTTATGATTTGTGGCCGGAAAAATTCAATAACAAAACAAATGGCGTAACACCTCGCAGATGGTTATTAGAGGCTAACCAAGGATTGGCAAAGCTGATTACATCTAAAATCGGTGACGGATGGATTACCGATTTAGCCGAGCTCAGTCGTTTGGAACCATTGGTATCCGATAAAAAATTCCTAAAAAAATTGGATGAAATTAAACATGAAAATAAAAAACGTCTGGCTAAGCTGATTGATGAAACGACCGGTGTTCAAGTGGATACAAACAGTATTTTTGATTGCCAAGTAAAACGTATTCATGAATACAAACGTCAATTTTTAAATATTTTACATGTTGTGCATCAATATTTGGATATCGTTGAAAATGGTGCTAAAATGATACATCCGAAAACATATATTTTCGGTGGTAAGGCTGCGCCCAGTTATGAAACGGCCAAATTAATTATTAAGTTTATTAATAACGTGGCCAATGTTGTTAATAACGACCCGCGCGTCAATGGGCAGTTAAAAGTTGTCTTTATTCCGGATTATAAAGTGTCTTCTGCCGAAATTATTATTCCAGCATCCGATATTTCCGAACAAATTTCAACCGCCGGATTTGAAGCTTCCGGTACAGGCAATATGAAATTCACAATGAATGGAGCCTTGACGGTTGGTACTTTGGACGGCGCCAATATTGAAATTCGTGAAGAGGTTGGGGCCGAAAACTTCTATCTGTTCGGTTTGACGGCGGAAGAAGTGGAAGAACGCCACATGCGTAATTCTCATCAACCTTGGGATTATTATAATTCAGACCCCCGTATTAAACGTGTCATTGACAGTTTAACGGATGGGACTTTTACACCAAATGAAGATAAAAATCTGTTTGCCTCACTTGGTCAAAACATTATGTTTAAAGATTACTATATGTTGTTGGCAGATTTTGATTCTTATACAGCTGTTCAAGATAAAATTTCCCAAGATTATCTCAATCGCAATGAATGGTGTAAAAAGGCTTTACTGAATATCGCCCGTTCCGGTAAATTTTCTATTGACAGAACAGTGGCCGAATATGCCAAAGATATTTGGAACGTCCATTCTTCCGAGGATAAGTAATCGCTATGACATTTAAGGAACTGAGATTTTTCGGACGCCGTAAAGGCAAGGCGATTAATAATTCCAGACAAATGTTATTGGATAATATGTTGCCGAAATTAAAACCAACCTTACCACCCGAAGGAAAAACATTTGATTTTAATTCGCTGTTTGGTATTACCCCCAAAGAGGTATGGTTAGAAGTCGGTTTCGGTGGCGGAGAACATGTGGCAGAACTTTCCAAAATGTATCCGAACGTCGGAATTATCGGGGCCGAACCCTTTTTGAACGGGGTGGTATCATTGCTCGCTCATTTGAATGGGTCTCATACCGGCGAATCTACCCATACAAATTTAGAGGAAGGTCGTACCGATAACGTACGAATTTGGCCCGATGATGTGCGCCAAATGTTCCCCCATTTTAAAGAGGCTTCTTTTGAACGGGTGTTTGTGTTGTATCCAGATCCATGGCCAAAGGCCAGACATGCCGAACGGCGCTTTATTAATCAACCCAATTTACATCACTTACATCGTTTAATCAGTGATACGGGGCATTTATATGTGGCGACAGACGTGGCAGGTTATGCCGAATGGGCCATTGAACAAGTCGCCTTAAGTGATTTATTTGAGCAAGTCAATGCAGATATTCATCAGGCCCCGATTGATTGGGTACCGACACGGTATGAAAAAAAGGGAATTGCTGCCGGCAGACAGCCTCACTATTTAGTTTTTCGCAAAAAAAAGAAAGAAATTGCAAAATAACGCTTGACGAATGTAAAAAAATGAATAAGAATATGAAAAAAAGGAGTGTACACCATGAATTATAAAACAACAAATTTAAAAGATGGAAAAGAAATTGCGATTTCCGGAGCTTTTACGTTCCGTGATCATGACACTTTTTTTGAAATCATTTCTTTAATCAAATCGGCTCAAGATAAAAAAATCGTATTTAATTTAACCGATTGTGACTTTATTGATTCAGCAGCTCTGGGCATGTTTGTGATTGCTCATGATGAGGCCTCCTCTAAAGCGGTTGATTTGGTAATCAAAGGTGTGCAAGGAAAAGTTAAAGATGTGATGTTCGCTGCCAGATTTGACAGTTTATACACATTCATTGATTAGAGTTTTAAAAGTAAAAAAAAGAGAACATTCCGTTCTCTTTTTTTACAACAAGTGTTAACTAATCATCCCCCAAAAAACGTTTGATTTTGGCAAAAAAGCCATCGTCATCTTTATTTTGTTCTAATCCGGAAAACTCTCGTAACAGGTCCTTTTGCCTATCGGATAAATTGGTCGGCGTTATCACACGCAAATCGACATATAAATCACCGAATCCAGAACCACGCAAAACCGGCATACCTTTACCCTTTAAACGAATACGTGTGCCTGTTTGCGTACCGGCTTTAATCTGAGCCATAGCCCCCTTCCCGTCAATGGTCGGCACTTTTAATTCTCCGCCCAAAGCCAAGGTCGCTATATCAACCGGCATTTCGCAATATAAATCATTCCCCTCACGCACAAAAACGTCATGGTCTTTAATAGCGATAAAAACATACATATCACCATTAGGCGTCCCTTGGAATCCGGCATTTCCTTCACCCGATAAGCGCATACGAATACCGGTATCAACACCTTTGGGGACATTTACCTCTAATGTGCGTTTCTTACGAACCCGTCCCGCACCTTTACAAGTACCACACGCATCTTTAACAGATTTTCCCGTTCCACGACACGCCGGACAATCCGTTTCAAAGACAAAAAAGCCTTGTCGTTGACGCATACGTCCCGTTCCGCCACAAGACGGACACGTTTGAACGGATTTACCCCCTTTACCGTTACAAGCATCACATTTAACAAAATTATCAACCGTAATTGTTTTTTTCAGGCCTTGATAGGCTTCCTCTAAGGTCAATTCCAAATCATATCGTACATCTTCGCCCTTTTGCGATTGAGCCGCCCCCCGAGAAGAACGCGTTGCCCCCGAAAACATTTCTTCGAAAATATTTTCAAATCCACCGAAACCGCCGAAACCGCCAAAGCCTTGGCCAAATCCACCAAAGCCACCTGCTCCGCCGCCTTGTTTAAAGGCATCGTGTCCATATTGGTCATAAGCCGCCCGTTTTTGGGGATCTTTCAAAACCTCATAGGCTTCATTGAGTTCTTTAAATCTGCTTTCCGCAGTCTTATCATCGGGATGATAATCGGGATGGCATTCTTTGGCCTTAATGCGAAAAGCCCGCTTTAATTCATCAGCGCTGGCGGTGCGAGAAACACCAAGCATTTCATAATAATCTTGTTTGCTCACGTTTTAAATCCTTATCAAATTTATCAAGAAATCTGCATCGGATTCTTTGCGTGAATCACCAGCGGGGGATTTCTGTCATATTTATTTATGTATTAAATTATCAAATGTCAAGAGAAAGAAAAAAAATTACATATAAATTGCATATTGATTAATTATTTTATTTATGCCATAGTAGAAAAAACAAATTTTGGAGATATATTATGAAGTTTCACTTTTGGACCCCCAATACATCAAAAAATAAGATTGAAGAAGCCGGCCGTTCTATGATTGAAATATCCGGATGCTTAGCTCTTATCACCCTTTTACTTATGGGGGCATTAAACGGTTTGCAATGGTCATCAGATAAACTGAAATCTAATCTTTTAAAAGACGACGTTTTGCAACGTGGAGCAGATGTTAAAAGACAAATGGATCGTTTTAGAAAAACAATATCCCTGAAGAAATGGGATACAATCGGCAAAGCGGGATATAAAATATACGAAGAATACGGCACAGTAGGTATCCAAGTTGATGCTGTGCCAAAGCGTGTGTGTCAAATGACATTTGATGCCTTAGTCGGTTTAGCACAAATAAAAGTAAATGAGGTTATATATGCCTTGCCCCAACCGCAAATTTGCGTCAATACGAACACGATGGTATTTTATTTTGACGAATAAAACACATGCAATAGCAGGAGAAACCAACACTTGCGATCCAGAATGTACCGAAGGGAAAGTATGCGTTCAGGGCAAATGCGTATGCCCCAAAGGTACGACCGAACAAGGCGATCAATGTATTAAAGAATGCAATGAATGTTATGAATTGGATAAAGAATCCGGCACATGTCACCCCGTTGTTTCAACCGGTGAGTGTTGCGCTTACCATGGTTTTTGGTGGGAAGATGGTTCTTGCAAAACTCATTGTGATGAAGGTGAAAGAGTCTGTAGCTTAGGGTCCAGCAAATGGTGTTGTGCCGAAGGCCGATATTGTGGTGCATCTGAAGGACAATGTTGTATCGGTGAAACATGTTGTCCAAACCACCAAAACCCATATTGTGCAAACGGTACATACGATACAACTTGTACCACCGAACAATGTTGTACCGGAAAATTAACCAGACTTTCTGATGGAACAGATATTTGTTGTGAAGCCGGACAAACACCTTATTGTTCTTACTATAATTCTGATAGAACATGTTCATCAACCAAGTGTTGTTCAGGAACAGTTTTCCAAATTGATGGAAAGGATACTTGTTGTGCCAGTGGCAGTACGGCCTATTGTGCCTCTTATAATGTGCAAGATGGAAGCTGTACATCAATGGCTTGTTGTGCCGGTACACCATATTGTTATAACTATACAACGGATGGAAAATGCATCCAACAAGGGTGTTGCAGTGGCACTCAAAAACCATACTGTAATCTATACAATGAAGATACCGGTGACTGTATGGAACAAACGTGTTGTGCCGACATCGTTACGAAAGATGAACACGGACGGGATGTGTGCGAAGTGCCGGTGGAAGAATAAAGCTCTTTTTCTGCTGCATTCTGTCAATTAACAGTCATCTCATGCAAAAACCGCCCCTGTTTAGAGGCGGTTTCGTTTAGGTATTGATAAGGAGGCATCAAAACAAATGCCCCTTTTTACTTTATTTTTTCACTTCTTCAAAGTCGGCATCTACCACACCATCATCATCGGATTTCGGTGTTTCTGTACCAGCAGAAGCTCCGCCCATATCGGCACCGGCGCCTTGTGCCGTACCGGCATCTTTATACATAGCTTCACCCATTTTCAAAGAAACTTGAACCAAAGCGTCTGTTTTTTCTTTAATCTTATCGGCGTCATTAGATTCTAAGACATCTTTTAATTCTTTAACGGCATTTTCAATCGCCTCTTTATCCGAGCCAGCCAATTTTTCACCGTTTTCTTTTAAAGCCTTTTCCGTTGTGTGGATGAGGGCATCGGCATGGTTGCGAGCTTCAACAGCTTCCTTAATTTTCTTATCTTCGGCAGCATGTTGTTCGGCTTCCTTGACCATTTTTTCAATGTCTTCATCTTTTAAACCACCAGAAGCTTGAATACGGATTGTTTGTTCTTTGTTTGTAGCCTTATCTTTGGCAGACACATTCACAATACCGTTGGCATCAATGTCAAAGCTGACTTCAATTTGTGGCATACCACGAGGTGCTGGCGGAATACCGACCAAATCAAATTGACCGAGCAATTTATTATCTCTGGCCATTTCACGTTCCCCTTGGAACACACGAATGGTTACAGCGGTTTGACCATCTTCAGCCGTTGAGAAAACTTGAGATTTTTTCGTCGGAATAGTTGTATTTCTGTCAATCAAGCGTGTGAACACACCACCCAATGTTTCAATACCAAGGGATAACGGGGTCACGTCTAACAATAAAACGTCCTTAACATCACCTTTTAACACACCCCCTTGGATAGCAGCCCCCATGGCAACCACTTCATCAGGGTTCACACCTTTGTGCGGTTCTTTACCAAAGAAGTCCTTAACGATTTCTTGAACTTTCGGCATACGTGTCATACCACCGACCAAGATGACTTCGTCAATTTGGCTTGTGGAAACACCAGCGTCTTTGAGGGCTTTTTCCATCGGACCTTTTGTGCGTTGCAACAAATCTTCAACTAAGGCTTCTAATTTCGCACGTGTCAATGTAATATTGAGGTGTTTCGGACCGGTAGCATCGGCTGTAATAAACGGCAAATTAATATCCGTAGAAGTCGCAGAAGACAATTCAATTTTGGCCTTTTCTGCTGCTTCTTTTAAGCGTTGTAAAGCCATACGGTCTTGACGCAAATCAATCCCATTTTCTTTCTTGAATTCGTCGGCTAAGAAATCCATCACGCGAGCATCAAAGTCTTCACCGCCCAAGAATGTATCACCGTTTGTGGATTTAACTTCAAACACACCGTCACCAATTTCCAAAATGGATACGTCAAATGTACCACCGCCCAAATCGTACACAGCGATTAAGCCGGATTTCTTTTGATCCATACCATAGGCAAGTGCTGCCGCAGTCGGTTCGTTAATAATACGAAGGACATTTAAACCAGCGATTTTACCAGCATCTTTTGTGGCTTGACGTTGAGAGTCATCAAAGTAAGCCGGCACCGTAATAATGGCTTCCGTAATTTTTTCACCTAAATAACTTTCGGCATCTTCTTTTAATTTTTGCAAGACAAAAGCGGAAATTTGGCTCGGCGCATATTTTTTACCATGGACTTCTACCCAAGCATCACCATTATCCCCTTTCACAATATGATACGGCACTAAGCCTTTATCACGTTCCACCATTTTGTCATCAAAACGACGACCGATTAAACGTTTGATGGAAAACAATGTTCCTTCCGGATTGGTAACAGCTTGACGTTTTGCCGGTTGTCCAACCAAGCGTTCATCTTTTGTTGTGAAAGCCACCATTGACGGTGTTGTTCTGGCCCCTTCACGGTTTTCCAAAATTTTGCCATCCTTGCCATCCATAATGGCCATACAGGAGTTGGTTGTACCCAAGTCAATACCCAAAATTTTACTCATTTTATTCTCCTTGAAATTAAAGTTAAAAAAATCTGGTTAGACGTTATATAGGTCATACTATTGTATTTTGCAACACATAACATAAATTTTTTTACTTTTCTTTTATTTTTTTTTACTATATGATAAATACAGCTAAACAAAAAGGATTGAGATGTTACCACAACTAATTGATTTATCTTACACATTATTTGAACGATACGGTGTTGAACTGATTGGAGCTTTCTTATTGGCTGCAATTATCGGTCTGTTTTATACGAAAAGCAATATCAAATGGGGATTAAAATACTTAAGTTTTGCTTTTTATACATTAGTATTTAAAAACCTTATTTTAATCGGATTTAATATTTGTCCGCTGATTTATCCCCACTACATTGTGCCGGATACTATTTACAGTTGGGTAAATTTCAGTTTTATATGTATCGCTTCGGCTTTGTTTGTTGCCAGTGCATTATCTATTTTACGTTTATTATTTTCCCCGCTGCCCTTTGCCGTCATTACCGCCGGTTTGCTGATTGTATCGGGATATGTGGTCGGAAAGAATCCGACAACGGCCGCCTTGTTCGATATTTTACCGAATATCTATATTGCCTCGGCTTTTTTAGTTATCGGTATTTCCTTAATTATGATGCAAAGCGCCCGAAAAAATGCTCTACGTGCCATTGGTATCGGCTTTACGTTGTTAGGCTTATACTATGTCCAGTCTGTCTTTAGTTTAGGAAATGACACCTGGTTTTACCAAGCCTCCATCTACTTAATTGTTTTGATTTTATCCTTATCCAGCCAAATCAATTTAATGAAAATTTATTGCGATACATTGGAAAATAACTTATTGGCGGAAAAAGCCCGTCGGGATTTAATCCTGGATGCCTCACCCTTTCCGATTTTAATTACACGTTTGGTAGATGATTCCGTTTTATACATCAATCCGGTAGCAAAAAAATTGTTCGGAATCGAAACACATGAGGTACCTACATTTACATTTTCCAATTATTTTGCCGATCCGGTAAAACGGGTAGAATTACTCAGCCGCATCAAACGCGAAACAGTCATTCACTCTTTTGAAGTACAAATGAAAAACCCTAAAACGATGGAGGCTATTTGGTTCGATTTGTCCACGCGCATCATAGATTTAGATGGTGAATTGGCTCTATATACAACATTTAAAGACATGACCGAAAACAAACAAAAAGAGGAAGAATTATTTACTCAGGCATCAACAGATCCGTTAACCGGTTTATTCAATCGACGTCAATTTGAATTAATGTCTTCGGCACAAGTGGCGCTGGCAAAACGACATAAAACAGCCTATTGCGTCATCATGTTGGATATCGACCACTTTAAAAAAGTCAATGACACCTACGGACACGATGCCGGAGATGAAGTCCTAAAATATATCGCTTTAGTTTTAAAAACCTCTTTGCGAGAATCCGATATTTTGGCTCGTTACGGCGGAGAAGAATTTATCCTATTCTTACCACATACCAGCCCGACGGAAGGATACCATGTCGCAGAAAGATTACGTATTTCTGTTGAACAATCCAATATTTTTGCAAATGATTTAGTGTTAAATGTGACAATTTCTTTAGGCTTATCTATTTCAACAGATACAAATTTGGCAACTGTGGTAAAAGAAGCCGATACCGCTCTATATGAATCAAAAACATCAGGGCGCAATAAAACAACATTATATACCGTTCATTCCAAAAACTACCAAAAATCGGATCAAAACGATTCATCCGCATCTGATAAAAAAACACCGACTGAGGCCTCACCTCTTACCTCTCAAAATGAAGAAACAACACAAATACTTCCTGATACCTCCGCAACGGGAGGACCAGCATGAGGGGATTTTCATCTCGATCCTATGTGATACCGGCCATTTGTTTACTGGTTACCGTGTATTTTTCCTATCATGCCGTTCAAGGAGCCAGAGGGTTAAGACGTATGGAACAAGTAACGGAAGAAATAAAAATCGCCTCTCAAATGGCCGAAAAAACGCGTATAGAAAAAGAATTGTTACAACGCAAAGTCCGTGCCTTATCCACTCAATCTTTGGATTTGGATCAGTTGGAAGAATCCGCCATGCGTGTTTTAAATATGGGAAATCCGGAAGATAAGATTATTTTCAAAGATAATTAACGAAAATATTTGTCAATAATAACAATTAGACCGCATATTTTTAATGTGGATACGTATTGCTTCGGGTGGCATATTTTTTTCAATACATATGCGTGTTTCGAATGCCACCTTATCTTCCCACAGTTCAGCCAAACGATTTTTTATTTTATCATTATTGTGTAATTGGCGTTCAATCTCTTGACATGCCACATCAATATGACGACGCCGTACGGATTCCGGCCGAGCCTCACATAAAGACTCTTCAAAAATCGGCAACCAACAATCTGTCGTTTTATCGTACAAAACCACACCACTTGCCACCGGAGTATGCCCAGATCTTACCAATTCCCGTACACAATCGGCATGCGTATATCCCATATCCGGCGCATCTAACCACGTACGAGCTTTTAGCTCTTCTGTTCCCTTTTCTTGATAAACTGTGTATGAAATACCGTAAAATTCCATTTGTTTCCTTTTTCTTATTGAAAGGTTTTATATATCATATTTTAAGACAAAAATCAACAGTTATTTTGCTTGAGCACCAATCATACCTTTTAATAAAATCAAGGCAGGAATCATCAAAACACCCGTCAACACAAAGAAACTGATCCATCCTAAACTTTGCGCCATAAATCCACTGGTTGAAGCAACGAAAGAAGACGCCACGGCCATTAAACTGGTCAGCAAAGCATACTGCGTTGCCGAATAGCTTTTGTGACACAGACTGGATAAATAGGCCACAAAAACAGCACCGCCCATACCCCCAACAATATTATCAAAAACAATCGTCAAGAAAAATGCCGGCACATTCGCTCCCAAAACGGCCAATCCCGCAAAGGCAAAAGAGGTCATAATTTCAACAACACCCAAATACAGCAAGCTTTTTAAAATGCCAAAACGCATAACCAACAGCCCCCCAACCGGAATACCGGCCATGGTAATCCAAGGGCCTATGGCACCGGATACAAGGGCAATTTGTTCTTTTGTAAATCCGATATCGGCATAAAATGGCAGAGCCATACGTCCCAAAACAGCATTACACAGTTTATATAATACGATAAAGATTAAAATCATATACCACGTACGATGACGTTTTACAAAATCAGCGAATGGGTCTATCACCAATTGTTTAAAGGACGTATTTGTTGGTTGAGCCGTTTTTTCCTTTACCCAAAAGATGCTGACAAAACCTGTCAGAACAAAACACCCAACCAAAAAGTAAGCCAAAGACCATGATACATAAGCCGACAGAGCAACCACCCCTGCCCCAGACAGCAACAATCCCATACGATAACCGAATTGATAAGTGCTGGCACCTTCACCGAGTTCATCTTCAGTAAGCGTATCAATACGCAGTGCATCCACAACAATATCTTGAGAACTGGCAAAAAATGCTGTCAATAAAGCCAATATATACGTTTGCAACGGAATAAAAGCCGTTTGTAAGGCGCCTGTATCATCTGTATAATGCCATGACCAAACCCAAGTATTTTTATCCGGTGTAAAATATGCCAATCCAAAAATGCTGACAATCAAACCAATTTGAAACACTAATGCCCATGATTTTTTACGTCCCAGTTTTTGAGACAAATATGGCACATTCAGTCTATCCACAAAGGGGGCCCATAGAAATTTAAAACTGTACGGCAAAAACACCAAACTAAACAAACCAACAACGGACAGAGCCACCCCTACATCCTTGAGCCACAACGATAAACTATAGCCGAGCAAATTATACGGCAACCCGCATGAAAATCCCAAAAACAAGAAAATCAAGATTTGTCGTTTTGTATAACCTTTCAGTGCCGATCCCCAAGTTGTCATTTTATTTTTCCTTTTGTCTTAATACGCAATATGTTTCTTGGACTTCTTTTGAACCCTTAGAAATATTTACATAAATAACAAGATGTCGCTCTATCATCCTATTCGGACAAATTGTCTCACAAGGTAACGCCCCAACATCTACGTCTCTGATTTCATCGCAAGAATAACACTTGCCATCCTCATCCATCAACGGTCTATCGGTTGGACACGGCAAAGAACAATACCCCCTTGATGTCTTTACACGGTTAGGACAAATTTCAGAGCATTTTCCATCTTCTCCAACATTTATAAGAGATGTAAGATTTATACGATCTGCCTCATCGCAAGAATAACACTTGCCTTCATCATGCATCAACGGTCTATCGGCTGGACACGGCAAAGAACAATACCCCCTTGATGTCTTTACACGGTTAGGACAAATTTCAGAGCATTGTCCATCTTCTCCAACACCTACACCTTTTGTTTCATCACAAGAATAGCAATCACCCTGCGTATCCATTAACGGTTTATCAGCTGGACAAGATAAATAACAGCCCCCACCACTCTTTGAACGATTGGGACAAATTTCGGAACACTTTCCATTTTCTCCAACAACTACACCATCTATTTCATCACAAGAATAGCAACCACCCCAATCATCCATCAACGGTTTATTGGCCGAACAGGTCAAAACACAATAACCATATTCTGTTTTTATACGGTCAGGACAAACTTCAGTACACTTTCCATTTTCTCCAACATCTACACTACCTGTTTCATCACAAGAATGACAACCACCCCACTTATTCATCAGCAGTTTGTCAGCTGGACATTCTTTTAACGCACAGTATCCAAACTCCCTCTTTGAACGATTGGGACAAATTTCGGAACACATTCCATTTTCTCCAACATCTACACTATCTGTTTCATCACAAGAATAACACTCACCTTTATCATCCATTAACGGTTTATTGGCCGAACAGGGCAAAACACAATAACCATATTCTGTTTTTATACGGTCAGGACAAACTTCAGTACACTGCCCATCTTTTCCAACATATATGCTTTCCATTTCATCACAAGAATAACACTGGCCCCACCTACTCATCAAAGTTTTATAAGCCGGACAAGGTAAGGCACAATAACCATATTCTGTTTTTATACGGTCAGGACAAACTTCAGTACACTGCCCATCTTTTCCAACATATATGCTTTCCAT
>JAEIGA010012879.1_pt1 | contig 12722 bp, 33 predicted proteins | sample 9270691 | NCBI WGS metagenome assembly JAEIGA01 (sample SAMN17057246, study PRJNA624740) | gut metagenome | biome: biome; isolation source: fecal sample | host: Bos grunniens | place: China: Xizang | collected 2019 | reverse complement strand
TGTTTTGATGATGTGTTAAATGAGAGTGGGGAGTTCTTTAGAAAGAATTGTGAGAATTATGATTTTGATGGTAGAAGAGATAAGTATAAAGTAGATATAAGTTATGGATGGTGAGGAGGTAAGAATATGACAGAACTACACTTAATAACTCAGATCCTTGAGAACAACGGTCACGAAGCAGAACTTACTACTACAAAAGAAAACAATATCATGTTACAGATTGATAGTCGCTCTGGCGAGAAGGTAACAATGGTATTTGATGGCAAAGGCAAAGGAAACTTTTTATACTTTCAGTAAGGAGATTTTTGATTATGACACAGAAAGAGATCGCAATCCAATGTTTAGAAAAACTCGACATCTATAAACCGTATATCAGAAAGTTTAAATCTAAAGCAGGTATCCCCTGTTTCTTCGAAAACTTCGGAGGGTTCTATGCTGATCAGGAAGACAAACTCTGGAATAAGATTAAAGAGATTGAGAAAGAATATGGCTGTTTAGTTTATGCTGTAACTCATGAATGCTCTAATATCGGTGAAACCTGGTCGATGCTTTGTATTTCACAGAACCCTGACAATCTAGAAGACTACTTATCTGAAACGGACACTAGCAATCATTATTATGCTTATTCTTATGTCTGGAATGAAACTTATCCTGATTGTTCTGAGTTCGGTGACATCGTAGTTCGAAGAGCTTTCGGCGGGATAAAACGGGTCTATTAAATAAATAATCAGCTGTTCTTTTAGGCGGCTGATTATTTTTTATATCTAGAGCTGTATTATATATTATAAAAATATATGTCTACAAGAGCATCAATCGAAAAGGTGATGGCGCATTAAAGTATGTTCCACTGTTTACATAAGGAGGTTGTCGAATGTCAGATCTTCAGATGGTATTGACTATTATTGTAAGTTTACTTTATTTATTCTTTGGCGCGATCATAGCTACAGCTGATATTAGTAATAAGGAAATCATCCTGCCGCGTGATCTTAAATCCGATGGATATAATTGGTTTGGTAGCTGGACTATCTTCTTGATTAGATCTATTGTAGCCTTTCCGTTCTGGATCCTATTTACTATTATCTATTTAGTCTATAAGTTCATCATGTGGTTATTTACTGTGAAAGGAAATAGAGTAGAATGACGAAGGACCAGCAGATCAAGGCTTTAACTGACACACTATTATTTAACTATGATATGCCGGAAGAGTTTGCGAAAGGCTTAGCCGAATTCCTGTATGATGAAGGATACGGAAAGTTACCTGATGAACTAACTACGACTAGAACTCTTCATGTTGGACCGAAGTATAAGTGTTCTAACTGCAGCAATTTAACTTATATGGAAAACTACTGTGCTAGATGCGGCGCAAGAGTTATAGATAAGGAGAACTGAAATGGTATATGAAGAAAAGCATATTGGAACTGCAACGACAGTTAATGAACTAATCAAGCTTCTTAGTGAACAGCCCCTCGGAGCTACAGTAGATGTAGCAGCATCATGTTATATATCCGATGTCGAGGTGTGGTACGATGAAAGTACCAATACAGTAATCTTAAAATAAGTTGTTAAATTTAAACTCTACTGATCGTATTATATCAGTAGAGTTTAAATTTATTGAAAAGGATACTGACTAAACAGAAATACGAGGTAAAGTAATTATGGCTTATATCGCTTGGGTAAGATATGGAACATCTAATAGTGGGTCTTATGACTACTTAGGATTGTCACGTGATGGAGAAGACTTTGTCTTAGTAAATAATATTCTGCGACCTGCTATTAGATTTAATACATTAGATGAAGCTAAAGAAGCTGTTCATCAGTGGTGCGAAAAGACTAGAGCTGGACTAGTTAGAGCTGGTTTCCATAGTGGTCAAACCTGGAATCAGACTCGCGAAGGTGCATGGAAGTACGAGGAAGTAGAAGATATTCCTGATAAACCTACTAAGTTATCAAATACTACATATACTTTTTAAATTCAATATTTATAATAGTAGAGCTTTTATTTACAGGAGGAACTCATGAAAGTTTATATAGTTACTGACGGTGCATATTCTGAGTATGGGATCGTGAGAGTATTCTCTAATCGCGATGCAGCTGAAGACTACAAGAAGTGGCATAACATCACTAATAATATTGAGGTATTCGGAGTCCATGACGAACCTTTCACTAGAGATGATGGTGAGAAGGTTATGCTCTGTAGAGTACATGGTACTGTATATCCTGAAGCAGTAGTAAATCTTAGGTATGATATCAGACCTAATATAATTCATGAAGGTTGTATAACAAGAGGCGCTGGGGTTTATGGTTTGTCAGCTCACAAAGAGGAAGGTTTTGAGATTTATATTTATCATTACATTCCAGTAGATAAGTGGGATGAAGAAAAATATAAAGATAAACTTACTAAAGCTCTTTACGACTATGCAGCCATGGCTAAGTATATGATTGCTGAAGGAGCCACCATGGATATGATTAATCTAGCTTTAACGAACAAGGAGAATGAAGATGCAGAAAGTAACGTGTGAGCATTGTAAACAGTCAGTTTTTGTTAGCTTATATTTCTACGGAGCACAGATTACTACACATGATAGGACTTTTGAAATAGGCGAGAAACGCTACACAGCAATGGTTAATAACAAAGCTATCTGTCCTCTGTGTGGTCAGACTATCAATCAGATATTCAGTAAGGAAATCAGTGCTAAAAGTATTATTGAACTTGCTGGAGGCGAAGTAGATTAATGAGAATTATAGTTGATGATTAACGTGAAGATACTTAAAGAACTAAACACAGAACGCTACGGTAATGACTGTCTTATTAAAGCCTCAGTAGCACTACTTGAATTCTCGAATACCAATTATATGGTCATATCAACTGAACAGTTTATAGGTGGTTGGACGGACAATACTATTGTAGATACTACCTGGTCTTATAAGAACCGGGATGAAGCTATTACAAAGTATGACCAGATAATTAGAAGTAATACTTCTATGAACGGAGGTCAGGATTAATATATGGCGACTAGTTGTGGAAGCAATGAATTCTATATAGTAAACAGTCATTGTATGTACTATGGAAAGCGGATTCCTAACCCTCCGAGGTTTAATAAGAACTTTGTTAACTTGACTACTATAAATAATAAAGTATATTTAAATGGTTATGAGTTCTTTCCTAAACAGCAGAAATGGAGAAGAACATTTAAAGCTATCTGGCACTATTTCTTTTGAGGAGGTAACAGATTAATGGATAGTACTAAAGAACCTGAGCTTAATGAAGAGATACTGGCAATAATAATGGATATTGCAAAGACCGAATGTAAGTATAAAAGAGAGTGTTCTAAGTGTAAGCAATATAAGCAGAACAATTGCTATGATATTACACACTCCTATTATAGAAGAGCAAAGCGGCTTTATGATCTAGGGTACCGTAAGCCGGTAGTTGCTAAGTGGAAAACCAGAGAAGCACGTAATGACTTTCTTTGGGTAGAATGTTCTAACTGCGGTTTCTTAGTAGAGAATTATAAAGCAGTAAATACTGGAAGAAGCTCTACAGATATTACAGGGTACAAGTGGCACGCTTGTCCTAAGTGCACTGCGAAAATGATAATGCCAGAAGGAGAATAAATAATGTTAGGACCTGTATTTCCTTTATATCCTGTTTATGAAGAGGAAGAGAAACAAGAAGTTACTGTTCCTGAAACACTTACTTGGTGTCGGCAGCATTATGTTCCACCGGTTAAAGAACATATTCACTGTCCAGACTTTGGTAAGTCAGACGGAACTAACGGTAGCTGTTGGTGGTGTATGGAGATGACACCTTATCAGTGGCATATGTGTAAGGACGAAACCTGGCTCCGAGGATTACTTAGCCCTACTGCGAGAGTTCAGTATCAGAACCGCGAAGAAGCCATAGCTTTTATCGAGGACTATAAACAGAAGTATCCTATGGGTAATGAAAGAAGAGCACTAATTAGTGACTCAGATGAATAAAGAGGATAACTAACATGGAGAGTTTACAGATACGAAAGAAGATGATTCCTCTAATACTAACAGGTAATAAAATAAGCACGAGCCGTAAAGGTATTAGAGAGTTTAACATATTAGATAAGCTGGTTTTCGTAGCAGCAGAAGATAATTCTTGTACTGCGGATACCATCATCACTGGAGTGCAGTATTGTAAGTTTAAAGAGCTCACGGAAGCAGAAGCTATTATCGAGGGCTATAGTTCTTTAGCAGAAATGAAAGAAGCACTTAAAGAGATATATAATCCGGCAGAGGATGATGACTTTACTTTAATTAAGTTCATTCCTTATTACCCTACTACGAAACCTAATAAGGAGGTAACTAATGATTAAGGCTATTTTAAGATATACTGACTGCTTGCAGGACGGGAAAAATGTCTACGCAGTATTAACCAATAATAATGTTACAGTGGTAGGTACCAAGCGTAGTTGGTCTATGTATCCGAGGGTTATTGCTCTATTTAAAGACTACGAACAGTTAAGTAATGTTTTACATGAATTAAATGCTAGGTGTACCTACGAAGTCCGCTTGGTAAAATATAATGTTGTAAGGGAGAGAAACGAACATGGTCTATAAGTATCATCAGAAATGGAGAGACCTCAGAGGTCAGGACTCAGATGTTTGGGATACATGTGACCTTTCAGAAGAAGAGAAGAAGCTAGTATATAATATGCGTAAGAGTAAACCTATTATTCCTTATACTCTAGAAGTAGAGTGTACATCTTATTGGGGTAACTTCGAACGTGAGTTCCTTGGATACTCTATCGGTATACTAGACGATGTACAGATGAGTATAGATCATTCTCGTAAAGAACGTATGATGTTTTGGTATGACGTGTTCGATAAAGAGCGTATTAGTTTTAAAAAGGCTTCTGAATCCTATGAACTTTATAGAGATTATCTACTAGAAACTTACCAGGAATGCGATGACTGGGAGCAGCTCACCTTTTATTCTATCGACTGGGACATCCTACATAAGAACGGAAGTAACGTTCTTAAGATCCAGCTAGCAAAGCCTCTTAGTCATTACTGGGAAGAGATCATCATTTCTCGAATGAAGGCGTTCTTCGATAAGAAGATATATAAGTATATGAAGGAAGATGATGAACTAATCAGTATCACCCTCTGCGACCGTAAGGGAGAGGTAGTAAAGGAGTATTAAGTAATGGAAGTTGTAGTGGATATTATTAGTGTACTTCTTTCTTTCGTCCCTGGCATCGTATATCATTATGTGACTAATAGATAGGAGTATTAATCATGGGATACAGTAATCAACTCGTAGGAATGGCTAGAGAGATTCTGGCTATCGAAGCTGACCTTCCGTATAGACTGAACTACTCAGAAGAGCGTCCTACTATAGATGACTTTGAGCTTTATACCTTTAATCAAATGTGGGGTTCTACCGCTCTTGGATTCGGTGGTATCGGCGGACAGGCAATGACTAATGCTAGAACCTATGTATTCGTACCAGTCACCTGCAATCAGAAATGCTTTGTATACTTCGCAGGCCGGTTTGCATATCATGCAGACTACTGTAGTAACTTAACCGAAGATATTAGAAATCAGAATATGGCACCGGTTTATCAGGCAGGTAAATATCGCAAGGGAGAGTAATCACTTGGGCAGGCTCTCAGATTATAAAAAGAAAACCACTAAAGAATGCTTATACTGCGATTGGTCTTATAAATGTCGTAAAGGGCATCCATGTAAATGGTATAAGAAGTTTGTTAAGAAAGTAGTAAGTAATAAAGGAGCGAATAAGAAATGCAAGACCTCATCGAACTAATAACAATAGGACCTGTTGCTTTCTATGCCGCTCTTCTATTCTACTGTGCTACTCATAAGTAAGGAGTATTAATATGTTAGTATCATTTCATAAAGGATTTATTATGGAAGGTGAAGCAACCTTCAAAGAGAGGAAACACTTTCGGAGTAAACCGGTAGAAGAGAGAAGTAAGATCTATTCTTTCACAGGTATCAGTGGTGTTTGTGATGAATCAGAGTTGGAAGCAGAAGTTGAAAGACTTACTAAACTACAGTTAGCTACCTCAGGTTGGGGGCAGGATTTCTCTGGGTGGCAGAGAATTGTACCTTATGACGAGAGTATACTAATTGCTTATAAAGAACAGTGGGAGCGCCCAAAGGAGCTTCCGAAGTGTGAACTTATTGTAGAGACACTTGATAACTGGACAGTAAAGAAAGCAGCATCAGAACTTACTGGTAAACAGTTTGCTCAGTATTGTAGGGACTACGGAATCCCTTGTTATAATAAAGAATAAGGAAGGCATAAGACTATGAAGGTTATTTTACTTGCTGATATTAAAGGAAAAGGAAAGAGAGACCAGGTAATCGAAGTATCAGATGGGTATGCTCGAAACTATCTCTTTGCGAAAAAGCTTGCAGTTGCTGCAGATACAAGGGCACTAAACGAGCTACGAGATAGAGAGTCATCAAGACAGTATAAGTATGATACGGAGAAAACAGCAGCAAAAGAAATCGCAAAACAGCTTGAGGCAGTAACACTTGTACTTCGGCATAAGGCTGGTATTGATAATAAATTGTACGGGGCAGTTACTGCAAAAGAAATTGCACAGCAGCTTAAGCTAGAGCATAACATCGATGTGGATAAGAAGAAGCTTTCTATGGAAAGTCCTATTAAAACTTTTGGTACTTATAAGATTAAAGCTAAGTTGTTCAGCGACGTATCTGCAATAGTTACTGTACAGGTGGTTGAGGAATAAGGAGGATGTATAATGAATAACGTACTTATTGTCGGTGGAACTTTTGACCAGGAGGGTGGTAGACCTTCTAAACTTATCTATAGTATCCATCAGGAGTTTATGAAAGAGAAAGACTTTGTTACTACTTGTGCAAACGGCGGACCTGTGACAGGACTTCATGACGTAATTCTTCCTTCAGTAGATGCTTATGATATAGTTCTCTGGTTTGCTAATGTACCTAATGATGAAGTTAAACTAAGAGATGTTAAAGCTATTAATCCTAAGGTCATGCTGGTTACTTCAAAGCGTAATGATGATAGTAAGTATACCTTTGCAGAGCTAATCAGTAGAGCGCTTTCGATCAAAGCTAATCTTACTGTTGAGTTCTCCAGGAGAGAAGATAAGTTTAACATGATGCTTTTTGATCCGCTCGGTAATGTCTTCTACGACGGGTTTAGTGTTGAGGACCTTTGTGTTAAGATGATTAGCCGTCTCAAGAAGCTTCGTACTTTTACTAGAGTTCCTACTATTCAGGAAGCAGATATGCCTACACCTGAGGTACCTGATGAATCTGAGTTCTTTAGTTTCGCTCATGATTGTGCCGACATCTTTCATAACTTAATTAGACCAGCAAAAGGTACCGAGAGGTTTCTAGGTAACATGAGTTTTAGATGTCAGAATGGCTTCCCTTCTTTCCGAGGTGAAGATGGTATAATCTTTGTTAGTAGAAGAAATGTAGATAAATCAGATATCAATGCTGCAAGCTTTGTTCCTACCTTTCTAAATGATCTGAATGACGTTAAGTATTTTGGTGACTATAAACCCTCTGTAGATACGCCCGTTCAGCTTCGTCTTTATAAGCTGTTTCCTTGGGCTAACTATATGCTACATGCTCATTGCTATGTAGATGCTACTGGTATTTCGGGTACTATGATGTTGCATACTACTAATCCCGTACCTTGCGGTGCTCTGGAAGAAGTAGCAGAGATATATCAGGTTCTTCCTAAAACTATTAATGATGCTCCTGGTACTGTTCAGTTGTTTAATAAAAATGCCCCTAGGCTTCTGGCTATTAATCTAACTGGACATGGCTGTATCCTTATCGCTAAAGATATAGAGATTCTTAAAGAGCTACAGAAACATAAGGATAACTGCTTCGTCGCTAGACAGATGCCGGAACAGTTTTAAATAAGAATATTAGTTACCAGCTATTAAATTTTAAAATAGCTGGTAATCTTTTATTATGTAGACTGTATTATATAATGTTAATTTAATCTAAGGAGATCTAACCATGGCAAATGTGAAAGTTATTACCCATACTACTTATACTTATGAAACCACCGATGGTAGAGAGTTTGATGATCGACCAGAAGCTGATGCTTGGCAGCAGGCTTTAGAAACTTTTAAAGATATTGTTATATTAAATAGTGAGCTTGAGCCTACTGATGAAGTTGAATCAGCTTACTACGTACATATTAAAAACTGGCAAGAGCAGGAAGCTTTTGCTATGGTTCAAAATTATATTGGACTTTGTGCTCAGATTACTGAACCAGGTTACTGGTCTTATGATGAGCGTGCAGATCAGTATATTGACATGAGTAAAGAGATTACTAGACTCATGGACATTGTTAAAAAGCTAGCTGCTGCTTAAGGAGGACTTATATATGTTTAATACTGAACTTGGTTTGTTTTGCTATATGCATGATAATTGGGAAGAGCTTCTTACCCAGGAACCTTACTATCTTAAGATTAAAGAAGACGGTCCTTATGTAATTTTTAACTATGATCAGATACGCTCTGATTTTAATAATCCTATTGTAAGAGAAGCACGAGGTATTATTTTTAAAAAAAACAATTTCTCTCATCCTATCTGTTGGGCGTTCAATAAGTTTGGTAACTATGGAGAAAGTTATGTTCCTGATATTGATTGGTCTACTGCATTCGTGACTGAGAAGATAGATGGTTCTCTGATTAAGTTATGGTGGGACTGGGATAACGGTTGGCATATTTCTACTAATGGAACTATCGATGCTTTCAAGGCAGAAATCAATAATATAAAAATGCCTAACTTCGGAACTTATTTTGAAAAGGCTATTGAACAGTGCTGCTCGTCTAATTTTTATAAAGCTAATTTCAATGATTTTGTAGAAAATCTTGATTTTGACTGTACCTATATGTTCGAGCTGGTTGGACCTTATAACCGAGTAGTTATTCCTTACGAAGAACCTGCTATTATTTTCCTCGGTGCGAGAAATAAGTTTACCGGAGAAGAGTTTACTTGTGATGCTGTAACTATGGAGCGTCTTGGTGTATCCAGAGTTGGAAGACCTGCACACTACTCTCTTTCTACTCTTGATGATTGTATCAAAGCAGCAGAACTTAAGTCTTGGGATGAAGAGGGTTTTGTAGTGTGTGATAAAAACTTTAATAGAGTTAAGATTAAATCACCTTCCTACGTACTTGCACACTTTATGAGAAATAATAATGTAGTAACCAGAAAGCATCTTATTCGTGTAATCCTGTCCGGTGAGGTGGAAGAGTTTCTGTGCTATGCAAAGGACTACGCTGATTGTCTACGAGACACCCAGAAGCTCATAAACGCGTATTACCATATAGGAAGTAGTTTAGTTACTTCATGTAGGAAAGCGCGAAATATGAGCCGTAGCGATTACGCAGAACTTGTTAAAACCTTTCCTAAGATCTTTCATGGTCTGCTGTTCTTTAATTACGAGAAGGATATGTCTGTTGAAGAATATACTTCTGGCTGGACTGATAATAAATGGGAAGAGTATCTTGAATCTGTAGAGAAGCTTAAGATGACTTACTTTGAAGACGGAGGCATGAGATGATTGTATTAGAAAAGTGCCGTGAGTACTGTAAACGAATGAGCACTTCAGAAGAGCATTATCAGTTTCTACTTAGTAAGGTTTGTATCAACCCGCAAGTTAGGAATCAGGAATGTAGCCGACCTAACTGTCTTTGTGAGAATTGTAATCTAAATAAATTTTATCTTACTTACTTTAATAAGATGTGGGAGAATGAACAAAATGAAACTCTGGATAGATGATGTAAGACCTGCACCTGATGGGTACATTTGGTGCTTATCTGTTAATGCAGCCAAAGCTTGGATTAAGCAGATAGAATATGAGCATTTTGCTTTAGCTGGTGAGCCTATTACACTTCTTGACATAGATCACGATGCTGGCAATTATGCTTCCGACGGTGGTGATTATATCAAGCTCCTTGACTGGCTTGAGGAAACTGGTAGAAACTATCCCATTCATATTCATAGCATGAATCCAGTAGGAGTAGAGAACATGCGACGGATTATTGAAAGAAATGGTTGGGAGGAAGTAAAGTAATATGGGAACAATTATTGGTATAATACTCGCGTGGTCTATAATCGGTGGTTGTCTTTGTTGGCTTTGGAGTCATATAGCAAATTGTACCGTAGGCACCAGGGGCTGGGAACTTTGTAATCCATACTGGTATTATCAATACTTTCAAGTTAATGGGTTTGGTGCAGTTATGCTAAGTCTGGTTTATAACTTGCTTTGTCCTATCGGAGCAGTTATTTATTGGTTTTATAAACTCTGTACTATCGGAAGGAAGTAGCTTTATGTTTCAGATTATAGATACTAATAATAATCATATTCCAGTTAAGTCAGGATTTATGACTGCAGCTCAAGCTCTTAAGTGGGCTAAGAAGCATCTAGAACCTAACTCTTGTAGTGGCTGGGGTAAGCTGAAGTTTGGAGACAGATATTATATTAAGATGCACTAATAGGAGAACATGTGTGGTATATTCAATGAAGCTTAGTGAGCTGTATGATTGGGTTAAGAATAAAGCGAAGCCGGGTGATCTAGCTTATCATTATGATGATACGCTAGAGTACTTGTATGTTTACTATTACACTAAACCCGATAATGATCCTGTCTGGCAGCTGTGTGCAGACCATGAGAAACTACAAGAATATTTTAATAATCTAGAGGAGCTAAAGATGAATAAGAGATGTGAGAATTGTATCCACTGGCATTATGGTAATGACATTTATTCCTTCTGTACACATAGTGAACATAATGGAGTGGTTGTTCCTGCTTTTGCCAACTGTCCGGAGTACGAGGAAAAAGAAATGTGTACTGGACCTTTTAGTAATTTTAAGTTCTATTTAAAAAATAACACCACAGGGGAACTTGAAGTTAGATATGTCTGTGAAGCTTGTGGTAAAGAAATGGAAGAGCCTCATCACTGGTGGTTTGCTATGCCAGTTGCCGTTAATAGTGAACCTAGTAAATCTACTAAGAGTCCTGGTTTCCATTTCCGCTGTAAAGAGTGTGATAAGAAGAAGGATGGTAAGATTTGATTAGTAGAGAAAAACAGTTCACTTACTGGCTAGAGCACGAAGCTAAAGACTGCGGTTTATGTGACCCTCCGCTTGATGCTCAGAAAGCCTTGCAGTTTTTAACGAATTATTTGTTAGGCGAGAACTGGTATGTAGCTATGTCAGAGAGTACCGAACAGGTTAACTCAGTTATTGTCTGGGAGATCTTAAATAAATATTCTAAAGAGTTTAGAAAAGAAAAGAAGAAATATATGTAAATTATAGTTCCACTGATTGTATATTATATCAGTGGAATTTTTATTTAAGGAGACAACACAATGATTGAACCTGAAGTAAGCATAACTAAGAGTCAGCTCGATGAAAGAGAAAAGAATATTTTTAAGGCTTTCCTTCTTCGGCTTATCCATTGTACTGATAATGATACTTATGAGGAAGCTATGGTAGATAGTTACTGGGCTTTGATATGCGACCTTAAACGAGAATATAAAGAGAAGTATGGAGAGGATGTTGAATAATGAAAGTTACATACAGAGTAATTAGTAAAATAACTGGTAATGATCTTACAGATAAGGTTTCGTGGGTACTTCAGCCTAACGGACGGTTGGCTTATAACGAGTATGGAGATTTGATAGGAGATTGCTCAGTTCATGCTGTTTTTACTATAGAAGATGAGGACTCGATAGATGAGTAAGATGTGTCGATTTGTTTCTGACAACACACCTATCTCTGAACCAAATATACTTACTATGGTACAGCGTGATGATGGTGATATTGAATTCTGTGTGTCAGTCTATCACCCACAGGAGCGTGGAATATCAATAAGAGCCAGCGGTAGTAGATTAAAAAACTATGCAAAAGTAATAAATTTATTCTCACAGATTATAGATATATTAAATGAGGAAGAAGACTAATGGTAGCGCTTGGACTTTTGCTTTTGCTGCTAATACCTATAAGTATGGTGTATTGCAGTGCTTACTTAATAGAGTTAATTAGTACATGGAAGTATACTACTGTAGGAGCTAAGATTAAACAGGCTTCAGTGTCAATTATTAGTGGAATAATTCTTGTAGTGATTCTTTATATCTTATACAATTATTAAGGAGAGATTAGATAATGGAACTTAAACCATGCCCTTTTTGTGGAGAAATCCCTTATAGCGAACGTAAGCCTCTGTGGCGTACATATAACGATAGAACTACTCATGGCTATTATGGCTGTTTTGAGTATGATATTAGATGTCATAAATGTGGTTGTAATATTCCTCTCTATCAGAACGATACCGTTTATCGTAAAGATGAAGAAGCAAAGCAGAATGCTGTAGATGCTTGGAATAGGAGATATACAGATGCAGAGTGAACTTAAGCCGTGTCCAGTCTGTGGTGGAACTCCGTATTTTAACCGATATGTAAAATATGATGAAACTGATGATCAGTATTCAGATTATGTTCGTGTGCGGTGCCCTTGTGGCGCGAGCGGCAGAGAAATTAAGTACAATGCAGTTATTCACAAAAATGACGGAGAATATATTGAAGCTGCTGAATGTTGGAATAGGAGAGAGTTATGGAAATAGAGCTTAAACCATGTCCTTTTTGTGGCAATACAAAACTTAAGATAGAAAGTAAGCATCACGGAACTCATTATTATA
>JAEIGA010012878.1_pt1 | contig 12722 bp, 9 predicted proteins | sample 9270691 | NCBI WGS metagenome assembly JAEIGA01 (sample SAMN17057246, study PRJNA624740) | gut metagenome | biome: biome; isolation source: fecal sample | host: Bos grunniens | place: China: Xizang | collected 2019 | reverse complement strand
CAGTATCAGGTCTTCGTTCTTGACCCTGATAAACTGGACTATCCGGTGAAGTACATTTCTGAGATCAAGACAGCTGGTGTAAACTAACATAGATATGAAGAAACTTATTATAGCTTTGATCGCTGCTCTTGCAGTGAGTGGAGTGGCTGAGGCCAGAAAGGTCAGCGGAAAGGTCGTTTCGGGCAAGGATAACCTCAAGGATGTGATTGTCACAGACGGTGAGCATTTCACCCAGACAAAGAAGAACGGCAAATTCTCTTTCGAAATCAATGATGATGCAGAGTTCGTCTATATCGTGACCCCGGCGGGATATGCAGCAGACTGGTCTTCCGGTGTGCCGGCATTCTATCAGAGAGCTGAAGGAAAGGATAATTTCATCTTTGATCTTATCAAGACTGACAATTCCGGAAACTATTCTATCATAGCTGTCAGTGATCCTCAGACCAAGAGCAAGAAGCATTTTTCCCAGTTCTCAGCCCTACCTATGCAGGAATTGACCGAGACTGCCGGCAAACTTGAAGGAGCGGTGGCAGGTGTTATACTTGGCGATATATGCTGGGATTCCCTTGAACTTCTTGAGGATTACAAGAAAGAGATTGTTCGTGCAGGGATTCCTTTCTATCCTGTAGTCGGTAATCATGATCACGAACTGGCATTGAAAGGTGACCTGGAGACTACTGCAGCCTATAGAAAGGCGATGGGACCAGAGAATTATGCATTCTTCCTCGGTAAGGATGCCGTAATCTGCCTTGACAATATCATCTATGACACACAGAAAAAGTATAAGGAGGGTTATGCACCTCATGTACTTGCCTGGGTCAAAGGATTCATGGAATTCGTACCAGAGGAGGCTGATCTCTATGTCATTCAGCACGGAACCGTTTTCAGGTGGTTTACTCCTGAAGAACCGTGGATCGTAGCTACAGAGGACTTCTTTGATATCGTCCGTGGTCATAAAGTAAGCTTCATTTCCGGCCATACTCATATTTCAAATAATATGATATATGAGGAAAATATCGTGGAACACAATGTGGCAGCTATCTGCGCATCATGGTGGGACACATATTATTGTACGGACGGAACTCCTTGCGGATATAAGGTTTTTACATGCAACGACGGTCAGACCGAGTGGTATTACAAATCATTGGGTAAGGATAAGGATTATCAGGTGGAGTTCTTTATGCCAGGCGAGACGCCTCTTAACCCTGAGGGAATCGTGGCAAATGTCTGGGATTGGGATTCTGCTTGGAAGGTAGAGTGGTTCCAGGATGGAAAGCCGATGGGGGTTCTTGAACCTGTCTTTGATCTCTCGCCTAATTATATAAAGGATATCAATGCTGCATTCAAAGGCAAGAAAATTCCGGATTACAAGCTGCCGCGTCTTAACTGGCATTATTTCTCTGCTGTTCCAGATAAGGATGCCAAGAATGTGAAGATAGTAGTCACAGGCCGCTTCGGTCAGAAGTGGGAATGTGAGGTGGATATGAGTAAGTATGCAGGTGTGAAGGTGGAGAAGATGGTTCGTGAAGATTTGCCGGACAATGCTGTTCAGCTTCTTAGGAATACAGGAATATATAAAATGTAAATATATGAAGAAGATATTATTCACAATCATGGCTTTGGGAACCATATTCTCCGTTGCCGAAGCCAGAAAAGTCAGCGGAAGTGTCATTTCCGGTGAGGAGAAGCTTTCTGGAGTGGTCGTGACAGATGGTACAAACTTTACTCAGACTAATAAGAACGGAAAGTTCTCTTTTGATATAAAGGATGATGCAGAGTTTGTTTACATCGTCACCCCCGCCGGCTATGCTGGAGATTGGTCTGAGGGTGTTCCTGCGTTCTTCAGGAAGGCCCAGGGCGTATCCAAGTTTACATTTGATCTGGTAAAGACTGAGACAAGTGGAAATTATGAGATAATTGCTGTGGGTGACCCGCAGCCGTATTCAGAAGAGCATTTCATCCAGTTTGCAGGTGAACCTCTCGAAGATCTTTCGCAGACCGCCAAGTCGCTGGGCCTTTCGGCAGTGGGAGTCGCCCTTGGCGACATCAGCTGGGACGAACCGGCACGTCTTGATGACTGGAAACGTGAAATTGTCCGTACTTGTATCCCGTTCTATCCTGTAATCGGAAACCATGATCATGTACGTGCTCAAGGAGGCGACTTGCAGAGTTCTGCTGAATATAGAAAGAAGATGTGCCCTGAAAATTATGCATTCTTCATCGGAAAGGATGTATTCTTCTCTGTAGATGACATAATCTATACAGCAGATAAAGGTTATGATGAAGGTTATGCTGATCATGTCCTGGCCTTTGTCAGAGGTGTGATGAAATATGTTTCCGCTACAGCAGATGTATATGTCGCTCAGCATTCTCCTCTGGCAGGTCGTGATACAGGAAGAAAGATCCTGGGAACTTCCGACATGCTTAATCTTCTCGAAGGTCATAAGGTCCTCTTTCTCTCCGGTCATAATCATCTGAGTAAGCCATATGACTATGGAAATGATGTGATCGAACACAATATTCCTGCTATCTGCGGAACTTGGTGGGATGCATATCATTGTGCTGACGGAAGCCCTAGAGGTTATAAGATATATACCAAGGAGGCTGGGAAACTTACATGGTATTATAAGGCAATCGGCCATGATAAGAATTTCCAGGTAGAGATTTTCAAGCCGGGCCAGACTCTCAAGCATCCGAACAGTGTGATTGCCAATGTCTGGGACTGGGATCCGGCATGGAAGGTAGAATGGTACGAAGATGGGAAGCCTATGGGCAGGATGGATAAGGTGACAGAGTACTCTCCATTACACATCGCAGAGATGAAGGCGAAGTACGATCCGACAGGAAAGGAACCGGCTTCATGGAAAGCGACTCGTGCAGGAGAACATTATTTCGCTGCAACCCCTAGTCAGTATGCCAGGACAGTCACTGTGTCGGTTACAAGCCGTTTCGGCCAGACATGGGTATATGATGTGGATATGACAGATTATGTCGATGTTCAGGCACACAGAGGTGGTGCCGGACTTATGCCTGAAAATACCATCGAGGCTATGAAGCACGCTCTTGATCTGGGAGTCAATACTCTCGAACTTGACCTTCAGATCAGTCAGGATGGGCAGATCGTTGTGTCGCACGATCCTTACTTTCATTCTCGTTATGCAATCCGTCCTGACGGAAGCCATATTCAGAAGGATGATCCGAAGGAATACATCTATACAATGCCTTATAGCGAGGTGGCCAGGTATGATGTAGGAAGTCGTCAGAGCGAGGTGTGGCCGGAGAAGGCCTGCATCAAGACGGTCAAGCCACTTGCTTCAGACCTCATTGACTTTGTCGAGAATTATGTGAAGGAGAATGGTCTTTCGCCTGTAAGATATAATATTGAGATAAAGTCCAAGAATGCAAAGGGAGAGGGACAGAACTGGCCTACATACGACAGATTCGTAAGCGAATGCTGCAAATTCCTCCATTCCAAGCATCTCGGAGACCGCCTTGTTGTGCAGAGTTTTGACGTAAGAGCCCTCAATTATATGCATGAGAAATACCCTGAGTTTATTCTTTCATACCTGGTGGATGCAAAGGCAGGGGAGTTCGATACATTCATGGCTAAACTTAAGTTCACTCCACAGTGGCTCAGTCCTCATTTCTCCATTACGGATGAGGCTCTCGTGCAGAAATGCCGTGAGAAGGGAATCAGGATAGTTCCTTGGACTGTGGATAAGACGGAGGATATCGCCAGAATTCTTGATCTGAAGGTAGATGCCATCATCTCGAATTACCCTGACAGGGTGCTTCAGCAGACAAGGGGGTATGTAATCCCGGCCCACAGATAATTACAGATTTTCAGAGAGCTCCAGCCAACGGAGCTCTTTTTCGTCTGTAAGCTCCATGATCTGACCGATCCTCTCTGAAGCTGCCTGAAGCTCATCAAAAGGCAATGTACCGCTGCTGAGCTTTCCTTCCAGATCAGCCTTTTCTGCTGCCAGGGACTCCAGATCTTTCTCCAATTGCTCCAGTTCCCGTTGTTCCTTGTAACTTAGTTTCTTCTTCTTCACCGGTGTTTCGACTGCAGCAGTCTTTGCAGCCTCTTTTGCTGCTTTCTCCTTTGCTGCCTTTTCTTCAGCACGGGCGATCGATCTCTGCTCTGCTTCGTATTCCTTTATGTATTCACGATATTCGCTATAACTTCCTACGAAGTCCTTTACCAGGCCATCTCCACAGAATATGAAAAGGTGATCGACTAGTTTGTCAAGGAAGTGACGGTCATGTGAAACGATTATAAGAGATCCTCCGAACTCCTGAAGATATTCCTCCAGGATGTTCAATGTCACTATGTCCAGGTCGTTTGTAGGTTCGTCGAGTATCAGCAGGTTTGGCTGCTGCATGAGGATCGTAAGCAGATACAGTCGTCGTTTTTCTCCTCCGCTCAGCTTCTCTATCTTGTTGTTCAGCATTTCGTGAGGGAAGAGGAAACGGTTCAGGAGCCAGGTGTCATTGACGATATCCAGAACAGTATCCTGTGGGTTGAATGTCATTCCACTCTGATGATAATATCCGATCTTTAATGATTCACCGCGTTCGATAACTCCTGTCATTACGCCAGGATCATCTTCGAACATCCGTCCGGTGATGATATTCAGGAAGGTGGATTTGCCGGCTCCGTTGCGGCCTACTATTCCGACCTTCTCATATCTCTGGAAATTGTATGTGAAACCGTCCAGGTAGCATTGGTCCCCATAATAGAAACTCAGATCCTTACAGTTGATGATCTTTGTTCCGAGCCTGGTGGATCCCTTCATCGCCTCCATGCTCACCTGCTTCTGAGTATATACCTGCGAAGCCCTGTCCTTTAGGTCGTAGAATGCATTGATACGATATCTGGCCTTGCCTGTACGGGCACAAGGAGTGCTTCGTATCCATTCGAGTTCGCGTCTGAGGATGTTTCTGACCTTGTCGGTCTCTGCGTTGTAATTGGCAATTCTTTCCTCTCGTTTTTCGAGATAATTCTGATAGTTGCCCTTATATGTATAGACCGCACCGTGATCCATCTCCATCACGATATTGCAGACCCTGTCGAGGAAGTAACGGTCGTGTGTCACCATCAGAAGCGTGCATCGTGAGCGGCTTAGATATCCTTCAAGAAACTCTATCGCGTCGATATCCAGATGGTTGGTAGGCTCGTCCATTATAAGAAACTCAGCCTCGGTAGCCAGCATCTGAGTGATGGCCACTCGTTTGACCTCACCTCCGGAGAGTTCCTTCATCTTCTGATCAGGATCAGTCAGGTTGAAATTGGTCAGGAACTTCAGAACCCTGCGTTCATATTCCCAATAATGCTCCTGGTCGAGTCCCTTGGTGAATTCCGTGCTGGAAGACATTATCTGATCAAAGATTCCTTTCTCAGGATCGAATTCGTATTCCTGTTCCAGAAAGGCTATCTTGATGTCCTTCAGGAACATGATCTTTCCACCCGAATCAGACTTGTCCTTTCCGGCCAAAATCCTCATCAGGGATGTCTTACCTGTACCATTGGGTGCAATAAGAGCGATCTTGTCACCCTCGTTTATATTGAATCCGATATGCTCGAACAGCACCTTAGGACCATAACTCTTCGAAATATTCTCAATCTGGAGATAACTTGCCATCTTATCATTTAAAGAATTTATCCACTTCCTTTACAGCCTCGGGCAGTGCAAAGACCGCCACCCTGTCATATTCCTGAATATGGGTATCACCCACGGCAATATATGACTCGTTACCCCTGATCACTCCACCGATTATGGCATTTTTAGGGAAGTTCATATCCTTGAGAGGCTTCTTGGTGATAGCCGTGTTTGGAGCAACGATATACTCCAGCACTTCCGCATTTGTGCCGCTCATATACTTGATGAACCTCACCTTGTTGCTAAGGGTGAACTTGAATATGCGGCTTGCAGTGATAAGTTTCTTATTGATCACTGCATCCACTCCCATACTTTCTGCCAGCCTGATATACTCTATGTTTTCTACTTCAGCGATGACTCTCGCGATTCCAAGACTCTTCGCTGCAACGCAGGCAAGGATGTTGGTTTCAGAATTGTTTGTCACGGCTACGAAAGCGTCATATTCCTTGATGGACTCTTCCATGAGCATGTCAGAATTACGGCCGTCGCCATTGACGACAATGACATTGCTCGGGAGTTTTTCCGACAGATCCAGACACTTGGCCTTATTCATTTCGATAAGTTTCACAGAATCCAGCACTTTGGCCATCTGTTTGGCTACCATTTCTCCGATCGGGCTGCCTCCAAGAATCATTACACTGTTTACCTCGATGTTTCTCTTGCCGATATATTTCATCAGCATATCCATACCCTCGCGCTTGGAAATGATGAACACGAGATCGTGGTATTTGAATTTTGTGTCGAACTTAGGAATTATAGTGTTGCTTCCACGTGCGATGGCTACTACTCTGAACTTCAGTCCGTCAGCGGCAGCGACATTACTGAACTCCATCATATTCATTCCGATAAGGGGGGAGTCCTCTTCCAGCTTGAACACTCCGACCTGGAGCTTACCTCTGGCAAAGTCCATAGAGTCGGTAGATGCAGTCCTTTTCAAGAGTTCGACTATTTCTCCGGCTGCAATCTTCTCAGGATAGAACATCAGGTCTATTCCCATCTCTGTAAACAGATACTTGTTCTCGTACGAGAGGTATTCCTCATTATTGATGCGCGCTGTCGCCTTCTTGCTGCCAAGTTTCTTGGCAAGCATTGCGCTGACAATATTCACATCCTGTGAGTCAGACGGATTAACTGCAATGAAAAGATCGGCAGTTGCCGCTCCGGCATCCTGAAGTGTCTGGATTGCTGATGGGTTACCCTCTACAGTCACGATGTCTGTCGTGGCTGCAAGCGCCTCCAGTCTTTCTTGTCTTTCATCGATGACAGTAATGTCATTCGACTCATTACTGAGCATTTTAGCCAGGTGTGAACCGACCTCTCCTGCTCCTGCGATAATGATTTTCATAGCCTAGAAATTATAAAAGTCCTTATCATTGATGCTTGGGAATATCTTCTCTCCCTTGAGGATGGACGCAGTTATGATCCATTTCCTGTAGATTCCTCTCACGCATCCCTTATTGTCTCTGATATATGCTGCTACATCTTCCCTTGAAGGTCTTCTTACTACAGCGGCAGCATCTTTATGCGCCTTCAGCACTGCCTTGAAGCATTCGGGCTTTAAAGTCAGCAGATACACGGCAGCCGACATTCCATCCAGGCATTTTCGTATAAATATACGCCTTGCTGCTTTCCGGCATCCTTTCCTTGCAGCCTTCCCGGCAGACAGATCCTTGTACCCGAGTGCGAATGTCCTTGCCAGATTATTCTCCAGCATCAGGAGGTTGTTTCTGAAATTGAGATACAATTTAAATGGAGAAGATGCAGGCAGTGTACCTCCACCGACATGGTATACGACCGATTGTGGCACTACAGTCACCTTGTATCCCTCCAACTGCATCCGCCAGCAGAGGTCAATCTCTTCCATATGTGCAAAGAATCTATCATCCAGCCCTCCAAGATCTCTGTATACACTGCTTCTTACCATCAGACAGGCACCTGTAGCCCAGAATACATCCGTAGGCATATCATATTGGCCCTTGTCGGTCTCCAGACGGTTCAGTACGCGGCCTCTGCAGAACGGATAACCGAAAAGATCAATATATCCGCCAGCCGCTCCGGCATATTCGAATTTCTCTTTCTCCTGCCAACTGTGCAACTTAGGTGCGCATGCCCCGCATTCCGGATGATTGTCCATCCAATCCACCAGAGGTCCAAGCCAATCTTCCGTGACTTCAATGTCGGAATTGATCAGCACGAAGTATTCAGAGTCGATTTCCTTGAATGCATTGTTGTATCCTCCGGTGAATCCATAGTTCTTTTCAAATGCTATAGTCCTTACGTGGGGAAACAGTTCCTGCATAGTCCTTAGAGAGCCGTCTGTGGAAGCATTATCTGCGACAATGACTTCGGCTCCGGCGACTTTCTCTACGGAATGCAGTAGACATGGAAGGAATTCCTTGAGAAATCCTTCCGTATTCCAGTTCAATATGACTACAGCCGTCTTCATCTTTTAATGGCATCCGCAGCCACAGTCATCTCCGTGCTCCTCACCGCAGTGACCACCTTCGCATCCGCCGCAGTCTCCACCGTGACCGTGGCATCCGCCGCATCCGCAGCTGTGAACGAATTCTCCATGAAGTCCTTCAGTGAGTTCCTTTTCTGTTGCTTCGCGGACCGTAAGAATCTCGCCGGTGAAATGGAGGGTCTTGCCAGCCATCTGATGATTGAGGTTCATTTTCACGCTGTCCTCGCTTACTTCCAATACAACTCCAGGAATCACTCCGCCCATGCTGTTCATCATAGGGATTGTGTTGCCTGGTACGAGGAGATCTTCACGGATTTCGCCGTTAACTTCAAATGCGGCCTTTGGAAGATCGATTATCCTGTTAGGATCGATTTCTCCGTATCCATCTGCAGGAGAGAGTGTTATGTCAAACTTGCTGCCTGGCTCCATTCCTTCGATATGAGCCTCTAATTTTGGCAGAAGGCTGCCTGTTCCATGGATATAGTCAAGAGGTCTTTCCTGTGTAGTATGGTCAACGACCTGTCCGTCGACCTCGAGTTCGTAGCAGAATTCCACTACTGCGTTTTGAGTAATTTTCATATTTATAATGTTATATAATTATTTCAAATATATTATCAACTGGCATGCTACTGTCGCATAACTGCCTTCGTATGACTGTGCCTGATTCAGGCTGAGAAAACGACGTCTTCGAAGGCTAAACTCGGTATCTGCCACCGCGAACTAGGTCTGGCGTCGCTTCCGGCTGCCAACAGATTGTTCCACAACTCCATTATATTGCCGGTAATGAGCATTTCCCTTACCGGATGACTGATCTTTCCTTTGCTGAAGGCGAATCCCTCGATTCCGAAAGAGAAATCTCCTGTGACAGGATTACAGTTTCCTCCGTTAAACCCTGTTACATAAATTCCGTTCCTGGCAAGTCTCAAAATATCTTCCAAAGATACTTCTTTTTCCCCTTCCTGCAAGTTTATGCCTTTTATAAAAGGCATCAGGCAAGGTCTTGATATATCTTCAATCGTCGCGGGGATTCCCATTTTTTCAGAATTGTATGTGTTGACAAAATATTGTCTTACGATTCCGTTATCTATAATGGGAGCATCCTTTGTCGCAGTCCCTTCTGTGTCGAACAGTCTTGAACCATTCTTTCCCGGTGTTCTAGCCAGATCCATCAAGGTCATACCTTCTGGGAATAGCTGCTTGCCCAGACTGTCTTCAAGGAATGACATCTTCTGCTGGATGGATGAGGCGTTAAGGGCAGTGAAGATAGGAGAGATCAGTCTGGATGAGACTGTGCTGTCCACTATCATGCGATAGATTCCGCTCCTCCTATTCTTTGGCCCGATCTGGCTGATTGCCCTTTGCAGGGCCTTATCTCCTATTCCGTAGTCTGTTTCGTCGGCTTTGGAGCAGGTCTGCCACCAATATCCGCTGTATTTGTTGCCTTGCGGGTCTTCTATGGTCATTTCTGAGAAAGTTCCGAAGGTTGTCTCACTATGTCTGCCTTCGAAACCGTTTGAATCCGTCACATAATTGTCATCGGCCGTGCATGAGTATTCGCATTCCTCAGATATGAGCGTGAAGCCCTCTTCTGTTTTCTTGATCTTTTCGTATTTGCTCAGTTTCAAGGCATTGCTCAGCCTTTCATCCGCTTCCATATTATAGTACTTCTCATCAAACAGACCGAGTTCACGGCCGGTTATGGCATCTTTAGCGGTCCTTTCAGGGTCAGGAAGTCTTCTGCAGGAGTCTTCTCCCAGCATTCTTACCATCTCGATGGCCTTCACGATGAAGTCTTCCAGTTCCTTTTCTTCCAGACGGTTGGTCGAGAATGTACCATAGCGTCCGTCCGCAAAGATGTATATATAGATGGATCTGTCAGCAGAATGGCTGACTTTATCAAGTTCTCCGTTGAGGATGGTGTATGAGTCTGTGACTGTCTTGTTAAGTGAGACTCTTGCTGCTGATGCTCCGCTGCTTACCGCGTGTCTGATGCAGTGTTGTGCAAGTGCTGTTTCGTGTGATGTTATCATATTATTCTCCTCCTACGGTGAGACTGCTGATGAGTACTGTCGGCATTCCGCAGGAAACAGGTACGCTTTGTTCCTTTCCGCAGGTCCATGTTCCGTTGTCTATCTTCAGGTCATTTCCTACAGCGACTATGTCAGCCAATGCCTGCGGGCCATTGCCAATTATGTTGATGTCCTTCACGGGAGCTGTCAGACGGCCGTTCTCGATGAGGAAGCCGCTTTTTACGAAGAAAGTGAAGTCGCCTTCGCCGATCTTTACCTGTCCGTTAGAAAATTCATCCACGAAGACTCCGTTCTTTACAGAGGCTATCATGTCCTCCGGATCTGCATTTCCGCTTTCCATGTATGTCGCCCTCATTCTCGGAATCGGGTTGTATCGGAAGTTCTCTCTTCTACCGTTTCCTGTTGGCCTGACTCCATACCAGCTTGCGCTTATCCTGTCGTGAAGGTACGAACACAGAATACCGTCCTTGACCATGTATGTCTTTTCCGCCGGGACTCCTTCGTCATCATAATTGCCAGAGCCTCTGTTATATGCTACGGTACCGTCATCTACGATATTGACTCCGGCCGGGCATACCTGTTGGCCTAACTTGTCCGAGAAGATTGATTGGCCTTTTCTGTTGAAGTCAGCCTCGAATGCATGTCCCATTGCCTCATGCAGCAGGATTCCTGACGCTCCGGCTCCCATCACCACGCTCATTTGTCCGCCTTTAGGTCTGATAGCCTCGAATCTTTGATCAATTCCTTTCACTGCTTCTTCTGCGATTTCATTGAGCAGGGTCGGCCCTATAAGTTCTGCACCGGTTCTGAAACTTCTGGATACGCTCTTGTTCTCAGTCTTTCCATTATACTGGAATACGGTAGTGACACTGATGCTTCCCATCGGTCTTGTGTCAAATGTCAATTCTCCTAGAGAATTATACATCATGACATCTGTAACCGAATCAGAAAGCCTGATCATGACTTTCACGATTCTCTCATCCTTTGCAAGAATGGTTTTCTCAAGGTCATTCAGGAAAGGCAGGAAAGCGTTGGCTCCCTTTTTTCTCCAATTCTCCTTCATTGGATAAAGGTCATGCCTTCTGTCTTCTACCGGCAGATATTTTCTTGCTGTGGCAGATGAACCCGAAGCAATGGCAGAGGCAGCCTTGGCCGCACCAAGCATATCCCTCATGTCGGTATTCTCTGAATATGCATATCCTGTCTTTTCTCCCTTCAATACCCTGATTCCTACTCCGAAGTCAGTGTGGAAGCCTCCAGACGAAACAATGCTGTCCTTAAGCAGGAGATTGAAGAATGTAGTATGTTCAAAATAGAGGTCGCAATAGTCGCCTCCATGTACCAGTGCAGTACCTGTCAGTTCCTGTAACTGTACCTCTGTAACCTTGAATAAGTCTGTATAATAATTTTTAGTGTTCATCAAAGCGATAATATTCTGCCGTTTTCCTCAACTATTTTCTGTCTTTCGTCTGAAATCGCCTTTATCTTCTCGAATGTGACTTCATCCTTGATATTAATGACGTCGTTCTTCGATCCTTCTGCAATCACACGGAATGGAATCTGCGAATTATCTGCCAGAATCCACCTTTCGCAGATGGGAGCATACGAGTTGAAAAAATAATAGATTCCGACGCTATATCTTCTCCTGATGGTGTCTTCCGGGATGTCATGTCCTCCGGCAGCAACCCTGGCCTTTACTCTCTCGACAGCCAGTTCCGGTGAATTTAGCCAGAAATAAAGCAATGTCACCGTATATCCAGCATCCTGAGCCATCTTTACAGTCTTCAGCAATGTCCTTGTTGCCAATGTCGTCTCCACTGCGAAATCTTTCTGCTTCTTAAGCAGGTACCTGAATTTAAGAATCATATACTTGCTGGCCTGAATGGCTGCCTTTGACGGGTCGAACGGTGATAATCCCTTTGCGAATTCGTCTGAATTCACAAATTCCCTGCAGTCAAGCATTTCCGGCAGAAGTGAGTAGGAGGCTGTGGTCTTGCCGGCACCGTTGCAGCCTGATATTATGTACATCCTCGGCATAGTCTAAAAATTTATAAATTGTGCGATAGCTGCGTTGCAGCTCGCCTCTTGAATCCTCACAACCGGAAGGTTGCTCCGGTTCACTCGTCTCGCGCGCCTTGCTCTCGCGCAATTTCTGAAATTTTTGTTGGTGGCGTTTACTCAATTTCTGAAATTTGACGTGAACGGTGGGTTAGTTGGTGTTGTTTTCTGTCTTCGTTTTGCTCTCGCGCAATTTCTGAAATTTTTGTTGGTTGCGTTTACTCAATTTCTGAAATTTGACGTGAACGGTGGGTTGTTATAGTTTTCTGTCTTCGTTTTGCTCTCGCGCAATTTCTGAAATTTATGTTGGTTGCGTTTACTCAATTTCTGAAATTTGACGTGAACGGTGAGTTGTTATAGTTTTCTGTCTGCGTTTTGCTCTCGCGCAATTTCTGAAATTTTTGTTGGTTGCGTTTACTTGATTTCTGAAATTTGACGTGAACGGTGTGTTGTTATAGTTTTCTGTTTTCGTTTTGCTCTCGCGCAATTTCTGAAATTTTTGTTGGT
>JAEIGA010012877.1_pt1 | contig 12722 bp, 5 predicted proteins | sample 9270691 | NCBI WGS metagenome assembly JAEIGA01 (sample SAMN17057246, study PRJNA624740) | gut metagenome | biome: biome; isolation source: fecal sample | host: Bos grunniens | place: China: Xizang | collected 2019 | reverse complement strand
TAGATAACACAAACGTCAAATTGAGGAATACCATTTCCGTAGAGTTCACCGTTTCTTATTGTTACACCCTTGGAGTTGTAACCGCAGTAGTCTCCGTTTATGGCAGCTACAATGTTGTATCCGTTGTTTCTGTAATGTTCAACCATCTGGTAAATCGTTGATTTTTGTCCTGAGAGGGGAGTAAGCCCCTTGGCAAACCCAACAGCAAGACTCTCTATGTGCTTTACATATATGTCTTCAACCATATAAAGATGGTTGTCATAATAAATCTCTTTCAACTCTACTCTGACAAATGCACTTTGGTAAAGAGTCTCCGTGGAAATAACCTCTCCGTCTGTGAACATACTCTCTTTTTCTTCTTCTGAAGATGGTTCTTCTGATTGACCATCAGATACGTCACTTGCGTCTGTGGATACGGTGTCAAAGGAGTCATCTTCCTTGGAGAATGTATCTGTTGATATTTCAAAAGAAGGTGGCTTTATGTCGGGAGCAGGTGTTTCGTCATCCCATCCTCTCACATGGTCAAAATACGCAAAAGTCAGTATGGAGATTGCAAAAATAAGCAAGTCTGCAATGGCAATTGTAGCTATTTTTTTTGATTTAAAGGTCTTTTTCATCGTTGTCCTTTCTAACTATGTACAGTGAATAAAATGTATATTAATGCTTATTCTTCAGCGGGAAGATCAGCAATAAAAACAATATCTGTTATTTTTCTTCCTTGTCCTTGGTATTCTTCGTTTACTATCCTGTCGCCAAACACCATAACTGCGGAATCACCACCATCAAGATTATATGCCATCTTGCATCCTAAACTGTTTGCAAAGGCAGACATCTCCTTGAAGGTAACCCCATATGCGCTTTTTCTTCCACCGATGGTAATAAAACAGTAGTGACCTGGTTCATAATATCCTATGGCAGTTCTTGGATTTCTTCCACTGACGCTTGTCCTGTCCTTGAAAGTGGTGAGCGCTGAGCCATCTTCTGCAAGGAATGACGGACCGAAATCCCAGGCATGCCAAGCTCCGTTCTCTATTTCCACTTCTGGATCAAAATCTTTTTTTGGAACAGCTTTCATAATACCGTTTTTATATAGAACACAAATGGTGTATTGATATTTTCCTGTTCTGTAAAGCTTTCCGTTGCGGATAATCAGCTTCTTCATATTGAGATTACAGTAATCTCCGTTAATAGCACCAACAACGTTGTGACCTGCGTTTCTGTAATCCTCTACCATGTTGAAAACATAGTCGTTATACTTTGCACCAAACTTCAGTCCTGCAAATCCAATGGAAAAGCTTTCGATTTTCTTTATGTATATGTCCTGAACGAAATATACCTTTCCCTCATATGTGATTTCTTTAAGAGTAACGTTGACGTTCGAGCTTTGGTATGAGGTGTCGGTTTGTATAACCTCTCCATCTGTGAATTTGTCAGCAAAACGTTCTGCGGCAGACTCTATGGTGACGTTATCTTCTACGGAGCTGTCATTTTCTGTAGAGCTTGACGGCTCTTCGGAAACAACGGAGCTTTCTTCCTCAGATGACTGTTGTGAAGAATCATCTGTGGAGGTTATAGGTAAAGAAACGTCACTTGCAAAAATCTCTGTGGATGATGATTCCTCTGCGGAAGCGGGTGTTTTGCTTTCTGTGGAAGTCTCAACGTTTGTGCAAGAGGTAAGGAGTGCGGCAACTAAAATCAGTAAAACGAAATTTTTACATAAAAACTTTTTCATTTTGAGTAGTAGCCCTCCGTTTTACTCTGCCTTGAATATGAACTTTTTCTGGATGAAATAATTTATAATAAAGCATATAACCATAGAAATAATATATGAAAGTGTGAATATACCGGTAAGCTTTTCAAGGCAAACTACTATAATGCTGTTGACAATAAGCATAAAAGCCACAAGAGAGAAATACTTCACAGCCGCAACCGAGGTTTTCTCTTTGGATTTGAATACAAGCTTCTGGTTTAAAATGAAGTTTACTATACTGCTTATTATTCTTGCCAATGCGGTGGAAAGTGCGGTTATTATCACTTCCCCTTCGAGTGTGATTCCACTTGTTATGGAATAGCTGTCCTTCGTTATTACTGATGCTAAAACAAAAAGGAACGTGTGTGCTAAAATAAAATCCACTAAAAATGATGCAATGGATGAAGCACAGTATTTCAGAATACAAGAATATATCTTTGCAGAATCCCTGAACGGATGGAAGTGAGACGAGGCGTTCTCATCTATGTAGATTGTCTCTATCTCAATTTCATTTATTTTGATTTTGTTTTTTGCCACGTGGAGAAGTACGTTTATTTCATATTCGTATCTGTCTCCGTTGAGAGCCGTAAGCTCTTTGAAAAGCTCTTTGGAAAAGCCACGAAGTCCTGTCTGAGTGTCACCAATCTTAACTCCGCTTGCAAGTGCATATGCCCATATCGTCAGCTTGTTTCCATATTTGCTTTTGAAAGGAACGTCACCTGTGAATTTTCTGCTTCCTATGACAAATTTCTCCTTGGTGTTCAAAAGGAAATCAGCAAGCTTTCCAATGTCTTCAGGTGTGTGCTGACCGTCTGCATCTGCAGTAATAATATACTCGTAAGGAGTATTCTTGTCTATATAACTGATTCCTGTTTTTAGAGCCGCACCTTTTCCACGGTTTACTTTGTGTTCAAGTAGAATCACGTCGTGGAGAGCATCGAAAACCTTGTTATATTCTTCTCCACTTCCATCGTTAATAACTACTATTGGGTACTCCAACAGCAAAAGCTTATCTATCAGCTTCAAAAGCTTTTCATCTGGCTTGTATGCGGGAATCAGTATGGCAACTTTATTTCTTTCCATAATAGTAACATCCTTTTTTATTTGCTTTTTGAGCTTTTTTTGGACTTTCTCTTGGATTTTTTCGTCCTGTTTACATAGCTTACGGATATAAGTGCGAATATAATTGCAATAAGCACAACTCCAACACAAACAAGCGTTGTGAAGTTTGATGTGGTATCATCATCGTCAGATACGTCAGATACCTCTGAAGCAGCGGATACAACGTTGTTTTTCGGAATGAAGCTTATGCTGATTTCTTGATTTTCGTTTATGTTTTCAATAACGTATTTTCCATCCCATCCTGATGTGAAGAAAACCTCTTTTTCGTTGTGAACAATAGACTCAGGAAGCGAGAAGTTCGCATCTGCTGTAAACGTGAGAGTCAAATTTGAGTTTTTCTTAACCGTGAGAGGAGTTTCAGGCGATACTTTTCCATTTCCGTCTATGGAAACCGAAACTGTGTATTCTTCTTCCTCGTCAGCCGAGCTTTCTTCGGGGGAGGGTACGTTTATTTTTTGAAAAACGGCATCTATGTAAATGTCTTCGTTTTCCACCTTGACAGAAATCGACGTTTCTGCTTTCGTTTCTACACCGTTTATCTTTACCGACGATAAAAAGTATCCTTCGTCAGGCGTGAATGTGATTTTTTGAGATGTGCCTGAGAGAAGATATATCTGGGTTAAAGAAGCACTTCCACCGGATGTGGCAGAAACAGATACCTTCTTGTAATCAATCTGCTCTCCATCAACAGACCAAACAGGCTTGATAACCGTGTTTATCTGCTTTATTTCATATTCGTCTCCTGCTTTGTATAAAACAGTTCCTTCGTTGTCTGTCCAACCACAGAAAACGTGTTTGTCAGAAGGAGCAGTGGGGGATTTACCTAAAACAGTAATCTCTCCCACGTAATGCTTGGAGCTTTTGTTGGAGTTGGCATAAACAAGATATGCGTCTACCTTCAATACCTCTTTTTTCTTTGTCCACGTTGCTTCAAGCTTCATATTTCTGGTTATGTTTTCAATAACGTCACCAGCTTTGTAATATTTGTTTTTCTTGTTTCCGCTTTCGTCTGTGTATGTGTATCTCCAGCCACCAAAAGAATAATCTCTGAAGGTGTAGCTACTTTGAGAAACTGTCACAGAACCGCCCTTGGTAACTGTCTGAGACGTGGGAGCTTGGCCCTTTATGAAGTTGTTAGGCTCTTTTCCGTCGTAGGAAATGTAAAGCCCTTTTCCATATGAAACGGTAAACGTTTCAACTTGGTCTAAGGAAGAATTTTCTCCATCTCCAAGGCTTTCTTCTGCGTTTGCCTTTGTTACCGTGAGAAAATACGGTAATAATGCAATAAAGCAGAGAAAATATAATATTCCTTTGTAATATTTCTTTCTTGTCATATCAGCGAGATTTTACAGCTTTAAGCTTAAAACACACTTAAAAAACTATTTTTCCCATTTTCTGCAAAGGTCATTTATCTGGGATGTGAGTTTGTTATGTTCCTTGCTCTTGCTGTATTTTTTCCTTTCAATAATTGCCAAAAGTCTTCTTCCGGCAGAAAGAAGTTTGTCGTATGAGGCTGAAACACTCTTTTGACGAGAATTTGGAGCTTTAATAAGCTTGATAGTGTTTCCTGCGGATAGACATTCAAAAGTGTTTAAATTGTATGATGCTCCGTTATATGGAGCGATTGACGGAAAGTCCAGCTTTTTCGTGATCCTTTCTGCAAAGGAATCACAAACTCCGTCACCACCGTGGTTAACAAAAACCATCTTGGGCGAAGTTTTTATGTTGCCCAGCCAATCTATGAGCATATTCATATCTGCGTGTCCGCTTATTCCATCCATCTGCTCAATGTTTGCCTTTACAGCAATCTGTTCACCCATGATGTTGACGTACTTAGCTCCGTCAGTAATTATTCGCCCTAAAGTTCCTGCGGATTGATACCCAACGAAAAGAACAGTACATTCTTTTCTCCATAAGTTGTGCTTCAGATGATGCCTTATTCTTCCAGCTTCACACATTCCACTTGACGAAATAATTATCTTTGGATCAGAGTTTTTGTTGATTTCAACGGACTCTGCACTTGTAACAGTGAGGAATAGCTCTTTGAACGTGAGAATGTTTTCACCTTTGTTAAGGTATTCCAACGCTTCGTCATCGTAGTATTCCTTCAAGTCTCCTGCGTATATCTTCGTCGCCTCAACAGAAAGTGGGCTGTCCACGTAAACAGGAATAGTTTCATCTATCAAGCCTTGGCTTTTCAATATTCGGATAAGATATAAAAGCTCTTGAGTTCGTCCAACTGCAAATGATGGGATGATAACGTTTCCACCCTTGTTTATGGTGTTGTTAATTATGTCTTTGAGCTGAGTGAGATAATCCTCACGTTCTCCGTGAACCCTGTCACCGTATGTGGACTCCACTATAACTATGTCTGCCTCTGTGGGCTTTATGGGGTTTTTGATAAGTGGCCTGTCAATGTTTCCAATATCACCTGAGAAAAGAATTTTTTTCGTCTCTCCGTTTTCAGAAACAGTTATCTCTATACTTGCCGAGCCTAAAAGATGCCCCGCATCTATAAGACGTATCTTTAAAAAATCAAATATCTGATATTCCTTTTCGTATTCACAAGGGTAAAAGCTCTTTAAACATTTTTGTGCGTCAGCAACTGTGTAAAGTGGGACGTATTCCGTGCCACCTGAACGTCTTGCTCGTTTGTTCCTCCACGCAGCCTCTGTCTCTTGAATATGTGCAGAATCCAGAAGCATTATTTCACAAAGTTTGCACGTGGCTGACGTTGTGTATATCTTACCTGTGTATCCACCTGCAGTAAGATAGGGGAGCTTGCCCGAATGGTCAATATGTGCGTGGGTAAGCAAAACACAGTCAAGCTGTGAAGGAGAAATTGGAAAAGAACAGTTTTCGTATGTGTCTGCACCTTGCTCTAATCCGCAATCAATAAGAATGTTCTTTCCGTTCACTTCAAGAAGTGTACAAGAGCCTGTAACTTCATGGGCTGCACCTAAAAACGTTATCTTCATCAAATTCGCTCCTTCCTTAAAAGCTCAAAACAATACGTCCTCAAATATATATACAACAAAAAACTCGTTATCTTACAAACAAAAAAGGTTTTTTAAAATCTATTTACAATTTATAGTGTTTTTTGAAGGGTTAAAATCCCAAGGTTTCCGTAATCCATTTTTTACTCAACTCAACCCAACGTTCACAATGTGGGTTTATCTGATGGCTGTCGGGGGATGATGCTGTGGTTATGTTGCAGTTTGAAAGTCCGTGAGACCCATCAGGGAATACGTGAAGCTCAAAAGGCACTTTGTTTTGGGATAATGCCTGTGCGAAAAGTAATGAGTTCATAACAGGAACACATCCGTCGTTCGCCGTGTGCCATATGAAAGTTGGTGGTGTTTGTTCCGTAACCTGCTTTTCCAACGAAAGCTTTTCCCAGAGAGCTTTGTCATCTCCACATAAAGAGACAATCGAACCTTCGTGGGAATACTTCGGATCGGATGTGATAACAGGATAAGCAAGAATAACTGCGTTTGGCTTGTTTTCCTCGTTCTTGATGTTCAGCCTGTCAGTAACTTCTTTTTCGTTCCATAAGGTTGCTATGGATGCCGCAAGATGTCCACCTGCAGAAAAACCAATAACGACAATCTTGTCTGTGTCGATAAACCATTCATCAGATTTTTCACGCATCAGCTTTATGGATGCAGAAACCTCAGTCAAGGCTTTGGGGTATCTTTCAGGATCAACACTATAGTTCAATACAAATGCGTTGAAGCCCATGGAAAGATAATTCAGGGCGATTGGCTCAGCCTCCCTTGCTGAAGTGTATCGATATGCTCCGCCTGGAAGAACAAGAATCGAAGGATGCTTCCTTGAAGGATCAGTTTCTTCGTTGGGGTCGAGAAGATAGCAGTCCAATGTGGGAGATGCTGATGTGTCAAGATCGAAAATTTCCTTGAGCTTCAACGTAAAGGTTTTCATAAATATTCTATCCCTTTCAAAATCGGAATTGTTTCATTGTATACACTTATCCTGTGTATAAACTACAACATTTTAGATTATACCACATTCAAAAGAGAATTTCAATATTTTTTTAAATTTATTTGTGAATTATCAATTTTTTTGAATTTGCTTTCTAACTAAAAAACACCTCCAATAAAGAGCTTTTCGGCGGGATTATCAAAGGGAAAGATGCGACCTCTCCATCAAGCAAAACAGAAGGCTTTCCTCTTTTTACAATAACGGTCAAAGTGTAGTCTCCGAGTGATACTGTAGCCTCGTATGGTATGATAGGTTTGACGTCAAGACACTTGAAACTGCCAATATATTTTTCCTCACCGTCTATGGTTTTGCTTCCGCTGAATTTGAGTCCTAAAACGTGTTCGATTATTGCAACTGAATACCAGGACGCAGCACCTGTATACCAGCTCCAACCACCTCTTCCACCAAACTCTCCTGAATATATGTCAGCAGACAAAACGTATGGCTCGTTTTTGTAGGATTCTGCAGAATCCACAGTAAGACACCTTTCCAAAGGGTTAATGTCTGAAAGAAGCTTTAGCCCAAGTTCACTTTCTCCGCATTCTATCAAGGCTATGGCTGCCCATACAGCCGCATGAGTGTATTGACCACCGTTCTCCCTGACGAAAGGTGGATAATCGTTTATATATCCTCCCATTTCTGTGAATTCGGTGAAAGGTGGACTAAATAAACGCAGTAGCTTGTTTTTCTCATCGTAAAGCTCTCTGTAGGCTGTCAGTAATGCAGACCTTGCTCTCAGAAGGTTTTTGCCCCCAAGTACAGCAAATGCCTGACATAAAATGTCTGTTTTACAAGCCTTCGTTTCTCCAATTCCAAAAATAGTCCCATCGTCAGAAACACACCTTGCGTATTGTCCGTTGATGAAATATTTTTCCTCAATGAGTAGCTCTAAATTTTCTGCCATTTTCAAAAGTGATTCCTTGGTGAAGGATTGAGGGTTTTTATCACCAATGTCGCTTTGCATTAGTGGCGAAAATGCTCTCGATACCATTATAAGCAGACGAGCTGTGAAAAGACTTGTCCCTTTTCCTTCGTTACCTATTTTTGAAAACCCATCGTTCCAGTCACAGCTCCCCATGAGTGGAATACCATCTCTGCAGTTGGCATACCCACGTTTTATTGCTAAAACACAGTGTTCGTATAGACTTTGGGTTTCTTCGGTGAATATCGCCTTCTCGTACCTTTCGTTGACTCTTTTTTCAGAGCTTTCGCCTTTGTTCAACGGCTCAGATATTAAAAATTGTATCTGCTCTTTAAGGATAGATTTGTCTCCTGTCAGCTTTATATATTTTGCTGTTACGAAGGGGAGCCATAAATAATCGTCAGAGCATTCTGTTCGCACTCCTGTGTGTTCACCTTTAAGCTCGTGCCACCAATGCATAACGTCACCAGTCTTGTATTGATGACTTGCACATTTCAGTAAATGCCGTCTCACTTTGTCGGGGGAGGAGTAGACTAAAGAAAGACAGTCCTGAAGCTGATCCCTGAACCCAAAAGCGCCACCATTCTGATAATATCCTGTCTTGCTGTAAAATCTCGAAGCTGCAGTCTGATAAAACAGAAAGGGAAATAGTTGGTTGAGAGAATTCATTTCAGTCTTTGGGGTGATTTCAGGGAGAAAAGATTTTGAAAACTCTTCGGTTTTTATTTTTTCTGCCAAAGCTTCTTCTATGGTGAAAGCTATGGGCAGAGAGCCGTCTGTTAATTCTCCAAGCCTGAAAAGTATTTTTTGTCCTGTGGCAAAAATATTTATCTCGTCTCCTTGTAAAACAGGAAAACGTTTTGTGGTTTCTGTTCCTGATGCTGAGCAAAAGCCGTATACTTTTTCTTTACATAGGCTAAATGTGTTGTAGAATACAATATTGCTTTCCTTTTTGTCCTCTGTCTTTTTATAAATAATTCTGTCCTTGGACGATAGCTTTTCGCATAGTAACGGCTTGAAGCTGAATAATGCTGTAACTCCTTCTTCTGAAAACGAAACGATAACGTATTTTTCTTTTTTTGTGGGAGATACAAATACACAAAGGGAATAGTTTATTGAAGAAATCTCACCTTCGTAAATGGCGACTCCGTTTTTGCATTTGAAGGAACTGCTTGAATGACATAGATTGTACGTTTTTCCTTTGTAAAAAGCATATACCTGTTCTCCACTTATCGTAGTTGGTGAGTCATCGTAGTGGGATAGCTTCATAAGTCTTGAATTTTCTGTGAAAGTGAATCCAAGGGATGAATCAGTAACAACACTTCCAAAGCTTTCGCCGGATAGAACGTATGAGTAGGGCTTCCTTTTTTTGACTATACCCTTGTTGAAGGTGAATCCACCATCATCAATCTTAATAAAATTATCGTCTTTTTTATAGACGGGGGAGATACATTCTGCAGGATATAGCTCCTCCCTCTCCTCTGAAAAATTGATTTTGTTGGAAATCGTTTCAAATACGGCGTATGACTCTTTCGACGAGAAAAGCTCTTTGGATTGAGATATGCAGAACAAATGAATACCTGGACTTTTGTCCTTGAGATTTATCCCACGTTCGTTGCAGAGAATGGAGATAAGCTTGGATTCCGTTTTCTTGAAATAGACGTCTTCTTCATCAAAAAAGATAAATAAATCATATTTCAAATGTGCCCTGTGGGATAATACGTATGCCTTTATATGCTCCGATATCTTTTCTTTTAAAAACTCTTTGACGTGTATGGCATATATGGGATAATCTCCACTAACACCTTTTTTCCATAACTCCTCACGTATTGGTGAGAAATTCTCGCCTACGCAAACCCGATTGAAAAGAATTTGAGAGGCAGTTTTCGAGATTAATTGTGGATCTACTGATAATGGCTCTTTGGAAATCCTCCATTGTCTCCTTTTTTCCTTTTCACAGATTTTTCTGCTTTGATTTTTGTCTTTTCCAATACCTATGAAAAATCTGCACCTGCCACCTGATAAAGGGATACACCTCATATAACACAGAGGATAAACCGAAAATTCCGTGGATATACTGTCTTTTATATCAAGCTCTTCATATAGACGTCCAACGGAAAAATTATCCCTTGTGTTGCAGTATGAGTCTATCTTTTCATCGCATTGAATACAAACGGTAAAATCAGAGCCTTTTGAACTAATGAAAAAGCTTTGGCTGTCAGGATCAAATTCTGTTCTCGTTTTCATTGCAGAAAATGATTTGCCTGAATAGTACTCATCGTCATTTACCATCTGTGGTTCGAAGATAAGAAAAGGTGAGTATTTCCTTTTGATGTTGCTTTTTGTTTCTATTATAAAACAGTCGCCTTTGTCCGAAATACTGTAGTTTATACTTGATGCAAAATCCTTGTGGGATATAATGTGGGATGAATAATTTTTTCCAAACTCAAAGGAACATTCCTTAAAATTACCTGATAAAAGTGGAGCAGTATAATGAATGTTTCCTTCAAGGTCAATAAATCCTATGGCAAGTGAATGTGTCAGCTTTTGGGTGGAGAAGACAGTTTCGTTTATTGGTGTACCACGATATAGAAGCTGAACGTGACCGCAGTCTGAAACTCTTAAATCAAGATTACCGGATGATATCAATGCAGTCTTGGGATCGTCAAGTGACGGATGAGAACGAATACCTTCAAAAAGATACTTTTCTAAATCACGCCCTGACCTTGATTCGGGATTTTTGTATACGGGCGAATTGGTGGGAATCCTTTCTTTGAGCAGATCAGATGCTGAACTCATTTCTTTGTCTCTCATAAAACGATTAACGAATATATTGTCAAAACAAGCATTGGCAGAAGCTATAATACTCATTCCCATGTGGTGGGACATATAGCTTTTAACAATGGCTTTCCCATTGGTGAAATCAACACTTTCGTAAAATCCGTAACGTCCCCATAAACCACTTTCTTTGAATTTTTTCAGGTTTTGAAGTGATGCTTTCCTGTCAACGCAAATCGTCAAAAATGAGGAGTAGGGAGATAAAACAATCTCTTTTTCTGGGTATCGCTTTAAGGACAGAGAGGGAACTCCGTGGGCTTTGTATTGATAGTTGAGAGCGCTATCAAAGGAGTAAAAACCACTTTCTGACATCCCCCAAAGCTTCGATACAGATTCTCTCTTTTGAGCATTAAGCGCAAAAATAAGTGCTTCGTATGAGAAGGAGTTTTTGTATAGCGGAAGAAATAAAACGCTCATAAAATACTCAAACATCGTTCCCGACCAGGATGCCATCCCTAAAAACCCTTTTTCGCTGATGAGCATCCTTCCCAGCGATTTCCAATGTTTAATCGGCACTTGATATGTGGCAACCGCAAAATAACTGGTTGTCCTCGCTTCGCTCATAAATAAATCGTAACAGTTTTCCGTTAGTGTGTTTGTTTCTGCGTTCGCCCCGATGGCAAACAGAGATTTCTTTTTGTTGTATAAAACGGAAAAATCAGTTTCTTTTATTAAGTTGTCAACTCTCATGGAAAGGGAAGTCAGCCCTGATTCTATTAACCCTTCCTTTAGGGCTATAAGCATTGTTACAAAGTTTCCGCTGTCGACCGTTGATACAAACTTTTCTCCCAGTATTGACAAATGTTTGATGTCATACCAGTTGTATAAATGTCCGTGATATTTCTCGAGTTTTTCTATGACGGATATGCTGTTTTCAATCCGCTTTTCACATTCTTTCGTGGTTATAAACCCAAAATCCAACGCAGCAAGACAGGATAAAAGATAAAATCCAATGTTTGTAGGTGAGGTCCTGAATGCTATGGCATCTGTGGGAGCTGTTTGTACGTTATCTGGCGGCAGATGATTAGTCCTTGAATCCACGTTCTGAGCAAAAAAATCCCATATCTTTTCTGAATACCCTTCTAAAACTTCTTTTTCTTTGTGGGTTATGGATTTTTCTTCCTTCGTTGGACGTGATGAAAAATATAAAACCAAAGGAGTAAATATCCATATCGCTCCAAGTACCTTGAATAGAATATCTCCACTTATAATTAAGAATCCACCCCAGAAAACGTTGATGAAAAACTTGAAGTAGTATTTGAATATTTCAGAAGATGAGGATTTCTCACTTTGACCAAACGTGGTCCATTCCAAAAGCCCTTTTTTTGATATGAACATTCTGTATATGCTCTTTATAATCGCATCAAAGGAATAAAAAGAGTTAATGGGAAGAACCGCTATCTCGTATAATAACCTGAAAGCATTCGAGGTGTAAACCCCTGTTACCTTTGAGTAAAACCTTCTGCCTATAACTGTGCTTCTGTTGTATGCTCGAAATGGTGCAAAAACCAAAACCGACAGAAACGGAAAAAGTAAATATAAAAGTGAGAATATAAAACCATATATCCCTTCCATAATGGGTTTTGTTGCAAAATATATAATTGCTGAAAGGGAAATAACAGGTGTAATGTGACGCAGTATATTTGAAATAAGCTTGAAATCAGAATAGGGAGCAGAATGGGGATTCTTGAGAAAAATCAGGTTTTGTACGTCTCCCCTTATCCAGCGATGAAGCCTTGAAAAATAGGAGATGGCATTTGTCGGTGCATCATCTGTGGTTGTAAGGTCTGATACTAATCGACAACGTAAAAAATTACCTTCTGGCATGTCGTGGCTCAGTACTGCGTTGTCAGGTATGTTAGGGAGTACCATCTCTTTGTATAGGTTGACGTCGATTAATCCTTTTCCACAAAACACTCCACTTTCAAATATTGATTGAAATCTGTCGTATGATGCACTTTCGTAGTTGTCTACACCGCCTGCGCCTGATATGAACGATTCAAACTCTGTTTGCTTTTCGTGAACAAGGCTGAATTTAACTGCAGGCTGAAAAACACCGTAGCCTTTTACTACACATCCGTTTTTCAT
>JAEIGA010012876.1_pt1 | contig 12724 bp, 10 predicted proteins | sample 9270691 | NCBI WGS metagenome assembly JAEIGA01 (sample SAMN17057246, study PRJNA624740) | gut metagenome | biome: biome; isolation source: fecal sample | host: Bos grunniens | place: China: Xizang | collected 2019 | reverse complement strand
GGTGATGAAGGTACCAACTTCTCTTTTACAACTGCTGGAGCTGTATTGGCAAAAGTTGTCGAGCCATCAGCTGAACCAAGCAAAGGATCCTTCCTTCCCCATTGGTACAAAAATCCAAATGATTCCGGATCGTATCCATTGTTGAGAGCTCCCAGATTTCTGTCCATCATTACTGCTCCACTCATATATGTACAAGCAGTCTCGTATGGATCGTAATCCGACACCCAAATATGCCAGCTCCATATGATAGTACCTGATGCATCTTTAACTGCGATCAAGGCATTTCCTGGGATTCCGGTTGTTGTAAAAAAGATTTTACCATCCTCGAGTGACACATCACTTACAATATCACCCACCGACACGGCAGCAGTCGTATTCTTCGTTTCCCAAAGCACTTCCACCTCAACAGGGATACCAACTGATTCATTACTATTTCCTTTGACTGTGGCATCAAACACAAATGCGCCATACTCTGGAACTAAATAGCAGTTAGCGGTTCTAAAATCACTAAGATTCTTATAACCCTCAAAGTTGGTATTGAATTTTATCTGCTTACTATAAGAAGTTCCCTCACTATTGGTTGCATATGCAACTACATAATACCTTGTTCCCTCAGATAGTCCGGTGATTTCCACCTGAGATTCACCCGATGCAGCAACAACCTTAGAACCATTGTCCAGCGTCAGCCCAGGAGCAGTACCATATATGACACCAACTTCAGTGACTTCAGAGGCTCCCTCACTGACCAGATTGAATACCACAATGGCTGACTGGGAAGTCTTTTCCTTAATTCCAAGCATCTCAACCTTTGGACGCAAGCTATTTAAATATCCGTCATCCTTCATGCAGCGGACACTTAATGCAGACATATCATCGAATCTTGTCAAGCTGAAACCTTCTTCATGCTTCTGGTTATCATATGTCATTCCAGTTTCTGATGTAACTCGATTATTTTCAGTTGTCAATTCCTGAGAACTTGTCCATAACTGTATAGTCTGCATATCTCGATAACTACCAAATCTGTAAATATATGGGGAGTAAGGATACCAGGCAGACTCCGACTGATTATATTTAACCATTAGTCCATAATCATAACTACTCTCAATACAGCTTAAATCTATGAAATCAGACCAGACCTCATATGATGCCACACGGTATCCCACTGGGCACGGATCATAAATGGTCTTGCACTGATCTGACCAGAAATCAATAATCTTATCCGATGTCCAGTTTGCTGAACTTGATAATGAACGATTTGGTGACGACACCATTGTAGGTTGCTCAATCAGGTCTTTAACTGAATAAGGAGATGTATCATCCCATCTTAAGTAATCAAAACAACCTGCTGCAAACGGATCTTTTCGGCCCCACTGATAAAGTAATCCGTAAGAATCTTTATATTCTTCACCTGTACCCTGATCTGCCCTTGTTGCACCCAGATTTCTGTCATGGACATAAAATACTCCGTTTGAATTCACATACTGCTGTTCTTGAGGAGCATCCGTAACCCAGATATGCCAACTCCAGATCACTTTACCATCGGCATCTTTAGCTGCAATCAGCGCATTTCCTTCAACACCAGTCGCAACGAAATTCACATAGCCATCTTCTGTAAGGGTAGCATTCGGCACAACCTCACCTACTGCTTTGACATTGGAACCGTTTGTTTCCCAAAGCACCTCAACCGAAGAAGGAGATATGGTCGGTTCAGACGTATGGAATTCAGCATCAGGAAGAATACCGTCAGCACCGTTTCCTATGACAGACGCATTGAATTTATAACTACCAGCCGAGGTAACTACATAGCAGTTTGCTGTTTGAATTTCACTCAAATCAAAGGCCACATCCTCAACATAGGCCAAGGCACCTGCCTCAATGATATAGGATCTCTTGATGTCAAGAGGCTTCTTGCTCTGCTTGACCATCATCTTTCCATCTGTGGTGAGGATAATGAGATTAAATTTCTCATATTCTGCAGGCGGAAGGACGAAATAGAAAGGAGTCGGGGTTGACTCGTTGAGCTGGACACCATCTCCACAATTCAGTGTAATTGATTTGGATTCTGCTTTGTATAGCTGAATTTCAGGATAGTCCTCATATTTCATATTGACACTGAACTTACCACTGACCGGTCTTTCAGCTGAGAACGTGAGTGACTTGATCTTTTCCAAGCCGGTGAGATTGATCTCAAGCACACCGCAAAGGTTCTTGAAATCAAAGTTTCCTCCTTCATCGTAGGCTGCTCTTGCGACCATCGGGAATGCACCCTGATCAAAAGAACCAGCCTTATATGTCTGAACAGAGTTTAGATTAAAGATTATTGAATCTGATTGAAGGATGGCTTTTTTGTCATATGGATATATCGAATAATAATCAAAAGCTGGTGCTATTACACCTTCAAAGATAGCAGTATCAGCCAATTCACTATTCTTATTTACGAACGGATCGAAATAAGGCTGGGTATCATCAGCAGGGATTACTCCGATCTTGTCATCAGCCATCCAGAGAACTGGTGTGATTCCCTCGGCATTCTTTTCTCCCAAGACAGTCTTAGTGGCCGGATGCTCTTCCATCTGAGCATGAAAAGTCCTGGCAACCTTAACTGCCGGCTCTTCAAACTCATCAACATTCAAGCATCCTGACACCAGAACGATGCAGGAGAGGATATAAATGTATTTATATAGTCTATTCATAGTGATCCATCATTTATTCCCATTCATAACCCTCATCTGGAAGTCCTTCTGTTCCACCTGGCTTCTCAGAGGTGATATCATCACCTGGACGCTTGCCTGGTTCCATAAGCCATACCTTTTCATCCTCAAGGTTGAAGTATACGTCGTAGTTGCCTTCTGGGGCTTTTACATAAATATTGTTCGAAGTATTTAATGATACTGATATCTCAGCATTTGCTGGAAGTGTAGATGGTCTTGAAACTCCCCACCATTTATCTGATCTGCCTGTAACACTAATTTGAAACTTAATCAACTCGTCGTCACCACCATATGTTGTTGATTTTGCCCAAATGAATGGAATATTCTTGGCGACATAATAGTCACCTTTCTTCGTCATCAGACCGACTGCAGCTGAATTATCCCATACAGCATCTTGAATTGTTCCCGTAACTGTGTAAGTGGTCTCAACTGGGGCTGGTGCTGCCTGATCAGGGGTCTTTCCGTCAGTCATAAAGTATAACTTCGAAAGATCAGATGAAAGGTAGACGTCATATGTTCCTGCAGGAACAGCTATACCTGATACCCCTGATCTCACATCCATAGCAGTATTTGAATAGAATTCGCCATCATGTCCAACTGTTTCTTCCCAAATTCCTCGAACGATACAGATCCAACCATCTGTATCAAGTGTCAAATTTCTGTAAACATAAAACTCTCCCTCATCTCTCATCCTATCTTCTTCATTAAGTCCCCATGCATTGAAGTCTCCTATCAAGTAGCAATCGGAAAGTTCGGGATCAGGTTCTGGTGCAGGAGGTATACTGCTTCCATCATCCTTCATACAACGAACTGGGTAGGAATCACCATTACTTCTAGTAGAATTTACAATATTTCCACTCGATCCAGCATATGAATCATAATAGATAGCGTCTACCTCATAACGGGATGACGTAGCGTTTGACACCCACATATAGGCATAATGTCCATCATCATTCATATAATTGCCATAACAATCTGTGTGTGGAGTGCCTGGATACCATGCAGTATTATATCCGTCATAGCAAAACTTCACTCCATGGGTAGCAACTTTTGGAGACTTCAAACAAGCATATACATCTTTTGTCGCTACTCTATAGCCAACTGGGCATGGATCATACATTGTTTTATTTGTAGGTGACCATAATAAGTAATCCCACGGTTCAAGCCATGAATGAGATTTTTTTGCCGAAAATTCGGTCGGATTTGCAACTGATTGTTCAACAGTCGTATATGGACTGCTTGCCAAGGTATAGGCACCCATAATAAATGGATCTTTACGTCCTCTTTGATAATGAGTTCCGACAGACTCCTTCCATTGATTATTTATACCACTATTAGGACGTATAGCCCCAAGATTCCTATCCATAACATAATACCCTGAAGCCCCATTTATGTAGTAGTGGTTCTCGGGTTGATCAGTAATCCAGATGTGCCAGCTCCACAAAATTGTTCCTGATGCATCCTTAACGGCAATCAAAGCATTTCCTTCAACAGGATTTGCTACAAACTTCACATATCCGTCTTTGAATTGAACATTAGAAATGATACTGCCTTCTGTAGTTTTGACTGTACCGGCTGTTTCCCATAGAACCTCAACTGAGGCCACATCTCCAACCCACTCAGTACTATTTCCCTTGAACGATGCATCAAATCCATATTCACCGGGCTGAGATATAAGATAGCAGTTGGCTCTTCCGTTCTGGCTTAAGTCATATTCTCCCTCAATAGGCTCCCAATCTGTTTGCTCATCAGTATGTGATATATAGCATGCTGGACCACCTATAAATACGGTACCCCATTGATCCTCATATCTTTGTCCAACTAAGGTAACTATATCTCCCTCATTAATACCAAGGTCTTTAAATGAATCATCACATGAAGCCGACCAAGTAGAAGTCAGAGATTCTACACATACAGAACCAGTCGCATCAACAAGATCAAAAGATCCTCGCGTATGATCCACTATGTTAGAAACCTTTCCTGTCAGTTTATACCAAGGCAGTGTCCCAGAAGATTGTGCAATGAAATCAGCGACACTTAACTCAAGCGTTGTTTCATGAGTTACATAATATGCAGGACCCTCCACAATTGGAGTGCCATCATATTGCCCCCTAGTACCGACCAAAGTAACAATATCTCCCTCCTTAAGATTAAGTTCAGAGAACTTGCCTTCGTAGTCAAGAGATCTATGAGGGTTTAAACCATTGACAAATACGATACCCGTACGATCTTGAAGGTTAAAAAAGCCATACTTGGTATCTTGAAGGTTTGTTATCATTCCCCTGAGTTTATACCACTTATTCGGGTTGGGATATGCAGCAAGGAACTTATAAAGATGCACTTGCTCAATATCAGCACCCACTAATATGGAGTCAGCTTGATGAACTGTAATTTCATCAACAACCAGGTCATTCGTGATTGAAATAGTCACCAGAGCAGATCTAGTCCCATTTATTTTAAGTTCCTGTGCTGAAATTTTCAGGATATCTCCTTTTTCAGAAATACCAACCCAAAGCCATGGATCAACTCCCGAACTATCAATATAGGAAGTTTCGATTGTGAGTTCTCGATTAGTCTTGATGGGAATTTCTATATACGTGTTGACATTGTCAAAAGAGACGCTGTCAGTCTCAATCACCAGATATGGCAATGCACTTTTCACGTCATCGATATCCTCAATTGTACAATTGACAAAGAAGCTGGTCAAAGACAAGAGGAGAAAAACTTTAAATATGTCATTCAATCTTTTCATTTCCTTATTCTTGTCTTATTTAACCTTAATCAAATTGAGACCGATACCCACAGTCAAGGCATCTGCCATGTATCCTGTTCCATTCATGGCGTAGTACCAACTTTGACCTTTGTAGTATCTTGCGTTGATGAAAAACGTCCTTCCGAAATTGAGGGATGCTCCGACAAAGGCTCCCACATTGTATTTCAGTGCACCCTCGTCAGGAGAGATTTCAGTCTCATTACCAGAATTGCCATAATCGATGCATGAAGAATCCAAGAGTATATTCTGATATGCACCAGCCTCAAGAGAAAGGAACTTGAATGGTGTGATGACCACGTTGACAGGAATATTGATATTTGTCTGATTCAGTGTAACCTTACCTTTGCCGATCATATAGTGACCACCCTGAAGCATATAGTTTGCGCCGGCCTTAAGACCTAGCCATTTGGTCATATTTGTCGATAGGAAAGCACCGCCATATCCATTCAGATAAGGGATTGGAGAGAAATAATCAGTTGTCAACTGAGTGGCGACACCTCCACCGGTAACACCTATCGCTACCTTTGTACGATCTCCACCATCATCCTTCATTTTAATGTTTTCTTCACCTTCAACCGCTTTCTTCTTCTCGGTCTTGTAGCCAAGAAACTTAAATTCAATCGTAGCTCCTGGGGTTGTGGTGATGGAATATTTACCTTTTGCATTGGTCATGACACCAGTCTGGACACCATTTTCCAAAATGATGACACCGACCATAGGTGTGTTTCTTTTATCAGTCACGACACCGGACATGGTCACCCATTCTTGCGCATACGTACTGACCGAACTGAGCAGCAGGAAGATTACTGCTAATTTAAGTCTCATAGTTTAGCGGATAAGGTTTAGGAATTCGTTACGTGTTCTTTCGTCTTTAAGGAATATTCCACTGAAGGCTGATGTGGTGGTCATGGCGTTGGCCTTTTGCACACCTCTGAGGGTCATGCAAGTGTGGGATGCCTCGATTACGACAGCCACTCCGAGCGGATTGAGAGTGTCCTGGATGCAGTCGCGGATTTGGGTTGTGAGTCTTTCCTGGACCTGAAGACGACGGGCAAAGGTCTCGACCACGCGGGCTATCTTGCTCAGTCCTGTGATCTGGCCGTTAGGAATGTATGCAACGTGAGCCTTGCCGATGAACGGCATTACATGATGCTCACAAGTAGAGTAGAGTTCAATATCCTTTACGAGCACCATCTGCTGATATTCCTCCTTGAACATTGCACTGCGAAGAATCTCAGAACCATCCTGATGGGCTCCGTGTGTCAGGAACTGAAGGGCCTTTGCGACACGCTCCGGTGTCTTGATCAGGCCTTCTCTCTCAGGGTCCTCTCCCAGAAGCCTAAGAATCTCTTTATAATGAGCAGCTATCGCAGCTGTGGTCTGCTCATCGTAGTTCTCTATCTTGTTGTATGCCATATTTTATAACTTTCTAATTTCCAATGAGATTGAAGCCTCATATTGTTATTGGTACAGATATTGCACCACCGGATTATAATCTTTTGTAAAAAAACACACAAATTTAGGAAAAAGAAACCGTATATAAGGTTTTTTTATCTATATTTGCGGCCCTTTTTAAAGGAACCGATGCTTATGCGTTGATAATTAATAATTTAAACTTATAGAACTATGTATTGGACACTTGAACTTGCATCTAAGCTTGAGGACGCTCCATGGCCTGCAACAAAGGAGGAGCTAATCGACTATGCAACACGTTCTGGAGCATGGGCAGAGGTGGTTGAGAACCTTGAGGAGCTCGAGGACGATGGCGAAATCTACGAAAGCATCGAAGACATCTGGCCAGATTATCCTTCAAAGGATGACTTTTTCTGGAATGAGGAGGAGTATTAGTAGATTTCACAAGGGAACCACCTTGTAATGCATTCAAAGCAATAAGAGCAGACAAACTGATTTGTTTGTCTGCTCTTGTTTTTTTTCAAGGATCTGACCAGATTTTACAGAGATTCTGCACCAAGTATCTCATCCAGGACAGGATAGATTTCACTTTCCGCATAGTATGGGTGGATGTGGAAGTATGGATTGCCTGTGAGCATGGCCGAGAGCTGGGTCTTGCTCCTGTCATAGAAAATATGACAGGGTTTGCCAAGTTTCTCTGCATAGGCCAGTTCGTATCCTACTCCAAGCGAAGGACATGAGCACTCAGCAATTACCACATCGCTTTCTCGCAGCCAGGCAGTATCTTCGTCATAAATCTCCACATCCCTTTTTCCTTGCTCCATAAGGTTGAGTTCGGGACTTCCGATATGTTCAGTCAAGACTATATCTGTTCTCTGAATATATTCAATGAGCCTTTTGTAGAGGTTGGCATCGATTCTGCCTCCGCGGATGGATCCGCCGAAATATACCTTTTTCATAATATTTTTCTATCTGAAATCTGTTCTTTTTAAATCTGATCTCTTTAACGCTCTATACTGCCTTTCATGCATTGCGAACTCAAGGAGTTCTTCGTCGTCCTGGCCGCAATCCCATCCATTATCCTGCATTAGAATGCGATATTTTTCCAGTTCATCAGGATATAGTTCCTGTGGATTCCCGGTATAGAATTCAAATCCTCGCTGGTCAACCAATTGTACGATTTCCGGATCCAGAGCGCCTGGAAGCTGCCCCATACGCCCGAGAATCATATTCCATGTATCTTTATCGATGGTGCTCCAGCGTGGCTGTCCCTTGTGCATATTCAAGATGTTCATCAAAGCCGTATTCTTCACATACTGACTGAACGGGGTCACAAGAGGAGGGGTTCCCAGGAGAGGCCATATATGCTCGACTTCATCCAAGAGTTCTCTTATCAACTGATTCATAGTGATTTCCACCTTGCCCTGAGAGCGGAGAGCGAAATTGACTGCTTCCAAAAATCCATCCAGATCTGACATAAGCGAACCAATCATTCCTCCTGGCAGGCTGCTGGTTGTCAACAATGAGTCAACTGGCTGGACACCACGCTCCGTTAAATCCTTCATATATTTCTGATTCAAGGACTTAACCTCATTATATGCCTGACTATCAATATCTTTAATCAAGAATCCATCTTCAACCAGCAGATCTCTGACAGCAGACACTTCAGGATGTCCTTTTCCCCAAGCCAGAGGTTCCGCCGCCACATCAATATAATCTGCTCCTGCACGAGCTGCCTCGAGAGTAGAACTCACAGAAAAGTTCGGACCGCCGTGGGTGTGATACTGGACAGGTACTGCAGGGTATTGCTTCTTTATTCGGGATATAAGCTCGGCAATGAATGCTGGCTTCCCCACTCCAGACATATCCTTGATACATAGCTCATCACAACCATATTCAATAACCTTATCAGCAAAATCAAGGTAGTATTCAATTGTCTGAACTGGCGATATGGAAAGTGCGACCTGAGAGATCATCCCGGCTTTGTGGGCATATTCGATGCTTGGCAACAGATTGCGATGGTCGTTGAGTCCACAGAAGGAGCGTGATATGTCAGTGCCTTGAGCCTTCTTGACTTTGAACATCAGCTCACGGACATCAGCTGGCACAGGATTCATTCTCAGCGCACTAAGTCCCCTCTCAAGCATTATGGTTCCGATTCCGGAATTTTTGAAAGGTTCTGTCCACTCCCGTACTGCCTTATTGGGATTTTCCCCCATCATGAGACAGACCTGTTCAAAGGCCCCGCCATTGGTCTCGACACGGTCAAAGCAACCCATGGCGATGATAGCCTGGGCGACCTCCTTGAGCTGAGCGACAGACGGGAAATATTTTCCCCATGACTGCCACATATCTCTATACGCGAGCGAGAGTCTTACTTCCTTTTTCATTGAGCTAATCAATTGTAATTATCTCTGTACCAGCTCGAACCACATCTCCCTCCTGCACATTTACAGAGGCAACGGTTCCGGCAAACTCAGCCTGTAGCTCATTCTCCATCTTCATGGCCTCCAGCACGACAACAGCTTGACCTGCTTGGATTTCATCTCCTGGCTGCACGAGAATTTCAATTATGGTTCCCGGAAGTGGGGCAATTATATTCTTTTTCATTACAAAGGCATATTATCATGTTTCTTCCATAGAGCTGCCGGCCTGGTGGCAGAAATTTTCTCCAAAGCGTCAATCACTCTCCTGCGGGTTGTACTTGGCTCTATGATTTCGTCAAGGCTTCCGTTTTCGATTGCATTCTGGGGATTGCTTATTCTTGACTTATAGTCTTCAATAAAATCTTGCGGCCTTGATGATATCACTTCAGCAGCACTCTCGGCACCCATAACTGCGATCTGAGCTGACGGCCATGCAAAATTCACATCTCCGCCCAATTGTTTGCATCCCATCGAGACATATGCACCACCATAAGCCTTTCTCAGCACAACCGTGACTTTGGGAACTGTGGCCTCTCCGTATGCATATATGAGTTTAGCTCCTTGGGTTATGACTCCTGAATATTCCTGCTGTGTTCCGCAAAGAAAGCCCGGAACGTCGGCCAATGTTATGATCGGGATATTGAAGGCATCGCAGAAACGGACGAAACGGGCAGCCTTTCGTGAGGCATCACCATCAAGCACGCCTGCAAGAATCTTCGGCTGATTGGCAACCAGAGCCACTGACCTTCCGTTCATACGGGCAAATCCGACAACGATATTCCTTGCCCATCCTTTATGCACCTCGAGGAATCTTCCTTCGTCGACAATGCTTTCTATAACCTTATATATATCATATGGTTTCTTCGGATTGTCCGGAACTATTTGATTTAAAGATTCATCAATGCGGTCTATGCTATCGTTTATCTTGTATCTTGGGGTTTGCTCCCTGTTATTCGATGGCAGATAAGCAAGCAGCTGGCGTATGGCCTGAAGCGCTTCATGTTCATTATCCTCTGCGAAATGCGCGACTCCGCTTTTGCTTGCATGAACTCCGGCACCGCCAAGTTCTTCCTTTGTAACATCTTCTGCAGTTACTGCCTTGACGACCCCTGGGCCGGTTATGAACATATATGAGGAATCCTTGACCATCACGGTGAAGTCAGTGAGAGCCGGAGAATATACAGCTCCACCTGCGCATGGACCGAATATTCCGGAAATCTGAGGAATGACACCTGAAGCCTTGATATTCCTCTGGAATATATCTCCGAAGCCAGCCAAGGATCTTACGCCTTCCTGAATGTGAGCTCCTGCACTTTCGTTGATTGCTATCAGCGGCACCATATCCGTGAGTGCCATGTCCATAAGTTCACATATCTTTTCAGCTGTGGCTTCCGTCATGGATCCTGCGTTGACAGAAGAATCCTGGGCATATGCATATACTGGGCGACCATCAATCATTCCACGTCCGGTCACGACTCCATGATTATGGAGAACCTCAAGACTCCCTTGATCAACTAGGGAGCAGAGTCTTTGATATGCGGACATTTTGTTCATATCTTCCAAAAATAGTGGTTTTGACACTCAAAAGCAACATCACAGTGATAAAAAATTATTTTCTATATTTGCACCTGTAACTAAAAACTAAACGACATGAAGAAAATTTTTCTTTGCATGATTTTCATGCTTGCGCCGCTTGCTGCGGCATTTGCACAGGATGTCATCGGAAAGTGGAAACTTGAGGATGGATCAGCTATCGTAGAGGTATACAAACAGGGGGATGTTTTCAATGGTAAGATCGTATGGCTTCAGAATCCTACTGAGCCAGATGGTTCTCCAGCTGTGGATGACAACAATCCCGATGCGAAGCTCCGTTCACGCAAACTTATCGGTTTGAACATGCTCAGCAACCTTAAGAAGGATGGCAGCGAGTATACTGGAGGCTCAATCTACGATCCAGGCAACGGCAAGACCTACAACTGCTCAATGAAGGTTGAAGGCGACGTTCTCCACGTTCGTGGATCGCTGGATAAAAGAGGCCTTCTGGGACGCACTATGGATTGGTTCAGAGTCAAATAATGAAAAAAATCAAAAATCCATATGAGGGTATGGAGGACAAGGGCTATTTCTGTTTTGCCTGTTGTCCTTCAAACCCTTTTGGCTTGAAGATGGAGTTCTTCGAGGATGGAGAAGACATCGTATGCTTCTGGGAACCTCGCTCTGAGTATCAGAGCTGGATCAATACGCTTCACGGAGGCATCCAGGCCACTCTTCTTGATGAGATAGGCGGCTGGGTTGTGAACAGAAAACTACAGAAGGCCGGCATGACCACAAGTCTCGCAATGAAGTACCGTAAGCCGGTTCCAATCGGTGAGGGAGTTGTGCTTGAACTTCGTGCACGCATCAAGGAAATGAAGAAAAGTTTCGCATTCATCGAGGCTACACTCAGCCATGAAGGTCAAGTATGTTCTCAGTGCGATATGATATATTTCTGCTTTTCAGAGGAAAAGTCCGCTTCAGAATTCGGTTTCTACGGATGCCATCTGGAACAGGAATAAGACTGATATAAACAATGTTTTCGAAGAAGTTACCACCATATCTACTTGGTAAATACCAGCTTATGGGCACAGTGACCTTCTCTGTGCTGTTTGCTATCGTGTTCCTTAATCTGTATATCCCCTTTTCAGATACTGCATGGTTCGGACTCGGAAATTCAGAAGCTTTTGATAACACACTGATCTTTATATTTTCATCCATTGCCATGCTTATCTTCAGCAGAATGCTGATGTACAAGGCCAACAAGATGAGAAATTTGACATATTTTGAATATGTCATTTGGTGTATTTTGGAAATTATGGTAATCTGCTCGATCTATACCAGGATGACCATAAATATCTTCCATCCCGAAAATCACACATGGATGGATATTTTCTCACATTCTCTGCCATATTGCGCCATTGCGCTCTGCATTCCATATTTCATGACAGGAATGTATTTCGCTATCATTGATAAGAACAAGACTATCAGGCTCTTGAATTATGAGAATATCGTGACCGACGAGGCGCCTAAACACGAAACTCAACTTCAGAAAATCACTCTATACGACAATAGTGGCACTCTCAAGATGTCTATCAACGTGGACAACTTGTACTATATAGAGTCTGATGATAACTACATCAAGGTCTGGTACACAAACAGCCAGGGTGAACTCCAGCAATATCAACTCCGCTGCCGTCTGAAGACAGTGGAAGACAGCTTCAAAAGCAGCAATCTCCTTCGCTGCAATAGAAAGTATATCGTGAATATGGACAAGGTCTGCAATTTCCGCAAGGAAAGCAGCGGTTATGTGCTTGAACTTCGTGCACGCATCAAGGAAATGAAGAAAAGTTTCGCATTCATCGAGG
>JAEIGA010012875.1_pt1 | contig 12724 bp, 9 predicted proteins | sample 9270691 | NCBI WGS metagenome assembly JAEIGA01 (sample SAMN17057246, study PRJNA624740) | gut metagenome | biome: biome; isolation source: fecal sample | host: Bos grunniens | place: China: Xizang | collected 2019 | reverse complement strand
GCGATTCCGGCTGAAAGCGGGATGCCGAGGAACTGCGAGGCGATGATGCCGAGCGTGTAGAGGCGCACGGCATTGTCGATCACGCGGAACGCGACACCACACCAGGAAAGCACCTGGCGCACGCCTGGGCCATACCGCCGTTCTAGGTATTCAACAGGCGTCGCGAGGTTCGCCCTCTGCCAGCGACGGGCGAAGACGAATGTCCCGACGAGGATTGCAAACGCCGTGGACCAGAAAACCGTGAGCCCCACAAGTCCGTCCTCGTAGCCGATCTGCGCGTATGCGATGAACACGAAGCAGCTGATCATCGCCATGTAGGAACTGATCGCACCCATCCACCACGGCACCTTCTTGCCGCCAGAGAAGAAGTCTCCCGCATTCTTAACCTTCTTCCCCATGACAAGGCCAACGCCGATAAGCAGCACGGCGTAAACGCCAAGCACGGCAATATCCAAAGTGGTCAATGGGATGCTCATATTCACGTGAATAGTATACCAAAGTTCGCTCGCCGACTGCATCCCCTTGAGGAATACAATTGCATCCCTTTTAGGAAATGTGGTATAATGCCGCCAATGGCTACAATACTATACTTCCAACCGGCGACAAAGACTTTCGCGCCTGAAAAGCTCGCCGGAGTGCGCGACATCATCGAGAAGCGATACCATCGTGTGCAAATAATCGAGGAAAAGCCGACTTCGGAACTTGTGGATGAGCTTTGGGCATTTTGGAACCCGCTTGGCGCGATAATAGACTGCGGCGGCGAATACAACGACATAGACGCTGGAATTTTCGGCTCACATCCAATAGTTTTCATTGGGCACAATCCAGACACACTTCCGAAGTCGTGCCTGCTCGTGAGCAACAACCAGCGCGAGACTGCGCGGGCGGCAGCACGGGAACTACTGTCCACCGGCTACGAAAACTTCGCTTTCGTGCACAATGCGGCACGCAAGAAATGGAGCGAACTCCGCGAACGCGGCTTTACCGAGGCGCTCACCATCAACGGCAGGCGCTGCGCCGTGTTTCGTCCGTCAGACGCTTCGGGCGGCAGTGTCGGATGGATGAAGGGACTGCGGCACTTTCTCACTACATTGAAGAAACCCTGCGCAGTGTTCGCGGCCAACGACAAGACGGCCGAGGGCGTCATCTCCGCAGCAACCTTAGAGGGTTTCAACTCGCCAGGCGACATCGCTATCGTGGGCGTAGACAACTATGAGCCGATTTGCGAACACATCACACCACGGCTTACCAGCATCGAGCCGGACTTCCGACGCGGCGGGCGTCTCGCCGCGACAATGCTGCTGGGACTTGCGATGTCAAAGGGGAAATGGCGCGGCAAACGCCATCAGACTTTCGGACCACTCAGAGTAGTCCGCCGCGCATCAACGCACATCCTTGCCGTGCCCGACAAAGCGGTTTCAGATGCGCTGGACCTCATCCAACGCGAAGCCTGCAACGGTCTTCAGGCCGCTCGCGTCGCCGCGCTCTTCCCCTGCTCGCGCCGACAGGCCGACAACCGCTTCAGGAGGGCGACAGGACGGTCAATACTGGAAGAGATCCACGCCGTGCAGCTCGAACGCGCAAAGGAACTTCTACGCGACACATCCGTCCAGTTGAAGACGATATCGGACTACTGCGGCTTCACCAATCCAAACTCGCTGCGCAAGTTCTTCCTAAAGGCCACTGGAAAGACAATGACCGCATGGCGAGACACATCAGCCCACGCCGAGGTATCCTACTAATAATGCACATCCTTTCGCGGCGTTGGGTAGTGCTTAAGTGTTTGGGACCCTTGTGGTACGGTCGATGTGACACGGTCATCGACAATCCTCGCCGATTTGCGATCCGTGGCAAGATGATACTCGTCCGGAATATCGTCGCTCATATTGTAATAGTAATAGGCGCTCTCCAGCGTCAGCACAGACTCCTTAACACCACGCCTTTGAGATAAAGCCCTTCGGGAAAACTTAAAAGAACAGGATGGTCTTCCGCCTGCGTGGTCCTTGCTATAACCTGAAAGTTTTTACCGGCATCATGCGCGGCATCGGCGAGAGTTTTCTCGAAAAGCTCCGGAGTCATCGCCCCCGAACACGAGAAACTCGCCAGCACTCCGCCGCTCTTAAGTATCTTCATGGCCAATAAATTGATGTCCTTATAGCCGCGTGCTGCTTTCATGACATGCGATTTTGACTCTGCGAACTTCGGCGGATCGAGGATGATGAGATCGAACTTCTTTCCTTCATCACGACACTTGCGCAGATATTGAAACACATCCTCCTGGACATACTGCATATTGCTGTCGCATATATGCTGGAGAGTTTCGTTTTTCTTCGCCAGCTCAAGCGCATCGTGCGAGACGTCTACCTGAACGACATTGTTGGCCCCCGACACGCGGCAGGCATGGCCGAAACCGCCTGTATAACAAAAGCAATTAAGCACATCCGCATTGTTCCCTAAAGCTCCGACAATCGCACGCGCATCACGCTGATCGAGATAAAAACCTGTCTTATGACCGTTTCTCACATCCACATAAAAGCGCACATTACCTTCGACAATCTCAATAAGTTCCGGCATCTGAGAGCCCGCAAGATGTTCGAATTGAGGCTCTAAAGAAAAGCCTTCCTTGGCACGCGCGGAAACATCATTTCTTACGGCCACCCCCATACAAAACGGAGCGTACTTCATCAGAGCCTCTGCGATTTCGCGCTTTCTCAAGTCGGCGCCGGCGCTTGTGAATTGGCAGACCACCCATCCCGCATAATAATCCGCCACGACCCCCGGAAGAAAATCGCTTTCGGCATTTACCAGCCTAAGGGCGTTCGTTGAAGCGTTCGCAAAAAAGACGGCGCGCCGGCCAATTGAGGAGGCAACGAGCTCATCTATGCTCTTCGGTCTCTCGGCCCCGAAAGAAATCATTCTCACTCTGATCTGCGAAGACGGAGAATACCAACCAAAACCGAGGCTTTCGCCCCCGCTCGAGAAAACTTCGACCAATGATCCCTTCTGGGCCGAAGGTTCTTTCGCGACAGCTCCGCTGAATATCCACGGATGACGGCGGCGAACGCTGTAATCACGTTTAGGCTTTAAAATTATTTTTTCATTTTCCATTGTTTCCCCCTTTTGTTGACAGTTTTACTCTTCCCACACGCCTCATATCGTGTTGATAGGCGTAAGATGTTGAAATCAAGATCGTGTGACTCCCTGAGCGTCCTACGTGATCAGGATTAAGAACGCTTGCTATATTCAAAAAAACGCTATCCTCGCGTCCAAGGCCTGCGTCGGCCAACGTCGAAAGGCTGAAACGGCAACGAACTCTCCAACAACCGCTCTCGGACGTGTCTGAAACATATTTTGCGCCGAATGCACGGCCAAGATTTTTAGGCGGCGCAACATTCCATTTAGCGCTTCCGAAATCGCCTGCGCGGATGCGCCCGTCGGGAGAGAGGAAATACGCGCGGTAATCAGAACTTTTCCCAGTTGAAAAATAAAATTCGATATCATCGCAATACGCTATGGAAGGATCACTTTTAAGACGAGCAGCAGCAATCGGCATTTCAAGTTCAAGATATAAATAAAACGGATCATTCGCGAACTTGGCAGAAAGCTCTATCGGAGAATAAAGTTCACCTCCAGAATAGAACATCTTTATTTTCTTGGGCGAGATATCTTCCCACCGGACATTTTCTATACCCCCGCCAGCATCTTTGATTTCTACCGAATCCCATACCGGAACTTCTTTCGTGTGGCTTTCTTCATATTGCCTCTGCCCCGCCAACATATACTGCCAGACATCAAGTCTAAAAAGCTCCACACGACGCTTCTCAAGTTCGGTGCCGTCGGCGACGGCCTTCTCTGCTTCTATCATGAGATTGGATAGCTTATCCATAACCTCGCGCGTAAGAACATTCCCCCACATGCACTCCAACGACGACTGACTCATGCCTGCGGGACGCAACACGGCCGAAGCGTAACGCTCCTCAACGATATTATATATTTTTTTCAACGGCTCCGAGGCTTTTCCGCAAGCCGAAAAATACTCATTTAGGAGTGTGTCCGCGCTGAGCAAAGGATCGCTCATCCACCTGAACTGCAGGTAGGTATCTATTGAGCCATTCATTCCGCAATGATAAATGCCCTGAGAAAAATTCAGCGCCTTAAATCTGTGATATTGCTTTTGCGCATGATGCGCAAAAAAACCAGGCACCCCTATAACTCCGGAATAATTATAAATCTCTTTGGGAAATGTGTTATAAAGCCACAGCGCGAAGCGTTTTTCCGGGTACGCTTTTGCCCATTCGTCAAGTCTATCCATCTGGCGCTTAAGGATGACGTTCTTATAAGGCATTCTGTTGTTGAAAAGGCAGAAATAAACCGTCACATTGTCTTCAAGCGTTATCCCCGCAGGCACTCCTTCATGGGTCGAATAGGCAAGCGTATTGATTTTCTTTCCGGGGTGAGAGAGCGCAATTTCTCTTGCAACCTTATTCACGAACTTAAACCAGTATGTGGAATGCTGCGAACTATCTTTTGCACGATCAATCTCATATTCCTTTCTGCAGCGCTCGCAAGCGCAGAAATCAGTATTGTCCATCGGCTCAAGACTTATGCAATTCTCTCCCCAGCGACGATTATCTTTTGGACCGTTAAAATAATCACGGACATCTTTCACCGTCTGATTGACGACCCTCGGATCGCTGTAACACAGCTGGCTTGGTCTTACACCTTCTTTTAAAGGCTTGGAAAAATACTCGGGCCGATACTCTTCGAATTTATCGTTATCTTCGTCATCCTTCTCCCAAAACCTTGCGTACCAGCCGTAAAATGAATGATTCGCCTCGGCCTTTTCGCCGAAAGCGCAATGACGCAAAAGAAAAAGTTTTGTCTTCAATTTCACATTTTCTTCGCCACTGTTTCCATAAGCAAACTCATAATACTTTTTATACCCTTCGCTTTCGGCAGGCGCGCCCTGAGAATCTTTCCAGAACGTAAAATTAAAGTCTCTGTCGAAAGTGCCTCCCCTATACTTGAAAAAAGGCGCCTTGCGCTTAAATGAATATTTCACCGATAACGCACGTCTACTTGGAACAATTGTCCCAAAGTCGGTAGGATCAAGCCATTTGACGCCTAAAGTATCAGACAAAAAAGAATATAGCGCGTAAGTTGTTGCTCTTCGAAGAAACGGCTCTAAGACAGGATGATCTTCGGTTATAACGGAAACATCCCCTTTTTTATCGTCATCAAGCCCGATAAGCTCAATTGCGCCTTTTCTTACGTCAACGACAAACTCCTGTTCTTTAAAATCGGACAAGTCGAATCTGCTTTTGGAAGTAGGCCCGACAAGAATGGAAATCTTATCTTTTAACGCCATATCGTCCGTAACTATCGGAAACTGGGCGCCTGTCATATTCTCCAAATGACACTTGAGCTCCATAGCGGCGAAACTCGCGACCATTGTGGAATTAGAAGAAACGACTATCTGCGCAAACGCCCGACCGTCCTTTGCCAGCAACAGCTCATCGCCGGCGAAAAAACCGGACTTTAACGTCGTGCAGGCGGCGCACGAAAGCAGAGCCGCCAGAATCACAACCGACCCTTTTACCGTCCCCGGTCTCACAATCACCTACCTCGCGGCGAAAATAAAACCGGGGAGAAAGACATAGAAGGCAAAATTAAATAATGCCAGTTTCCGACAATGTCTTTTTCATCTGCTCAAGTTTCGCGTCATCTGTTTGACACAACGGCAGACGGAACTCACGCTCAAACTTACCCATCAGCCAAAGAGCCTCTTTGACCATGACGGGATTTACGTCAATGAAGAGATCTCTGAAGAGAGTGTAATACTTCGCGTGATATTCTCTTGCTTTGACAAAATCACCCTTGAGCGCCAAACGGACCATATCACCCATTTCGCGCGGGATAATATTGGAAGCGACGGAAATGACACCTTCGGCACCGACTGAAATCATCGGCAAGGTAAGCGAATCATCACCGGAAAGAACAGTAAAATCAGGAAGAACGTTCTTAATGGCAGATACTCTCTCGACACTGCCGGCAGCTTCCTTTATCGCGACAATGTTTGGATGCGCGGCGAGCTTGACGACGACATCGAGAGGGATTTCCTTCCCGGCGCGGCCAGGTACGTTATATAAAATAACCGGGAGGCCCAAATCTGCCACCGTCATAAAGTGACGGTAAAGCCCTTGCGCATTAGGCTTGTTGTAATAGGGCGTTACCTGAAGGGTCGCATCGGCGCCCCCCATTGATATGGCCGCTTTCGTAAGCGAGACGGCCTCGGCGGTCGAATTGGAACCTGTGCCGGCAACAATCAGCGCCTTACCCGCGGCATATTCAATAGTCTTTTCCACCACCTCATGGTGCTCGGCATGGTTCAAGGTCGGCGACTCTCCGCTTGTACCGACGGCGCATATACCCTCTACGCCACCTTCCACCTGCGAAGCAACCATTTCTTTAAGTTTACCGTAATCAACAGCGCCGCCCTTCATAAACGGGGTCGCCATTGCCGTAATTGTTCCTGAAATTTTCATGTCGTTAATTATACCAAAAAATTTGCTTGAGATGCGCCCATTCCCTCACTTTCGGCGTATTATCAAAAGCGATGCGGGAAGAGCCACAAAAAGCGCAAACAGTAGCGAGCCCAACGCTCCTTTGGCGATCGTGATGAACGGAATCGCAAATGAAGCCGGAAGTCCCCAATTAGACATAGCGGCTCTCGTGGCAAAAGTAAACAGCCACCCGACGACGGCGCCCGAGAGAAAGCCTACGAGAATTCCGCCCATCGCCACCTTTATCGCCTCTGAAACTAAAATCGCCGCGATATACCACCTGCTTGCTCCTACAGCTCTTAATACGAGAAATTCGCGCCTACGAGCGTTTACGGAAGCTGCAAGCATTGCGATAAAACCCAAAGAAACGACGGCTATAAAGATAAAAGGCACGCGCGCCATCGAGCCTATAATATCTACTCCGTGCGCCAGCGTCCCGTCGGAAATCTCATCACGCGCATGAAGCCTTACCGTATTTTTATTTACATCGGAAGAATTGACGCCTAGAATTCTCACAATTTCGTTTTCAACTATCCGCCCCGCTTCAAAAACCCCGTGCTTATCAAGAAAACCCTTTTCGAAATCTAGCCAAAGATGCGTCATTTTAACCATCGCCGCCGGACGGCTGTCAGAAGCCATAATAGTATCAAAAGACACAAAAACGGGTCCGTCCGTATTTACAGGCATGCGATTAAGTCCTCTAAGCAATCCGCGGCTTGTGACAAGATGCCAGTTCAAATCGACTATCCCGACGATTTTCAGAGAAATATCATGTCCATCGTTCGACCTGATATTCAGTATGTCATTAAGAGCTAAATTGCGCGCTCGCGCCATCATTTCGGTAATTACGCAGTTATCGCCTTCTTTCAACTCTTTTGCGGCCTGAGCGTAAGAGGATGAAGTAAACTTAAACTGCGGCAATATGTCGCTCGCCAGCAACAATGCATTTCGGTATTGCTGAACTTTAGCGCCTTTTGTGTCGGAAGTCGAAAATCTTGATGACGATGATAATTTTTCGAGAGGAAGAATATTTACCTGCAACGGTTGAAGTTCGCTAATCATCTTAACGCCTTCAATCTTACCTGAGAGTTTTTCTATATCGAAACTTGATACGCCGACAGGAAGAATCGAGACAATCGCATCAGGCCATTCTTTTGACGGAATAAAAGCGCTCATCAGAGAAGAGCCCCACACCTCAACGGCGACAAATGCGCCGAAACCGCAAGCGAACGAAACGAACATTCCAAGATGTTTTTTGCGAGGCTCCCTTTTTGACTGCGCCTCCAAGGGTCGCACGCTAAGAGCGCTTTTCAATGAAAAAGCTACCGCGAGCAAAACTATCGGTATAAGCGTAATGAACGCAACGATAATGGCCTTGAAAGAAACAGCCATGCCGCTCGGAAAAGAGGCGCTGTCAAAACTGACATAAAGCCAAAGAGCGGCAAGAGCAAAAACTGCGCCAGATGCACCTCCCGCAAACGAAAGCGCAAGCGCTTCGCGCAAAACCATTTTAACGACGGCAAATCTATCTGCTCCCACTATCCGCATAATCGCGATTTCCCTGCGCTTGTCTTCAATCGACAATAAAAGAGAATTCAGCAAAAGACAAAATGCGCTCAACGCGGCCGCCCAAAGAAGAAGCGTTTTCGCCCGGTTGAAATTACGCTGACTATCACTCATAAAGCCAGGTGATATATCTTCAGCCTTTTTCTCTGTCCACTTTACCCATTGCTCGGAAATCAAACCCGCCGTTTTGGGGGAGACAAAAGCGTTTGGATAACCTCTAAGTGGCCTATCCCAGTCGATAACTCCTTTAAGCTTAAGCGAATACGCTCCCTTTCGTCCGACAAATTTAAGATCGCTTCCTATCGGCGGAACATCAAGCTTTCTTTGGGCAAAAAGAGCCTTTGTAACGACGACGCCATCATCTTCGATTTTGGAATCTGTCGCGACAAACGCTCTTATCGGCGGGCCTTGCATTACGCGTCCTTGGGGACGGTAATCAACGGCAAAAGCTGATACATAAGCTCCTTCAGAAACCTTAACTGTCGCCAGCAGTTTCTTTGCCACGGACAAACTCTGATTATCGTTTGTCGCGACAAGCGAGCGCATGAAAACAACCGTTCCAAGAGCGATCGCAATCCCGAAAACGGCGGCTAAATAACGCACCTTCATCCGTACACCTCAAGATATTTCCGGGAAATAAGCGTCGGATCGCCCTTCGTTTCGAACGACTCGACAATCGCTCCGTTTTTAAGAAAGTTAACCTTTTGCGCGAATGAAGCGACAAACGGGTCGTGTGTGACAAGAAGAATCGCCGCGGACGAAAGAGCGTTAAGCGTTTTCAGCACTGCGCAAACGTCTCTGGCGGCATTGACATCAAGATTTCCCGTAGGTTCATCGGCAAGAACCACGTCCGGCTGCGTTAAAAGCGCGCGCGCCAGCGCAACGCGCTGTTTCTGGCCGCCTGAAAGTTCAAACGGCTTTTTCTTAAGAACCTCTGCGATTTCAAGCGCGTCTACAAGTCGATCGAGTCTGGAATTGATCTGCGCGTCTATCTTCGCCCCATCGAGCTTAAGCGGTAGCAATATGTTTTCTTTAGCGTTTTTCGATTCAAGAAGATTGAAGTCTTGAAAGACTATGCCGATATGCCGGCGACGAAAACGCGCCGCCTGAGAATCGCTCATTGAACTTACGCGCTCATCCCCGATAAAAATCTCGCCTTCATCTATGCCGATAAGTCCCGAAGCCAAATTTATAAAGGTTGATTTTCCGCAACCGCTTGGCCCCATAAGCGCCTCAAAGGACCCTTTCTCAAGAGTTAACGAAAAATCCGAAAGAACTTTTTCCTGTCCGAATTTTTTTGATACAGATACAGCTTTTAACGCTTCCATTACAGATTACTCCTTACTTCATCCTATCAATTCTTCTATGGTTATGCCTCTTAAATCCAAGAGCGTCGCCGGCCTTCTTGATATCTCTTCACCGAGAATCAGCAAGACCGCGGCCGTATGCTTGCATGGATTGGCGTAATCGGGACAAGAGCACGACGTTGTCATATCATACAGCCGAGGAGCGAGTTTTCCGCCCGGAAAAAGATCGAACCCTTCTGATTTAAAAATATTCTCGACTTCAACAGAAAGATCATCTACCGCAAGTCTTGCTATAAGCATAGGCTGAGCGCGAATCGCCCCTATTATGCGCTCGCGCTCGGCACCTTCGGGAATGCGGAAATCTATCGTTACCGTATACGGCTGCGAACGCGTACCGACGACCTTTGCCTCGACGTGCGGACCGATTATCTTCATTTCGATAATCTGACCGGAAAGCGCGTAACTTTTTCCTCGACCCAATCGCCCTCCCAAGCCCATCGACTCAAGGATGGAAACCCACTTGCGATGCCACCAGGATCTGCCCGCTCCAGCTCTGGACTCTTGAGCGCGAATGCCCAAAGCAAATCGCGGAATCCTTACCGGATATTTCTTTTTTTTCACTGATTGTTACGCGTCAAAGAATACACCGTGATCGGTCTTTACCCGTTTAGCCTTGGGATAATCGAATCTCCACTCGCGCTCAAGAAAAGCCTTCGCCTCGAATTTAGCCATATTAAGGTCATGTAAAAGGTAATTGCCGCAATTGACAGCTGTAGAACCTGGAACATCACCTTTATATGTAGCTTGATGACGATACGCTGCACGAATAAGAGATTCGATTTCTTTAGGCATTATCTCGTGGGTCGTATGAACAATAAAGTAAAAGCCCGTCAAGCACCCCATAGGTCCCCAATAAACGACCTTGTCCGCAAATTTGCTGTTTCGCAGATACGTAGCTACAATATGTTCTATCGTATGCATCGCGTTGGGATGTATGGCAGGCTCGACATTCGGCCTTTTCATGCGAATGTCGAACGTCGTTATAAACGCGCCATCGATCTTATCGCGACGACTGACGTAAATCCCGGGCAGAATCTTGGTATGATCGACCTGAAAGGATGCTATGAGCTTTTCTTTTTTCATTTAACCGCAATAGAAATATGTTTTTACGAGCTTCGCAACTTCAGAGGGCTTCTTCTGAATATCACGTCTGAGAGTACGATCGTTAAAGGCTCTGAGTTCAGAAATGATGCCGTCGATCATCGCTGCGGAGAACACTCCTTCAGCCTCGTATATCGCACGCTGCTTTTCAAGACAATCGGCAGAAGCTGCGCAGCTGTCCGGAAGTGTCTCGAGAGAGTTCAAAAGCTTTTCGTTTTCTTTCTTGTGGATATTGACGTTGACATAAGTAGCGTCGGCTACCTTCACGCCGTCTTTAAGCGAAAAGCCGTAACGGCATGCGACGGCTAAACCCGCCATCAAAAGATAGACGTTAGCCGAAGCGTCGGGAGAGCGCATTTCTACGGTCTGCTTTTCAGCGGTATTGTAAGCGGCCGCAGTCTCCTTCGGATTTGCTTTTTTGCAGAGATCCGCCTTAGCGGTCCACCCAAGCGGCACGCGAACAAGAACGGAGCGGTTTCTGTCTCCCCAGCAGACATTCGTCGGAGCTTCCTGATGAGGAACGAGTCTGAAATAGCTCGTCGGGTTCATGTTGCCGAACGCCGTGATGGACGGAGCAAGTTTCATCATGCCGGCAATCGCACGCTTTGCATAATCGGAGATCTTGCCGTTCTTGAGCATCTGATTCTTGCCGTTTTTCATAAGGCGCATGTGAACGTGAAGACCTGAGCCGGCCTTTCCGACGGTAATTTTCGGAGCGAACGTAATATCATACCCATACTCAGCTCCGAGATTGCGAATCATCCACTTCGCAAGCGTAAGCTGATTGGCGGCATCCTCCGCAGCGCAAGGCAGGAACTCTATTTCATTTTGTTCATAAAGCTTTCCGTCTTGGGTAAAGTTTCCGACTTCGGAGTGACCATACTTGATCTGGCCGCCCGCAAGTGAAATATAATGCATACACTTCTGACGGAACTCGTTAAACTTGGCGAACGGAGCCGATTCGTGATAACCGCGCTGATCAACGGCGGGGAAAACGGATGACTCGGGAGCGATTACATAATATTCAAGTTCTCCCATCGCCTGAAACTCAAGGCCTGTCGCCTTCTTAAACGCTTCGCACGCCTTATGAAGAGTATATTCCGGAGATGACTCTAAAAGTTCACCATCTTTATTGAAGAATGAGCACAAAAGGCACAGCGTCGGCAACTTTGCGAAAGGATCGACAAAAGCCGATGAAAAACGCGGCACAACATAAAGATCAGAACTCGACGCTTCAATGTAGCTGAAAAGCGAAGAGCCGTCTACGCGCTCACCACAAGAGAGTATCTCATCAAGATACGCCTCATCGTTAAGAACAAAGTTAAGCGTTTTAAGTCGACCATCACCACCCGGATACATAAAATTGATGTGGCGAACGCCTTGAACCTTGACAAACTTTTTTATGTCAGCTTTTGTGAAAGCTGCACGCGGTTTCTTTAAGAAAGCGACAATGTCGCAAATGTTAGCTTCTGTGTTTTGCATATTATAACACCTTTCAATTCATTAAATTATACCAAATAGCCTACACATTACGCAAATCTAAAGGTAATAAAAAAAGAAAAAGAGAGCCGACAGAAAGCAGCTCTCTTTTTTTCGACTATTTGAAGTATAGCTTACTTCGTAAGTTCAGCGGTAACGCTCGCGAGAACATCGCGCAAAGCCTGAGGAACGCGCTTGGCCGTCTTGGAGACAACCTTGGAGTCCTTAGAAGCCTTGGCGTCATATTCGTCATAGCTCTTGCCGATGGTCTCGATTTCCTTAACCCAGCCAGCCTTGTCGACCTTGAGGATTTCCTTAAGATCGGCAGGAACGACTTTGAACTTACCCTCGTTGTTCGAAAGGTCGATATCCTTCTCGAGCGGGAGGTTACCAATAGCCGTCTTGGTGGCCTTAACCTTGCCGTCGATACGGTCGCAGATCCACTTGAGAACGCGGCTGTTGTCGCCAAAGCCGGGCCACATGAAGCGGCCGTCGTCGCCCTTGCGGAACCAGTTGACGAAGTAGATCTTAGGAAGCTTCGAAGCATCAGCGGAGGTGCGCTCCATCTCGAGCCAGTGCTGGAAGTAGTCGGCGACGTTGTAGCCGAAGAACGGAAGCATCGCCATAGGATCGCGGCGGACCTGACCG
>JAEIGA010012874.1_pt1 | contig 12725 bp, 8 predicted proteins | sample 9270691 | NCBI WGS metagenome assembly JAEIGA01 (sample SAMN17057246, study PRJNA624740) | gut metagenome | biome: biome; isolation source: fecal sample | host: Bos grunniens | place: China: Xizang | collected 2019 | reverse complement strand
TGTTCTTCATTAGAAGAAGTAATAATCCCCAATAATATAAGAAATATAGAGGCTTATACATTTTCTTCTTGTAAAAATTTAAGACAGATTACTCTGTCAGAATCAATAGAATATATAGGAGAATCAGCTTTTTCATCTTGTAGTAATTTAAATTCTATAACATTACCTCAAAATTTAAAAATAATAGACAATAAAGCATTTTCATCTTGTTCTAAATTACAAACTATCAAATTACCAGAATCAATAACAAGTTTAGGTTTATCTGTTTTTTCATCTTGTGTAAGTTTAAAAACAATTAATTTTCCTCAGTCATTAAGAGTTATAAGTAATTCGACTTTTGCACATTGTGAAAGTTTGGAAAGTATAGAAATACCAAATACAATAGAAATAATAGATAATAATGCTTTTGAATATTGCACAAAATTAACGCACATAATACTTCCAACTACTATTAGCGTAATAGGGAACGCTGTTTTTTCTAATTGTGTAAATTTAGCCGAGATAAATGTACCTAAATCAGTTGTCACAATAGGATCATATGCTTTTCAAAATTGTAAAAATCTTAAAACAATAGATTTAAATTCGGTACATGAAATAAACAAATACGCATTTGAAGGTTGTGAAAGTTTAGAGCTAGTAATATTATCAAATACACGAGAGATAGGATCATATGCTTTTTCAGAATGCAAAAAACTAAAATCTATAGAAATACCAAATACAATAGATACGGTAAGAAGCTATGTATTTTACAATTGTACTAATCTTGAGAGAGTAAAAATAGGTGATAATGTAAGGGCGATAGGTAATTATGCTTTCTATAAATGTTCAAAATTAAATTCGCTTAATATCCCAGCAGCAGTAACAATGATAGGGGCAGGGGCTTTTGAACAATGTCTAAATATCACATCAATTACATTTGGAGAAAATATAGAAACAATTTCAGCATACGCTTTTAATAATTGTAAAAATTTAAGAGAAATTGTTTTTAAGACTACAACACCTCCCCTAGTGACTTCAAAAACAACATGGAATGGACTCCCTAAAAATGCTAATATTTATATAGATCTTAATGATTCTATCATTAATCCAGATTCTGTGTTTATTGCATCCTTACGATTTCCCTATTTAGAAGCAAAAGTTCATCAATCGGTAAAGAATTTAGAGGTAACGATTGACTCGCAAAGACAATCGTTAATAAAAGATAGAACTATATACGAGAATTTTAATAAGACGAATATACAAGAAAGTCTGTTAGAAAATATACCAATAGCAAAATTATATGAAGTACCTGTTAAAAGAAAGGTATTATATTTAGAATATCCTCAAACAATAAGTGTATTATCTCTATCTTTGAATGGAATAAACACAGAGTATTTATCATATATAGAACCAACGCAAGAAAATATTGTAACAAATACAATATTAGAGCCACAAATAATACAAATGACACCAATTCAACCTACCTCTATTAAAGAAGAAAGTATAGTTGAGAAAAAAGATTGCTTACTTACAGTATTTAGCTATGATGATATAATGGGAGAGACTAAAGGTTCAGGAAAATACTCATATTCAAAAGATATTGAAATTTCTGCAAAAGCAAATATAGGATACAAATTTGTTTCTTGGCACGACAACAATGTCGACAATCCAAGAACAATAAATTTAGTTAATGATACTGCGTTCTGTGCAATTTTTGATCCAGAGACCTATATTATAGACGTGAATACAAACGATATAATGATGGGTGATGCTTATGGAAGTGGTGTATATAATTATAATTCAGAAGTAATAATCACTGCAGATGCATTTGAAGGTTATAAATTTGTTAAATGGAATGATGGAAGTACTGAAAATCCTCGCAAAATAAAGGTGAACGATACAGAAAAGATTTATATAGCAATATTTTCGCCTAATAACAACCTAGGACTAGAAGAGAAATTGACATTTTACCCAAATCCAACAAAAGGAGTAGTTTATTTAAGTAAAAAGGCGAAAATAATAGAAGTTTTTAATACATCTGGGAATTTAGTAGATATTTTTGCAGAAAAATCAGTTGTTGATATATCTTCGTTACCTTCAGGAACATATACCTTTAGAGTTACAATAAACGAAGGTATTCAAACGCTAAAAGTAATAAAGAAATAAATTTATGAAAATAATAAACCTTATCATAGCGCTTGTATTGTCAATTACAATAGTATCTTGTCAAAAAGAAGTCAAGAAACTTGATGTTACAATGACTTATGTCGGAGATTGTTTGGAAAATAAAACAGATAAAGATTCTGCATTTAGTTATCATTCTTCAATTTCAACTCTTAATATTCATAAATATAGTACAGCCTATCCTTGTGAAGGTGAAATCAATGTTTCAGCAGAGATAAAAGACAATGTAATTGCCATAACAGAACAATCCAGCATGGAAAACAAATGTACTTGCCCTAAAAATATAACCTATACCATAGGAAATATTACATCAGGCAGTTATCAAATATCTATAAATGGTAAAATAATAGGGGATGTTCTAATTTACTAATCTACTTTTAGTCTTAAAATCTTTTCCTTAACGCTTTCGCAATCCATTTTACAAAGTTTTTGTAATTCTTTTACACTACCTTGCTCAATAAATTCGTCAGGTATTCCTATCCTTTCAATCTTTTTGTGATAGTTATTATTAACAGCAAATTCTATAATACTGCTTCCGAAACCTCCATTTATAGTTCCGTCTTCCATTGTTAATATATAATCGTAAGACTCTAAGGCTTGTTTCGCCAAATCTTTGTCAAAAGGTTTCAAAAACTTAAAGTCAAACAAAGCAATATCAAGATTATCTTCAGCAAGCTCACTTGCAACTTTTTTAGCAATATGAATAGTATTTCCAATACAAAGAATAGCAATTTCCTTTCCCTCTTTCACTTTCACTCCTTTGCCGATCTCTATACTTTTCATTTCATTACGCCAATCCTTTAAGTAACCTTTTCCTCTTGGATAACGAATTACAAAAGGCTTATTTTGATTTACGGCAGTAAACATCATATTCCGTAAATCATTCTCATCACTTGGAGCAGCCACTATTATATTTGGTACACAATTCAAGTAAGCTAAATCAAAAGCACCGTGGTGAGTGGCTCCATCTTCTCCAACCAATCCAGCTCTATCAAGACATAATACAACACCAAGGTCTTGCAAAGCAATATCATGTATTAATTGATCATAGGCTCTTTGCATGAAAGAAGAATATATGTTACATACAGGAATCATTCCTTGACACGCAAACCCAGCTGAAAGAGTTACAGCATGTTCTTCTGCAATTCCAACATCAAAAGTGCGTTCAGGGAAAACCTTTTGCAGTTTATTCATAGAGCAACCGCTAAGCATAGCAGGTGTAATGCCGACAATTTTTTCGTTTTCTTTCGCAAGCTCCACCAAAGTTTCTCCAAACACATCTTGAAATTTAAGAATTTCATCATTAGACTTGTTTTCAGGAATCTCTCCCGTCAAAGGGTTAAACACTCCTGGAGCATGATAAGTCGTAGGATTACTTTCTGCAACAGGGAGTCCCTTTCCTTTCTTTGTAATTATGTGTAATAATTTAGGGCCTTTGATATTTTTTAAATCTTCTAAAGTTTTAGTAAGAGCAATCAAATCATGACCATCTACAGGTCCAAAATATCTTATGTTTAAAGCCTCAAAGAAATTACTCTTTCCTGAAAACAAAGATTTAAGGCTAAATGATATTTTCTTAAAAAAGTTTTTTGGCTTATTGTGAGAAGTATTTCCTCCCATCAAATTCCAAATCCTATTTTTCAATCTATTATACGTTGCAGAAGATGTAATCATTGTTAAATACTGACTCATAGCTCCTACCCGCTTATCAATAGATATTCCATTATCATTAAGAATTACTAAAAGATTAGCGTCAGTAGAGCCAGCGTGATTAAGAGCTTCAAACGCCATTCCACCAGTCATTGAACCGTCTCCAATAACTGCAATATGATGATTGTCTTTTTTTTGTAGCTTATCTGCAATGGCCATAGCTAAAGCAGCAGATATAGAAGTAGAAGCATGTCCTACACCAAAAGAATCGTATTTGCTTTCACTCCTTTTAGGAAAACCGCTAAGGCCTCCAAACTTTCTTATGTTAACGAAATCATTTCTTCTTCCCGTGAGCACTTTGTGGATATAAGCTTGATGACCTACGTCCCAAACTATAGGATCTTCTGGAGTATTAAATACTTTATGTAGAGCAATTGTAAGTTCTACGGCACCAAGACTTGAAGCCAAGTGCCCAGGATTTTCACTCAACACATCTAGTATATATTCCCTTACCTCTTTTGCAAGAGATAAGAGTTCATTATTGCTTAATGATTTTAAATCATTTGGAGAATCTATTTTTTTTAAAACATCTCCTTGTTTATATGTAGAAATCATATTTACTCAACATTGAATTGCAAAGATACATAAAAAGCACTTAAAAATATTTATTTGACATTTTTTTTATTCTACAATTTGTTAATTCAAGAAAAAAATGTATTATTGCAAACTGAATTAATTAGATAAAATTAAAAGCTATGAAGAAAATTGTATTATCATTATTCGGTTTGTTGGCTGCTTTTGCAGTATCAGCACAAACTCCAGAGTTTGTTTCAACACAGCCTGCAAACAAGAATGTCGTTATTGAAGAGTACACAGGTATAAACTGTGGATACTGTCCAGACGGACATAGAATTGTAAAAGAATACGAAGAAGCTAATCCAGGAAGAGTGTTTGGAATCAATGTACATGCAGGAGGTTATGCTGCAATGTACACAACTCAATGGGGAACTGCTTTAATGAACCAAACAGGACTTCAAGGTTTCCCTTCAGGAACAGTAAATAGACACGTATTCTCTGGTTCTGTAACAGCATTAGGAAGAGGTGAATTTGTTTCTGCAGGAAATCAAATTCTTGCACAACAATCTTTTGTAAACGTTGCAGCACAAGCTACAATAGATGCAACAGCAAGAACTATGACTGTAAATGTTGAAGCATACTACACAGCAGATGCAGAAACTGCATCAAACAAATTAAACGTTGTTTTAGTACAAGACAGCATCATAGGACCACAATCAGGCGCAAGTGGAAACCCTTCTCAAGTTACTTCTGATGGACAATACATTCACATGAGCATGTTGAGAGATATGATCACAGGTCAATGGGGCGATGATATTACAGCGCCAGAAGGATCAAGCGTTATTCCTGCTGGAACATTAGTTCAAAGAACATATACTTACAGCGTACCAGGTTCAATCAGCGATGAATTAGTAAAACTTGGACACTTAAGATTAATTGTCTTTGTTGCAAGAGACCAACAAGAAATATACACAGGTTCAGAATGTACACCATCAGTTACAAACCTTCCAGAACTTGCTGCAATGTCAACAACTATGTCAGCATCTGGCATGAACGGTTGTAACGATTTAGCATCACTTGCATTAAAAGTTTACAATACAGGAGCAACTGCAATAACAAGCATGCAAATTGCTTATGGCTCAGCAGTATCTGGAGAACAAACTTTTGATTGGACAGGAAATATAACTACAGATCAAGAAGTTTTCGTTGAATTGCCAGAAGTCCCTGTAACAGTTGGTCAAAACACAAACGTATTTGCTAAGATAGTTTCAATCAATGGAACAGCAATAACTGATGAACAAAAGACTGCAACAATCAAAAAAGATGCTCCAAAAGAAGGAAACGGAGATAAACTTAAAATTATCATAAAAACAGACCAATATGCTTACGAATGCAGTTGGAAACTTTCTGATGGAAATGGTAATGTATTAGAAGAGGCTGACTACTATCCACAACATTCAGTCGTAAGAGATACAGTAGAAGTTTCATTAACTGAGACAGGTTGTTATATATTTGAAATCTTTGACTCATACGGAGATGGTGGTGCAACATACAAAATCTACGATGGTTCAGAAACAAGATTAGTAAATGGAACAGCATCATCTTACGATGACTATAAAGCAGTTGATATTAAAATTCTTTCATTAGTAGGATTAGAAGAAGCAGAAGGAGCAATACTTCAAACATTAGCTTACCCTAACCCAGTTAATGATATGTTGAACCTTGAAATCTCTATGTTAGAATCAACTCATGCTAATATCTCTGTAGTAGATATGTTAGGAAGAGAAGTAATCTCATTAGGAGAAGTTGCATTGGCAACAGGAACAAATAGATTTGAAATAAATACATCAAATTTAAGTAATGGTGCTTACTTTGTTAAGATAATATCTAACGCAGGTATCACTTCAAAGAAAATATCTGTTAACAGATAATAAAGAATTATAAAAATAAAACTGCGTTTTAAAGAAATAAAACGCAGTTTTAGTAAAACAACTCTTGAAAAGAATTTATCTATTTCAAGAGTTGTTTTTTTACATCTTCTATTTTTCTATAATCTGTTTGAGTAATTTTGTATTCTTCTTCTGCAGAGATTGCACCCATTGAGACTCCTTCTTTTCTATAAGTCATCTGGCTATCAATTTGTACTTTTCCTGATAGGTGGAAATGTCTAATTCCTAAATCGTAAAATGATTTTACATTATCAGCATTTATTCCACTACCAACCATAATCTCTATTTTATTTCCATAAAGCTCTTGTGCTTTCTTAATATTTTCAATTCCTTCAATTGCTTTATTAGCACCACCAGATGTAAGTATTCTATGACAACCACAATCTATGATTTGCTCGACAGCTTTTAAGTAATCATTGCTTAAATCTACCGCTCTGTGAAAGCAAACTTGCATATTCCCAGCAGTTTCCACCAATATCTTTGTTCTTTCACAATCAATATTTCCATCAGGGGTTAATAAACCAAATACAACAGCTTCCACGCCAACTGATTTGCAAAATTCTATGTCTTTTTTCATTATTTCAAACTCTAAATCTGAATAAAGAAAATCTCCATGTCGTGGTCTAATCATCACGGCTGCAGGAATTTGTAATTTTTCTTTTGTCATTTGAATTAGAGCTGCAGAAGGAGTTGTGCCACCTTCGGCAAGATTGTCGCATAACTCCACTCTATTTGCGCCTCCCTTTTCAGCTTCTATTCCCGATTGCAAAGTGCCTATGCAGGCTTCTATTCTAAATAAGTTTGTTTCGTTTTTCATATAATTCTTGTTCTAAATTAGCTATTTTTATTAAATGATTTTTATATCCCTCGCTTTCAGGGTTAAATGCTCTGTGTTGTTTCATTGAATAAAGCTTAGAGTAGCCTTTACAAAGTTGCATAGTTTCCTCTGAAAACAAGTGAGTTGAGAATTTTTCCCAAATATAATCCACTGCCACTTCCGAAGGGTGAAGCATATCTGATTGATAAAATCTATAATCTCTTAACTCGTCCATAACTATTTCGTATGCAGGGAAGTAAGAACAGTTATTCGTTGTTTTACATATTTGATCAACTGCTATATGTAGAGTACTTTTACTGATGAGGTTTTCTCTATATCCTTGTTTCCAGTGTCTTATGGGAGAAACTGTAAGTATTATTTTAATATTTGGATTTATTTTTCTTATCTTATTGATAGTAAGTATAGTATCTTTATATATTTCTTCTGTAGATAAAAGTCTTTTGTCTATTAATTGAGGATTTAATTTGTGACAATTGCCTAATATTTGATTGTTTTCTTTTAAAAAGAACACCCAAGCTGTTCCTAAGGTAATAATAAGCCAATCGGTTTGTTTTAAAAATAAATTGGTATTTGTAATATCTAAGTTTATAGTTTGCAGTAGTTTATCTTTGTTTTCATCTCTAAATTTTCCATGATGTTCATAAGAATACCAAAATTCATCTACTTGAACTAAACTGTCTGAATTCAAATATTTTAGCTCTATTATTCTATTTAAACAACTATTTATTGAAATTGGATTGTATAAAATACCAAATGGATTTATCAATGTTTCAAAACCATTTGTTGTTAATTTGTTTCCAATATTTTCGGTAAAACAAGAACCCAATAACATTATTTTATCTTTATGAGAAATATTGATTTCGTGTTTTGAAATAGGGATTGGTGTTGTGAAATTCATACTATCTAAAAATAAATTGTATTTTTTGGATCACAAAATTACGTATAAAAACATAAAATTCAAAATAAAATATTACCTTTGCAAGATAAAATTTTTGAATTTATGGAAAATAATCAAATCGCAACAGTTGAAAATGCAAAAGAGTTAGGCTTATTGCCTGAAGAGTATGAAAAAATAAAAGAATATTTAGGCGGACGTTGTCCTAACTATGTTGAATTGAGTATTTATTCTGTTATGTGGAGCGAACATGCTTCTTACAAAAATTCTATTAAGTACCTAAAGACTTTACCAAAAGAAGGTAAGCAATTATTAGTTGCTCCAGGAGAAGAAAATGCAGGTATGGTAGATGTTGGTGGAGGATTAGCTTGTGTGTTTAAAATAGAATCTCACAACCACCCTTGTGCAGTAGAACCATTCCAAGGCGCAGCTACAGGAGTTGGAGGAATTAACAGAGATATTTTTACAATGGGTGCAAGACCTATTGCTCAATTAAATTCTTTACGATTTGGTAATTTACATAATCCTCATACACAATGGTTGTTGAGGGGAGTTACGAAAGGTATTTCTCATTATGGAAATGCATTTGGAGTTCCAGTCTTAGGAGGAGAAGTTTTCTTTAATGATAGCTTTGAAAACAACCCATTGGTAAATGCAATGAGTGTTGGGGTGATGAGAAAAGAAGAGTTAATCAAAGCAGTAGCAAAAGGTGCTGGTAATCCTATTTACATAGTTGGTTCTGCAACAGGAAAAGATGGGATTCATGGAGCTACTTTTGCATCTGCAGATGTAACAGAAAATACAGCAGATGATATTCCTTCTATACAAGTCGGTGATCCATTCCAAGAAAAGCTACTATTGGAAGCTACTTTGGAATTAGGAAAGAGTGGAGCTATAGTTGGAATGCAAGATATGGGCGCTGCGGGAATTATTTGTTCAACTTCTGAAATGAGTGAAAAGGGTGGTTCTGGTATGAGAATCAACTTAGACAAAGTTCCTTTGCGTCAACAAAATATGGAAGCATGGGAAATACTTCTTTCAGAGAGCCAAGAAAGAATGCTTGTTTGTGTAGAAAAGGGAAAAGAAGAAGTAGTAGAACAAATCTTTGCAAAGTGGGATTTGAATTGTGCTCAAATAGGAGAGGTAATAGATGAAGACATGCTTTACTTCTATCATAATGACAAATTAGTTGCACAAGTTCCTGCTTCAACATTAGTTTTGGGTGGAGGAGCTCCTGTTTACGATAGAAGCTATGCTGAACCTGAATACTATAAACAAACATTTGAATTTAAGAAAGAATCTGTAAAAGAACCAGATATTCAAGAGGCTAAAAAGATTGCTGAATATTTAGCTTCTCATCCAAACATCGCATCAAAACGTTGGGTTTATGAACAATATGATTCAATGGTTGGAACAAAAAATATGTCAACAAATAAACCTTCAGATGCAGGAATTGCAAATTTGAAAGGAACAGATAATGCAATTGCTATGACTTGTGATTGTAATTCAAGATATGTTTATTCTGATCCATTTGTAGGAACTCAAATCGCAGTATCAGAAGCTGCAAGAAATATAGTTTGTTCTGGAGGAGAGCCTTTGGCAGTAACAAACTGTTTGAATTTTGGTAATCCATATAATGAAAACACATATTGGCAATTTGTTAAAGCCATAGAAGGTATGTCTTCAGCTTGTATCAAATTTAATACTCCAGTTACAGGTGGAAACGTGAGTTTCTATAACCAAGCAGTGATGAATGGAAAAACAGAGGCTGTGTATCCATCACCTGTTATAGGAATGGTTGGTACTGTTGAAAAGTCTAATCAAATGACAATGGACTTTAAGGCTGCTGATAAAACAATTTATATGTTAGGAGAAATGGTTGATGATATCAATTGTTCAGAATACCTATATTCATACAGAGGAATTAAATTATCTCCAGCTCCATACTTCAATTTAGATAAAGAAGCAAATATGCAAAGGACATTAAGCGACTTGATAAATCAGGGAGTGATAGAATCTGCTCACGATATAAGTGAAGGAGGATTGTTCGTTGCAGTTTTAGAAAGTGCCATGATAAGAAATCTTGGATTTGAAATCTATACAGCAGGAGAATTAAGATTAGACTCTTTCTTATTTGGAGAAGCTCAAGGTAGAGCTATTGTAACTGTTTGTAAAGATAAAGAGGAAGAATTCTTTGATATGTTAAGAATTTCTGGCATTGAATGTTGTGCAGTAGGTAAAGTAAGAGATGATGCAGAAGTAATAATTGACGAAGAATCTTTCGGAAAGATTAGTAAGTATAAACAAATGTATGATAATACAATTGGGGACGTATTAGATAAATAATTTATTAAGAATAAAATGAAGAAGTTATTTACATTAATATTAGCATTAACTTGTGGAAGTTTTTCAGTTTTTGCACAAGAAGGCGGTTTAAGCGAAGAATCTTTAAATAAAATAAGAAGTTCTTACAAACAAACACCAGAAAATAAAGCAATAAGAAATGCTGTTGCTAATAATAATATCCAAAAATTGGTTTTGGATTTAGATAATTTAAACAAGTATGACACTCACTTTTCTCATAGAGTTAAAAGTAAAGGAATAACAGACCAAAAATCTTCTGGCCGTTGCTGGATGTTTACAGGCTTTAATGTAATGAGAAGTGCTATGATTGCAAAATATAATCTTGGTGCTTTTGAATTTAGCCAAAACTATTTGTTCTTCTATGATCAATTAGAAAAGAGTAATTTATTCTTGTCTTTGATTATAAATCATATAGATGAACCTTTGGATAGTAAACATAATGAATGGTTATTTAAAAATACGCTTTCAGACGGAGGACAATTTACAGGAGTTTCTGATTTGGTTACAAAGTACGGATTAGTTCCTTCAACTGTTCAACCTGAAACTTTTAATTCTAATAATACTCGCAAAATAGATGAACTTATTATTTTGAAATTAAAAGAATATGCTTTGGAGTTAAGAGCAATGAAGCAAAACAATAAAAAAGTAAAGTATGAACAATTAGAAAGCAAAAAAATAGAAATGCTTTCTCAAATTTACAAAATGTTAGTTTATGCTTATGGAGAGCCTGTGCAAGAATTTACTTACACATTGAGAGATGCTGAAGGTAAGGAAATTTCTACAGAAACTTATACTCCAAAATCATTCTATGAAAAACACATAGGTAAAGATTTAAAGAATACTTACGTTATGTTGATGAATGATCCATCAAGAGATTTCTATAAAGTCTATGAAATAGAAAATGACAGACACGTTATGGATGGAGCAAATTGGAAATACATAAATCTTCCTATTGAAGAAATAAAGAAAGTCGCTATTGCATCGATAAAAGATTCAACAATGATGTATTTTTCTTGTGATGTTGGTAAGTTCTTGTATTCAGAAAAAGGGTTATTAGATGTAAACACATATGACTATGCTTCATTGATGGGAACAAAGTTTGGTATGAATAAAAAAGAAAGAATACAAACTTTCGCAAGTGGTTCTTCTCACGCTATGACTTTGTGCGCTGTTGATTTAGATGAAAATGGTAATCCTAAAAAATGGTTAGTAGAAAATAGTTGGGGTGCTTCTAACGGTTGGCAAGGACATTTAATAATGACAGATGAATGGTTTGAAGAATATATGTTCAGAGTAGTAGTTGATAAAAAATATGTATCAGCTGATATTTTGAAATATTTAGAGCAAAAACCTATCGTTTTACCACCTTGGGATCCAATGTTTAGTGAAGATATTTATTAAAAAAATAAATAGAATGAAATTTTTTAAGTTTCTATTTTTACTTGTGCTTTTTGTTCAAGCAAATGCAAAAGCACAAGATATAGATACTGTTAATTATTTGGACTACAATACAGAGTTTTTTGACGAGTCAGAAGAAGAATATGAAATTTCTGATGAAGAGAAAATCTTTCAAGATGAGTCTGATGAATCAAGAGAAATTGTTCTTTATATAGAAGATTTGTTGAATTATGCTATTTATCTAAATGAGAATGATAGCTTGACATATAGATATGCAAAGTATAAAGACAATGAAGAGTTTATAGAATATGAAGGACAATTACCAAGTCTTGAAGATATAGAAAAACGTTTTGAATTGGTTGATTGTAAAGAGGAAAATAGTTTTTTCTATTGTAAGGAATATATTTATAATCAAAATAAAGCATGGGACTTTATTTATGAAAGGTTGTATGATTCTTCAGGAGAGTTGATTCTATTCATTAGACATTATAATACTTATAATTCTGTTTGTGCAGAGGTAGCTTTTGAACGCTCTGAATACTATTGGGATAAAGAAGGTAATTTGATTAGAAAAACTTACGAGATATATGATTCCAACAATAATTCACTAAATATAGAGGATTGTTGGATGGAAAGAGAATTCTATGATAAATACATGGATTTATCAAGCTTTAATTCAGTATATCCTTTTCCTTTTTTAAGTGGAAGTAAAGAATGAAATTAATAATAGATAAAGGTAATACAAGAACAAAGATAGCCGTATTTAAGGGATCAGATATGCTTTCCTTAAATGCGGTTAAAGCTTTGGATATGTCTTTAATCTATGATTTATTTTCAAAATACGATATTAAAAACACAATATTTTCAACCGTATCTGGTAAAGAAAAAGAAG
>JAEIGA010012873.1_pt1 | contig 12725 bp, 11 predicted proteins | sample 9270691 | NCBI WGS metagenome assembly JAEIGA01 (sample SAMN17057246, study PRJNA624740) | gut metagenome | biome: biome; isolation source: fecal sample | host: Bos grunniens | place: China: Xizang | collected 2019 | reverse complement strand
GTGATGGGTGGTATGGCGGCGAAGATGGCCGATATTGCAATCTTCACCTCGGACAACCCTCGCACCGAAGACCCTGCGCAGATTTTACGCGAGATGGAGTCGGGTGTTGAGGCGGGCGACAAGTACCTCAAAATCGCTGACCGCGACGAGGCAGTAAAGACAGCGGTGATGTTGGCCGAGAGAGGCGATATTATCCTCCTTGCCGGCAAGGGACACGAGAACTACCAGATTATCGGCACCGAAAAGTTGCCTTTCAGCGACAAGGCAACCGTGAAGGGCTGGTTTGAAAAATTTGAGAGATAGAACAACTTTTAACTTTGCACTTTTAACTTTTAACTCGAATGTTATATCATCTTTTTGACTACCTAAACACTCTGTACGATATTCCCGGAGCGGGAATGGTGCAGTACATCTCATTCCGTTCGGCGGCGGCAATCGTTATTGCGCTGTTGGTGGTAATCTTCTGCGGTAAGATTGTTATCCGCGCACTGCAACGCCGACAGATTGGCGAGGAGATACGCGACCTCGGCTTGGAGGGGCAACTCGCCAAGAAGGGAACTCCGACGATGGGCGGTATTATTATCCTGCTTGCGATAGTGGTGCCTGTGCTGCTCTTTGCCCGATTGGACAACATATATATTATACTGTTGTTGGTGGCTACGGTGTGGTGCGGTCTTATAGGTCTGCTTGACGACTACATCAAGGTCTTCCGCCACAACAAGGAGGGCTTGCAGGGCAGGTTCAAGATTGTCGGCCAGGTGGGCTTGGGTATAATCGTAGGTACGGTTATGTGCTTCTCGCAGGATATCGTTATCCGTGAGCATACCACCATACCCGTTGAGAAACATATCATTGACGAGGAGACGGGTAGCGAGTTTATCACCACGACCCAGGAGATTCGTTTGAGCCAAGAGGAGATTAAGACCACGAAGACAACAATACCATTCTTGAAGAACAACGAGTTTGATTACAGCTGGTTTGTTGGCGGAAACGATGTTTTGTCGTGGATACTCTATGTTGTGGTGGCGATACTTGTGGTTACGGCCGTCTCAAATGGTGCAAACCTCACCGACGGACTGGACGGACTGCTGACGGGAGTCTCAATCCCAATCGTGGGCGTGCTGGCGGTGTTGGCCTATCTGTCGGGTAACATCATCTACGCCGACTATCTCAACATTATGTATATTCCAAATAGCGCAGAGCTGATGGTCTTTGGTGCTGCGATGCTGGGTGCGCTGATAGGCTTCTTGTGGTACAACTCATTCCCTGCGCAGGTCTTTATGGGCGACACAGGCTCGTTGGCGATAGGTGGCGTGATAGCGGTATTTGCACTCTGCATTCGCAAGGAGTTGCTGCTGCCACTACTCTGCGGTGTCTTCTTGGCCGAGGCGGTGTCGGTGATGGTGCAGGTGAGCTACTTCAAGTACACCAAGCGCAAGTATGGCGAGGGACGACGCATCTTGTTGATGTCGCCACTCCACCACCACTACCAGAAGCGAGGCCTCTTTGAGACCAAGATAATGATACGCTTTATGATTGTGTCGATTATTCTTGCGGCACTTACCCTTGTAACACTTAAAATACGATAGACGATGGCGCGCAAATTCATAGTAGTATTAGGTGGCGGCATTAGCGGCTACGGCTCGGCAATTCTGGCAAAGAAGGAGGGCTTTGAAGTGCTGCTCTCCGATGCGGGAGAGATTGCACCTCGCTATCGTGAGCGCCTTGACGAGTGGGGCGTGGAGTACGAGCAGGGCGGACACTCTACGGAGCGCATATTGACCGCCTCGGAGGTTATCAAGTCGCCCGGAATTCCCGATAAGGCACCTATCGTAGCGGCTCTGCGCGAGAAGGGTGTGCCGGTAATCTCGGAGATGGAGTTCGCGTGCCGCTATATGGGCAAGGCGAAGACCATCTGCATCACGGGAAGCAACGGTAAGACTACGACTACATCGCTCATATACAAGATTATGCGCGACAGCGGTGCAAAGGTGTCGCTGGGCGGAAATATAGGCGAGTCCTTCGCCTACTCGGTGGCTACCGAGGAGTACGATTGGTATGTTTTGGAGTTGAGTTCGTTCCAGCTTGACGGAATGTTCCGCTTCAAGGCAGATATCGCCGTCTTGATGAACATAACACCCGACCACCTTGACCGCTACGACTACTCCTTTGAGAAGTATGCCGCCTCAAAGATGCGTATCACGCAGAATCAGACCTCGCGCGACTACTTCATCTACTCGGCCGACGACGAGATGATTCTCCGCCAGATAGAGGGGGCAGAGATTAAGGCAAAGGAGTTGCCGTTTATGGTACACTCGGCCATTGCAAGCGGTGCGGGCGACGCCTACCTCGTTGAGGAGGGAGAGGCTGTTGCGACGGTGGGTAAGCGCACGATGCGCATTGACACCTCACGCCTGCAAATCAAGGGCATACACAACACCTACAACGCTATGGCGGCGGTGTTGGCGACGATGGCGGCAGGTGTGGAGTGCGAGCAGATTGAGAGGTCGTTGTACGAATTTTCGGCCATTGAGCACCGCTTGGAGCCTGTGGGCGAGTTTGGTGGAGTCCTCTACATCAACGACTCAAAGGCTACGAATGTCGATTCGGTATGGTATGCCTTGGAGAGTATGACTCGCCCAACGGTTTGGATTGCGGGCGGTACGGACAAGGGCAACGACTACACACCGCTCTACGACTTTGCGAAGCGAAGCGTACACACGCTGGTATGTATGGGCGTAGACAACGAGAAGTTGGAGCGCTCGTTTGCGGGTATCGTGCCGAATATCATCTCGTGCCACACCTTTGAGGAGGCTATGCGAGCAGCCTCGGGTGCAGCGCAGAGTGGAGATGTGGTACTCTTGTCGCCTGCGTGTGCAAGTTTTGACCTATTCCGCAGTTACGAGCACCGTGGCCGCGAGTTTAAGCAGTGGGTGTTGGACAATGTAAAAAGATAGTATCAGATGGCGAATACAACCAAAAATAGCGGCGAGAAGCAGATACCTTCAATCCTTGACAAGATTACACTCTTGCCGAGCGATAAGGTGTTGGGTGTAATTATCGCCCTTCTCTTTGCCATATCGTTGATTGTGGTCTATTCGTCGTCTGCACAGGTGGCATATCGCCACGGACTCTCTACGGAGTTCTATCTGCAAAAACACATAATAACCCTGTTGGGTACAGCCGCTGTGATGCTTCTTGCATATCTGATACCCGTGAAGGTTATTAGATGGGGAGCCCCTCTGCTCTATGTGGTTGCGATTGGATTGACTATTGCTGCATATTTTATCGGACACGAAGGCAAGGACGCTTGGCGATCACTACCTATCGGACCGATACAATTCCAACCATCGGAGATATTGAAGGTGGCAACGGTTATGCTCGTCGCAGACCAACTTTCAAGGCTGAATATAAACCTATCAAAGGTACACTTGCTTCCTACAACATTCAATGTGAAGCGGTGGTGGAAAGACCCAAAACAGCGCAATATCATCTTCCGCGAGATGTTGCCGATACTTCTCCCGATAGGGCTCTCGTGTGCAGTGATTCTTCCGGCACACAACTCCTCCACGCTTATCCTCTTCATTATTACGATGTTTATGCTCTATGTGGCGGGTATCAAAAAGCGGGAGATGGCGAAGGTTGTGGTTGTTGCGCTGGTTGTAGCACTGCCTATTATGTTCCTATTTGGACGAGGCGATACGGCGGAGGGGCGCATCTCGCGATTCTTTAAGTCGGAGGTGGATTACAGCAAGAGTACAATGGATAAATATAACGACGCTTTTCGCGCCAAAATGGCAGTTCACAATGGCGGCCCTTTGGGTGTTGGTGCGGGGCATAGTGTTATGCGTGCGCGTCTGACTCACCCCGAGAGTGACTACCTCTTTTCCCTTGTGGTTGAGGAGCTTGGCTCAATCATCGCCTTTATCATTATCCTGCTCTATCTATGGATATTCTTCCGCTCTATACGCATCTTTGACAACTGTCAATGGCTCTATGCCGGACTTCTGGTTATGGGTCTTGCTCTCATACTTTTGGTTCACGCCTTTGTGCATATTGCCGTGTCGCTCGGTTGTATGCCCGAAACGGGACAAAACCTCCCATTCCTCACGCAGGGTCGTACAAGTATGTGGATTGTGGGCGGTGTTATGGGCTTGATACTCGGCATTAGCCGTCAGGTGCTGCGCGGTACGCTCGTGCCGTCCGACCGAAAGAGCGCACAATCAAAATTGTAGGATATGGAGGTGAGATTGGACAAATACCTATGGGCAGTACGCATCTTTAAGACGCGTAGCGATGCCGCCGACGCTATACGCAACAATCGTGTCTTGGTCAACGATGCCTATGCCAAGCCGTCGCGCGAGGTGAAGGTGGGCGACAGAATCAGCGTGAAGCGCACCCTTGTAACCTACTCCTACCTCGTAAAAGAGCTAATTGTAAACCGTCAGCCCGCAGCCAAAGTTCCCGACTACTGCATCGACACAACACCACAGAGCGAGTTGGATAAACTCCACAAGCCGAAGGAGACCATCTTCGTCTTCCGCGAGCGTGGCACAGGTCGTCCAACCAAAAAGGAGCGACGCGAGATAGATGCGTTAATGAATTCCTTATACGACTAAAAACCGTTCTTAAAATCGTTCTGATTGGCTCTTTTTGCACCAATCTGCGGATAGCAAAATGCTCACATAGGTCTACTATGCTGCGCTTTTGCTACCTTGCTTGTCGCAAAAATAGCTCAATCATTTACGATTTTTTTTGGGTGGGGGCTGCGGACTCGCTACCTTGTTTAGTGCGAAATTTCCTCGTTCATTTACGATTTTTTGGGGGTGGGTGGAAGATTGTGTTTTTGTTGTTTTGCTTGCTACAAAAACCGCTAATCTTATACGATTGTGTCTTCATTGCCAGAATTTTATTACCTTTGCGGGCGAAAAGACCGCAACTCAAACTTTATGTCTATTACTAACCCAGGAGAAATTGTTGTTCGGGAGGTGACAACAAAGCGAGAACTAAAACGATTTGTGCAGTTCGGAATAGATCTCTACAAAGGTAACCCTTACCACTGTCCTCCCATATTTTTTGATGAGCTAAACACCTTCAACCCAAAGGGCAACCCTGCGCTTGAAGTTTGCGATTTTGTTGTCTATATGGCATATCGCAACAACGAGATTGTTGGGCGCATCGTCGGAATAGTTAACCATCGCGCCAACGAGGCTTGGAGTGTCAAGAAGTGTCGTTTCGGCTGGTTTGACTTTATTGACGACTATGAGGTATTCAAAGCTCTATTAGATGCAGTTGCCGAGTGGGGCAAGAGCAAAGGTATGCTCTGCTTGAATGGACCTGTCGGCTTCACCGACTTTGACCATCAGGGCTTGTTGTTAGAGGGCTTCAACCATAATGCTCCAATGGCGAGTCTCTATTCGTATCCCTATTATGTTGCTCACTATGAGCGATATGGGTTGCGCAAGGAGGCCGACTGGATAGAGTACCAAATCACCCCGCCTACGGAGGCTCCCGAGCGAATAAAGCGTGTCGTAAAGCTTGTTGAGGAGCGATACGGGCTCCACACCGTAAAGGTTAAAAATTCCAGAGAGTTGAGAAAGAGGTACGGATACACCTACTTTGATGTCTTGGACGCGGCCTACCAAAAGCTGTATAACTATCAGCCGATGACGCCGAAGCAGAAGCAATACTACTGCAAGATGTATTTCCCGATTCTCAACTTTGACTTTGTTACGATGGTGGCCAACGAGAAGGACGAGATTGTGGCCGTAGGACTCGGTATGCCATCGCTCTCGGAGGCGTTGCGCAAGTGTGGTGGACACCTGTTCCCATTCGGCTGGTATCACCTTATCAAGGCGTTGAAAGCCAAGAAGATGACCGACTTTGACCTGTTGCTGATTGCGGTGCGTCCGGACTATCAGGACAAGGGTGTCACATCGCTGATTTTTAACGAGATGACCCCATATTTTGCGAAGTATGGCATTCAGAGGGTTGAGACGACCGCGATTCTTGAAACCAACCACAAGAGCCTTGCCAACTTCTCCTCGTTTGACTACATTCAGCACAAGCGACGCAGAGCCTATATCAAGGAGTTGTAACGCGCGCTCTCTTACGGAATATGCCCCCTTGAAACGATGTTTTGAGGGGGCTTTTTGGCACGGATATTGTCCGATAGTGTGGAAACTATAACCATTTCAAAATGAAAACTATCAAAGGATCCAAGACCGAGCAAAATCTGCTCAAAGCCTTTGCGGGCGAGTCGCAGGCGCGAAACCGATACACCTTCTTTGCGAAGCGTGCAAAAAAAGAGGGGTACGAGCAAATCGCTGCCATATTCAACGAGACGGCTGCCCAAGAGCAGGAGCACGCCGAGTTGTTCTTCAAGTTTTTGGAGGGTGGCAAGGCCGAGATTAACGAGGCGGTATACCCCGCAGGGCGCATCGGCACAACCGCCGAAAACCTCCTTGCCGCGGCGGAGGGCGAGCGCGAGGAGTGGGATATCCTCTATCCTACCTTTGCCGCAATAGCCGACGAGGAGGGCTTCCCCGAGGTGGCGTACGCCTTCAAGATGGTGGCGGGCGTGGAGGTGGAGCACGAGAACCGCTATCTGCGTCTGCTTGCCCGTATGACCGATGGCGACTTCTTTCACCGCGACAGCGAGCTGTGGTGGCAGTGTCGCAACTGTGGCTATGTCTGCAAGGCAAAAGATGCTCCGCGCATCTGTCCAACCTGTCAACACCCCCAGGCCTACTTTGAGCCGAAGAGGGAGAACTATTAGCAAAAAGGTGGGGAGTCCCACCTTTTTTGCTAATAGATAGGAGTTGGGAGATAGGAGTTATTGATAAGCGCAAACCCTATAACTCCTATATTTCCTATAACTCCTATTGTTGCGCTTTCCGCTTTCCGTTTTCCGTTTTCCGTTTTCCGTTGTGCCTCCCTCTGGCATACAGTTTGTATTTTTTGGCGGTGTAACCAAAAATACAACTTATTATGAAAAAAATTCTACTTCTATCTCTTGCGTTGAGCCTCTCGTGTGTGGTGGCAGCGCAGCATCGTCGCATTCAGCGATTTCATCACGGGGCAGATCCTACCGTATATATCATTGCGGTAAGTGAGCGCGACACGATTCCCGTAAAGGAGTCACCAGCCTATACGGCTCTCAAAAATGGTGTTGTGGCGACCGTCATAGACGACCACAAAAGCTTGACGCGCGACGGCTTTCAGCAGGTAGCAACGCCGAGTGCCATCTTTGCCGACAAGCGAAACACCTTCTCGTTTGCTATTGGTGGATATGTCGCACTGCGTATGGGGTATAGCTTTGACCGTGTGGTAAATGGCTCGGATATGGTGCCATACAATATCCCGATGGTCTCATCGCCTGCAACGGGACAGGCGTTGCGCTTTGACGCCTCCACATCGCGCCTCTTCTTGCGAGGTGTCGCCAACACAAATAAGCTCGGCAAGGTGCATATCTTCCTTGATATAGATTTCAGAGGTGGTGGTCAGGGTAGCTACACTCCGCGTATTCGCTCGTGCTACGCCTCAATGCTCGGCTTAACCGTAGGTCGTGATGTCTCTACCTTCTGCGACCTCACGGCAGCACCAACGACCATCGACTTCCAGGGCCCTAACGCCTACAACTTCAACTTTGCTACGCTGATTCGTTACGAATACTCCTTCCTCAAAGACCACTTGAAGGTGGGTGCTGCGGCCGAGATGCCGAATGTCTCGGGAACATACGGTACGACACTCTCATACATTCCGCAGCGCGTACCCGACTTCCCGATCTACTTCCAATACTCGTGGGGTAAAAACCGCGATAGCCATATCCGCGCATCGGCCGTATTCCGCGATATGTACCTCTACAACGAGGCGCGAAAGGGCGAAGACGACCTCTTTGGTTGGGGTGTTCAGTTTAGCGGAAATATCAAGGTGACGAAGTATCTTGAACTCTTTATGAATGGTGTCTATGGCGAGGGTATCACCTCCTATATTCAGGACTTGACCAACTCTGGCTTGGACTTTACGCCAAATCCGAAGGACGCAACCTTGGTGCAGACAACACCTATGTATGGCTGGCAGGCGGCAGCGCAGGTCAACATCTTGCCAAACCTCTTTGTGTCGGGCGGATACTCTACGGTGAGAGTCTGCAAGAAGAACGGCTACTACTCGGACGACGAGTACAAGCAGGGACAATATGTCTTTGGCAACATCTTCTACAACCTCACTCCGCGATTTGTGTTGGCTGCCGAGTATCTGTGGGGTAGTCGCAAGAATATGAATGGCGTGAAGGCTACGGCCAACAGGGTAAACATCCTCGCCAAATACAACTTCTAACACTGTCGGGAGGCTCTTCCCGTGGGTGTGGGCGCGTTGCAGAGCAGAGCTTTGCAGTGCGCCCTTGCTGTGCTGATTTTGCAGTTTCTAAAATAATCGCTACTTTTGTACAATAGGAGCGCGCTCAATGGTGGCGTTGGGTGGCTATAAGTAGAGATTGTATGGCGAAAAAGGATAAAAAAGCGGAGAAGAAAAAGGGGCAAGGCGCAAAGGGCTTGGGTCTCCTGAAAATCCGTAAGCAGGTGATTGGCGAAACCCTGCTCTATGCCATTATTTGGACGGCCGTGTTGCTTGTTCCGTTTATGAATGCGGGATTGATGTCGGAGCAGATTGTAGATATTCCGATGATCTTCACTTCGTGGCTGAAAATCGTTCCCTTCTATCTCATCTTCTTGCTGAACAACCACCTGCTATTCCCATTCCTATTTGCGAAGAGAAACTATGTGGCCTATGCGCTGATAGTGGTTGTTCTTATCGTTGCGATATTCGGTGCGTTGGAGTTTTACGAGCAGTCGGAGGACCTCGGTATTGCGTGGCCTTTTGGCCCTCTTGCCCACGCCGACAGACAGCACATCTCGTTGACGGTATTCCCGTGGTGGGGTAATATGATTGCTGCGGCGATGATGTTGGCGGCGAACAATATCTTGCGCCGAATGTACCGCTCAATGCAGGCCGACGAGGACTCGGAGCGACTCCAACGCCAGAACATTCAGGCCGAGATGTACTATCTGAAACACCAGATAAACCCACACTTCTTTATGAATACGCTCAACAATATCCACGCCCTTGTGGATATCAACACCGAGAGTGCCAAGCAGGCGATAATTGAGCTCTCGGCGATGATGCGTTATGTGGTCTACGACACGAGCAAAGACTCCGTTCCGTTGCGACAAGATATAGAGTTTATTACAAACTATATTGAGTTGATGCGTATCCGCTACTCGGAGGATGTGGAGATAACCTTCACACACCCTAAAACCATCTCTGGTAGGGTGGTGCTGCCGCCGTTGATTTTGATTGTCTTTGTGGAGAACGCCTTCAAGCACGGCGTAAGCTATGACGGAAACTCATATATACATATAGATATCGCTTGTACGGAGAGGGAGATTGTTGCTCACTTTGAGAACTCGGTGCATAAGGCCAAAGACTCTCGTCAATCGGGTATCGGTCTTGAAAATGTGCGCAAGCGTCTTGACCTCATATATGGCAAGGAGTATAGTTTGCAAATTGAGGACGGCGCGGAGGGCAAGTATTGTATAACTCTAAAAATACCTATCATAAATGATAAGATGCATAGCAATTGATGATGAACCTTTGGCACTGCGCCAAATCGCGGGATATATCTCCAAGATACCATTTCTGTCGCTTGATGCCACATTTAGAAGTGCGGTGAAGGCGAACGAGTGGTTGCAGGAGAATAGTACCGACCTTATATTTGTCGATATAAATATGCCCGATATGTCGGGCGTGGAGTTCGTGCAGGGGTTGCAGAACCCTCCGATGGTAATCTTCACGACCGCCTATGTTGAGTATGCCATTGAGGGCTACAAGTTGGAGGCTATTGACTACCTCTTGAAGCCTTTTGGCCTGAAAGAGATACAGCGCGCCTCCGAGAAGGCACAGTCGCTCTTTGAGTTGCGTGCATTCCGCGACAAGATGCTTGCCGAGGGCGAAACCGAGGACGAGACTATCGGTGCCGAAGAGGATAATAGGGAGTCTATCTCGGTGCGTGCCGACCACAAAACTACGCTTGTTAAGGTGAGCAATATCGTCTACTTGGAAAGCGAGGGTGAGTATGTGCGCCTACACCTTGCCGACGGCACGAAGCTCGTTACGCTATTCAGATTGAAGAATATGGAGAGCTCGTTGCCCGCCTCAACCTTTATGCGTATCCACCGCTCCTATATCATCAACCTTGACTATGTGACAAGCTACACCAAGGGTCGTGTCTTCCTCGGCGAGGAGTATATCCCAATCGGCGAGAACTACAAGGAGGCTTTTGCCACCTATGTAGAGAGCAAATTCTAACCAAAACAGAGAGGTGTATGGCCTCTCCTCCGCTCGGCATTGCTTTTATTGTCTATACCGCTGAATATGTACTGCAACATCCCGACGATAGGGCTATTGCTCCAACTCTTTGATGGCTTGGAGAACGGTCTTGTCTATCGGGTAGATAAAGTAGTAGAAGGCGTTGTCCTCCAAGTCGGAGTTGCGGGCGATGTAGGCACGCAGTTGCGCCTCCATAATATCGCGCGAACGGCTAATATCTTCCCAATTTGGGGCTACTCCCTGTCTGTCGGCATAGCGCACAAAGTTCGCAAATAGCTCCGTATCGCCGTCTAACAACATCTCCAATTGGGCAATGTTCTTTGCTGCATCTAACTCTTTGCGGTGTGTGTCGGCATACTCTATGGTGTAGCGATAGAGGATATTGCGGCCTGCAACCTCCGAGAAATACTTCGTGATATTGAGCGTATCAAGCGGCACGAACACATCGGGCATAATACCTCCGCCGCCATATACAACCTTGCCCTTCGGGGTGGTGTAGCGCAGTGAGTCGGCGAAGTGAATACTATCGGCCGAGAAGAACTCGTTGCGGTTAAAACGCTCTACGAGGTCAAGCTCATAGTCTGCCCCCTTGCCACTTGTGTAGGGTTTCTGAATGGAGCGACCCGTTGGGGTGTAGTAGCGGGCAACCGTAAGGCGCAGAGCCGAGCCATCTGCAAACGGAATCTGCTCCTGCACCAAGCCCTTACCAAAGGAGCGGCGGCCGACGATAGTTCCGCGGTCGTTATCTTGCAGTGCGCCCGCCAAAATCTCGCTTGATGAGGCGCTCGCCTCGTTGATAAGAACAGCCAATTTGAGGTCGGTTGCCTGGCCTCTGCCGTCGCTATATTGGCGTAGCATATCACCGTTTCTATCCTTCGTGTAGACAATCAGTTGCTGTGCTGGAAGGAACTCGTTGGCGATATGTATCGCCTGGTCAAGGAAGCCTCCGGAGTTGTCGCGTAGGTCAAAGATAAGGGAGGTCATTCCCTGTGCGCGTAGCGATGTCAAGGCGGTGCGAATCTCCTTGAAAGAGGTGCGCGAGAACTGCGACAGCTTGATGAAGCCGACCTTGTCGGTGAGCATCACAGCAGCCTCAACGCTATGCAAAGGTATTGCATCGCGAGTAACCACGATATCCACCAACTCTTGGATACCCTTGCGCTCAATGGATAGTTTTACATTTGTGCCACGAGGGCCACGCAGACGCTTCATAACCGAGGTCTGCGACATCTTTTGTCCTGCAATCAGGGTGTCATTCACCTTGATTATGCGGTCGCCGCCCTGAACGCCCGCCTTTCGGCTTGGCCCTGACGGTATAACATTTAGTACGATGACAGTATCGGTGGCCATATTAAAGACCACACCGATACCGTCAAATTCGCCTTGTAGTGGCTCTTCAACCTCCTTAAAATCGCGTGCAGGGATATAGGCGGAGTGTGGGTCTAACTCGCGCAAAATGGCCGGAATAGCCAACTCTTGCAGTGAGTCACACGAGAGCGGCTCAACATACTTCCGCTCAATCATATCCAAGATGCTTGTGAGCTTTGGTGTGCGGGTGTAGGACTCTTGTCCGACATAGGTTTCGGTCTCTTCGGACAGCAGGCTACGCATCAACTGTATCACGCTGTTTACATTCCAGCCTGCACAGAAGATGACTACCGCCGCAACCGCGGCAAAGAGGTATTTGAGCGCTTGCTTCATCTACTATTTGTTCTTGAAAGTGTAAGACAAACCTACGCCCAAGACGGTCTGTGTCTGCACCTGACGGCTCTGCGCCTTGTTGTAGTAGAGTTGGAAGTAGAGCTGTGTTGAGAAGTACTTTGTAGCCTTGATGTCAATGGTGTTCTCCCAACGCACGGTAGGGGCGATATGCTCATACTCAACGCCTGTCTTGCGGCTTGCAGTCTGCTGTGCAGCCTCGTTTATCCAACCGTAGAACGAGTAGAGTGTAGTGCGGTAGCGGAAGATGCCCTTCTTGCCAAAGGTGCGGTCAAAGTCAATCTGCACCGAAGAACCACCCTCGTAGCGACCACGACCATTCTCCAATGTCAAACCGAAGGCGTAAGGGGTGTTGAGCTGGTCGCGGGTAAGGCTCTCAATAGGGGTACCTTCGCCAAACTTGGCGTTGTAGTAGTGTGTGCGTACAACCTCGCTTGTTACGAATGTTGCGTTCAAAGAGAGAGGTGCGATGTTAATCTTGATTGGGAACTTCTCCTTTGGACAAACATAGGTGAAACCTACCGAGGCGATAAGGTATGCAGGTGCAAAGATTGCACTTGAACCCTTCTCCGAGCCGTTAGCGAACTGCGAACGCAACGAAATGGTACCGCCGACATTCC